>Ga0134125_10000964_pt1 | contig 36640 bp, 20 predicted proteins | sample KB31751_FD_96464 | JGI IMG/M metagenome (GOLD analysis project Ga0134125, IMG submission 96464) | Terrestrial soil microbial communities with excess Nitrogen fertilizer from Kellogg Biological Station, Michigan, USA - KB3-175-1 | ecosystem: Environmental > Terrestrial > Soil > Unclassified ...
GTATTCCCCTCCTTTATGATCCAATGCTGCTGTTACCTTTTGCATTTGATCTACTATCTGGGTTGCTGTCAATGGCTTATAATCGGGGTCATCTGCGGCACCCTTGTACAGTTGCCTGTCCCTTTGGAGCGCCAGCTCATAATACCTCTTTTCTTGCACCAGTTTCGGGTCCAATCTGACTCTACTCTCCTTTGACCATAGTAATCCCTTTAAGAAGTCGCCTATACCAGAAGTTTGCTCGAATACCCTTTCTCCTCCTTGTTTCAGTGCCTCTGCCGCGTCGGTTATTGCTTGAGTCTTTTCTGCAATAGTTTCACCTGCTGCTGATTGCGATTCGATGGGCACCTGTCCTACAGCATTGGTTTTTGGTATGTTAACAGAGGTGTTTCCTAAGAAGAGTGGGTTCAAAAGTGAATCCTTTAGCGAAACCCTGGCTCGCGTGAGCCTATCTTTCAACGGTTCGTTCTCCATCATGTTCTTTGTCAAATCCTCCATCACACTTTCGCACAAATCATTGACAATTGGCAATCGCATTTGGAACAAGTGAGTCAAGACGTCTGCGTTGATTGGATTCGAAGTTTTCTTCAGTGGTGAGATTATAAACTCGTTAAGGAGCGTTCGGAGGAGATCCGGTGTGGTGAAACGGGATCCTTCAAATAAGTTTAGATTCTCGTCCCAGATATCGTTTGGTCGCAAAACTCGGTATTTGGCACCTCCATACGGGCTCCTTGTCGATTCCGGAACGCACTTGAGTACGTAACTGGCTCTCAGTTCATATCTAGCCAATTGAGAAGTTGTAGGGAGCTCGAGCTTATTGGCGTACTTGAAGAGCCACTGGACACGTTGCGCAATGTCAAGACCGCCGTTGTTCAAATACACATTTCGGAATTGGGCATTGATCAAAGTGCAAAAGCACATGTGCATTACATCCCATGCATTGCAACACAGTTCTGCAATGTTAAAGAGAATGTAGAGGAAGTTTCCTTGTAATTTGGATCCGTTGTTGGTGAGAACCAACTGAAGGATTTGATTTCGTTCGACAAAACGGGGAGTGTTCTCCTTGATCTCATACAAAAGAGTGTCGCTTTGAGAAATTCGGTCGGATCCTTGTCGAGTAAACTTCTGGTAGTCGGCAAGTAATACTCCATACGCAATTCTAATCTCGGATTTCACATTTTGGGTCTCACGGTCGTCGAACAATACTCGATCTAGTCGCTCCTTCGTGAAATTGAGCGTCTCACAAATGGTTTTGAGACTTCCTGCAAACTCTTTACACCATTCACTCATATTCCTTCGCTTGAGCCCCTTCGGATAGTTGTCGGCATGTCTACTTACTAAACCTTTGCACCAGGCTTCGATTCGAGGCAAGAAGGTGTCATACAAGAATCTCGCCATCTCAATCCATGTACTCTTCGCTTTGGTAGGCTCCAAACTGTCGGCAAAGTAATAGCCTTCGTAATAGTTTACCACCAAGGACTCGTAGGAAACGAATTGCCGTAAAAGAGGTCCAATTTGCCCATGCAAGCTTAGCCTTGACCATTTCGCAAGTAATTCATCGCTATGTAATGCAAACAATGGCAGATCGCAGAGCGTATCAAAGTAAACTGTTGGGTTGGTAATGAGTTTGTTCAACAAATCCAGACCAACTGGCTCATAAACGCTAGGAGGTTCATCTCGAATCGGCTCTTCTATCACCATGGATGGCATCTTCACCTGCTTCTGCTTCTTCGATCTAATCTTACGCTTTCTTGTATCCAATGGAACTTCGACATCATCACTAGTACTGGCTGAGGCGCCCATGTCGGGACTTTTGTTTTTTGTTGATGCAAGTCAAACTCAAAGATGAGCTTCTGGCGAAATGACCCACAACCAAGCTGCTAGCATCAATAACAAAATGAAGCTCAAGATACTGGAAATATCAATGCAAGCCGACCAAGAGGTCATGCAAGGGGGGCGGGGTGGCGACCTGGTAAATTTTGTGGCAAGGGAAAAACACTTTAAAGGAACCAAACATTTTGTGTACAATGGAAGGGGGGGGGAGTGAGGCGAAGGGTTGGTTTCTCTACTTCTTGGCAACACGATGGGCTATTTGCTGTTTAATGAGCGATTCGACTGGAGACGGAATCGCCTTCTGTTCTTTGAGTGCACTTCTGACAGCCATCTCCTTTGTAATTGTTTCTACATTCAAACTATCGGGAGTAAAATTGTCTATGAAATATTGCAATATACCGCCGGATTTAGCGAGTAGTATAATAATTGCAAGTACTTGCACCCAAAACATCCATACGTTCTGGAAAACTGGTAATCTAGTTATCACTTGTCTAGCAACTACAAATTGAATCGAGCCCTTCACTACTGCAGAAACATATCCGAATCCTGCTCGTATGATTGAATTAATCATTGGTGAAACAATGGTATCGAATGTTGCAAACACGCGTGAAGAAGTCCGTTGTAGGGTAGTGAAACGCCATCGTCCATCTCTAATACGTTTTTGCAATCTACCGAGTGGTTCGAGTGCTTCTTGATTTATCCGTCTCGTTCCAGGTGAGAGTAGTGGAGTGACAAACTCTTTCTCGTTAATGACAAAACGGTCACCAGATTCTTTTGTGTCCTTCAAAGCATATGGATCTTCGCCTGTTGATTCACTAGGAATAAAACTGACAGGTCTAGTTGCGTCACTGAATAACCAGAAGTGTAAACACTCAACTGCTAGGAAGACAGTATAGATTGCTGGGACTACTCTCGACCAATGCTGTGATCCCAATATCTCTTGAATATTAGACTCCAGGTACGTCCCCTTCAGATGTTCTTCGAGAGCACTTGCAAACAAGGCTGCGTTTCCGGCGGTGCCCAACAGAATGTTCTTGGAGTAGCGTTCTATTGTTGTCCGTGCCCAATGTTCATTATCTTTTCTCTTTTTGTCGTCAAATGCGGTTATAATGTTCGCTGTCGCCGAAAACATGGACAATTCTCCTTTAACGAATTTGTCATATTTTGATAGAACTTCGCTTCTCAAATTTGCCAATTGCAACTTTGTATTGAGTGACTCGAGTTGCTTTGTAATTCCAGATAGAATAGAAGTAAACTTGGCTTCTTGCATTTGTCTTCCGATGGTAAACTTGGCTTCTTGCATTTGCCTTCCGATGGTAATAACCTTATCAAGCGCCTGCAAGAGTGCCGTTCTAGCACTAGATGAACTTGTGATCGGTGGTATTTCAACTGCACCTTGACTTGCATTTGGAGGAACATCATCGTGGACTTCACTCAATGGCACAAGTAGTTTGTCCAATTCTTCTGGTTGATTCTCCTTTACCCATTGTATTTGGTTGCTTGCTTCTTCATCCTTGACCCTGTATTTAGCTGCAAAGTCTTCTCTATCCTTAGATTCTCGCATTGCATAATACTTTGTAGTTGTGTAAGCCTCGGACAGCTTGACAGAAGGATTCGTCTCAACGGAACTGGGAACCGGGGTGGTCTCAACGGAACTGGGAGCCGGGGTGGTCTCAACGGAACTGGGAGCCGGGGTGGTCTCAACGGAACTGGTAGCCGGGGTGGTAGCATAGTTACTTTCAATTGACTCCGTCTTTGATGGAAGCTTTGAGGTTGGATTCTTCTGTTCCAATAATCCAGCTCTTTCGCTTTTCAATGAAGCAACCTTCTTTGGTAAATGCATTTCGGCTTTGAGTTCCTCGATCCGTAGATCAAGTTCTTTAACCTTAGCACTCTTTATTCCCTCACTTTTCACGGCACTTTCGCGGTCAGCCAGCAGCTTGGCCATTTGGCTCTCATTTGATGAAACCTTGCGAATGGCCCATTCTATAGCGGGACTTGCAAGCCAGGATAATCCGAACTGGAAAAGAGCAGCTAATCGTTTCTGGCCTTCAGTTGTCTGAATGCAGTGCGTGAATCTCGAATAGGGTTTCCAAAATGCCCACTGTCGGTGATACTCTTCGCTAATTTCTTCAGCCTTTCCGAGTAGTCCTATATAACGGATAATTCGGTATTCTGATTCGAGTTGGCGCTTGCGAGGTGAATCTAGGCTCACGCCAACTTCTAACTCGTGCGGCTCCGTCTTTCCCACTTGATCCAAATAGCGAACAAAACATTGTGCAATTGTCTTTGGCTTGAAATTTTTCATCATCCCATCTTTGAATTGGGACAATACTGAGAAGTAGGCAGAAGATATCGTAGTTGATGCCTTCAACCAAATTGAACCTTTGATCGCACCGATTTCTCCCTCGATTCCTCCTGCAATTTCAGCGATTCTTTCCAAATCAACGTCCGTGTATATGAAATAAGCGATTATTTGCCTAATGATATCAATCATCATCCAGCAATACAAGTTTCGATCATCATAGTCTGTGCGAGTGAATATCTTTCCCTCCGTTCCTGGCAAGCGTTCAATCGCATTGAATATCATTGGAAACGTCCTATCTTTGCACATTTGAACGAGTGAAACTAATTCCGCGATTCTGTCTTCATTCGAAGCAGGAAAGATGGACCGCCGATTCTTCTCTAGGAAAGGGGCCACGCTGACGGAAATGAGGTCAATTGTCTTTTGATCAACTGAAGGTTCAACTGTTTCTGGGCCTTGAGACGGTGGTGCGAATATCTTCCACTTTCTAGTTTCTCCTTGTGAGTTTTGGTCAAGGAAGGCCAATTTGTTGCCTGACGGAAGATTCAAAAAGCCAGACATTTGGTTGATTATGACCTGGATTGAATCTCTTACATGTTTAACTATTGGTGCAGCTTCGCCTGTTGCATTCGGATCGCGGTCGGTAAGAGTGTAGTAGCCTGTGTCTTCGAACGATTCCTTCACTGTTGTGACAGTGATTGTTGTTACTGTCAATTCCCTCATTACTTCAATATTATTACTAGTCGAATTGTTGCCGCTAATAACGCCAGTTTCTGCTTCTTCAACAAACACAGGGACTATTGGATAGTTCATAAAGCGAAGGCCTTCCTCGGTTAGAAAGGGAGGAATGCGAAATTTTCGATTAAGCTCTGCCACTCCCTTTCCATTGATCGCCTCTGTGGCCATTCTTTCATCAAGCTCTCCCAATTTGATCAAATCTTCCAAGTAATGGTAATGTTCGTGATTGACCACTGACTGCGCTACTTTACCAAGCAACTCTACTGTTTCTGCCGACAAGCCATGTCTTTCATCACTCTCAGAATCTAAAATGAGATGACAACAGAATTCCTCATAATCTGGATGAGTTTGAAAAGATTCGACAAGTTGTAAGACATGTGGTGTCCACTTATCTTGAAGGTTTTGGTTGACCTTTCGGGCGTGGTCGGCCTTTTCAATCCATCGCCCTAGAAACCCGGGATCTGGCGGGATGATCTCTCCTGTAATCTCGTTGGTATAACCATTAGTGAGTCGATCAGCTTCCATCATTATGGGAATCGGGACTGTGCCCAAGTCTCTAACCATGCAGTAAGTAGTTCCCATGAGTCCAAATGGCTGGGATAGTTGTCCACCAATCGATGTGTAAATAGTCTTGTTATCTGCAGTTAAAATTCCTGCATATCCATCAGCAGGCAGCTCTAATCCAAACGCCACTGACATTTTCTCAAGCAAGTCATGTTGCAACTTTGGATGTAGTCCTCGTCCATTGTTTACTCGAAAAGTGCTAGCCATTTGGCAAGTTTGTTCTGAAATAAAACCAGAGTGGATCTGGGTAGCAATTGTAAACTCACCCAATGACTTTCTTTGCTCTGGTTCTGGCAGAATGATTTCTAGGCCTTGTCTCAATGGATTAGTCATGTCGTTCATTGGATCGGAGTCAAGATAGTCAGTCATTTCGTTGGAAGTCATGACGCGCTCCTCTATTTTATCCGGAGTATTGGAGAAGAAGTCCTCCGGATCGGTTGCTATCCTGTCCCGAATTTCCCTCGACTTGACCCAAGAAGGAAGCATAAATCTAAGACCGCTTGATAGTTCTTGTTCTCGTTCTTCATCTTCGCGGTAATCGGCCATAACCAAAAGATTTCTCCATGCCTGAACTTGAGATCGATCCGTCAGAAAAGGACCTTGAGCTGGGGTTCTCACAGGAAGTATTGAAGAGATGACATCATCATCATTCTGTTTCAGTAGCGCTCGAGAAGTGTTGCTAAGCAACCCAGATACATAGGCCAATTGAGGATTGGAAACTAGTGGAAACACTCTAAAGAAGCCAAGGTCAATGAAAATGTCCCCGTGTTCTTGAAACAGGTTGGCTGTACAGTCTAGCAGTTCATTCGTTACTTCAATATCACTCAAATCAAGTTCGGCTATAGATTCAATAGTGCGAACTGAGCTAGCTGCTTGTCTCAATGATTCCATAGAAGGAGTCGACAAACGCAAAGCTGGCAATTGCATCAAGAACGAACTAGAGCTGATGTTGTTTCGTTTGAGTAGCCTAAAGTAATACTTGCTCAAAGCTTCGAGATAGGCTTGCCATGACTTGGAAGTTGAATTGAGGGTGTCTAACAGTCGATGTCTTTCTGCTTCTCCCTTTTCGCTATCAATGTCATTCACTACTTCGTCGACAAAGTTTATAGGAATACTTATAATTTGCGAAATTACGGCCAGAATAACTTGGCTGGTCAATTGGGCCATCGCGATCAACGTCTGTTTTACAAGATCCTCCCTAATGCTATTAGTCACACCATTGACCAATCCAAAGCTTCCATTCCAAGGATCACAACCAATGAAGATGATTGTCGCATGCAGAGTTTTGGTAAACCAGTCGTTGGTGAGAGCCAGGCAGAGATGATTCAACCGATCAATATTATAAGTGTTCCACTCTAATCGATCAGCAAAGGTCTTCATCACATACTCTAGATAGAGTAGTTCTGTACTATAGTCGATTTGCTCCACCAGTTTGGGACGGAAAGATGGGGCGCTGGCAGGCTGGTCCTCGTTTCGCAACAATTCAGCAAAATCAGACTTGAATGATAGCACAGGCTTCGTATTATTACCCAATGTCTGTTGTCTAATCTGTTCTCTATTAACTCTTATAGTTCTGATAGCAGTCGGTGCCTTTGTAGTTGATGCCTCCTCTTCACCACTCGATTGTCGTCTTTCCTCTTCTTCTTCAGACTTACCACGACTTTGTTTTGAACGTCCAACAGCATCAGTCTTCTTAAAGTGATGTCTGGTAGACATACGGTGCTAAAATGGGAACGGGGTGGGCGGAAAAAGGAGCAAAGGAGAAGCGAGAAAGGAGCCAAACGGATTGAGAGGGCGGCCGGCCGGCCCAGGACCCTCCTCAACTTTTTTGCCAAAAACCCGTGAAAATCCATTTTTTGAAATAATGCAAAAATTTTGAATTTGGGTTGAGAGCTAGTAGTAGTATAAGAAAGTAAGTACTTTATTACTGTACATTTAGTTGGAGACAGGGTTTGATAACGCGAGTGCCGGGTTAAATGATTTGGGATCAGATTCATCTGAGAGTGGGGTGGGAATGTAGTTTGCCGTTACGCCGCCGCCATCATCTGCCGCCTCCTCATCCTCCTCAGTCATTTCAACATCGCTAGATACATAAGGCGTGGCTGCTGATGTCGGTAGTTGGAAAGTTCGGCTTGCCGCCATTTGTTGTTGTTGCTGCTGCTGCTCTGGTCTGTTACCGCTACTGCTACTACTAAATGGCCACATATTGGTGAGCTTATGTGCCATCTGCATTATTTTCCAATCATACTTCTTTGCAGATTCAGCAGAAATCCTTGGTACGTCATTCGGAAATTGGCGCTTGGCATTTTTCAGCCTTGCTCCAGTGACTGGGTCAAAATCGACAGGAGACTGCTGATTTGCACCCTCCGCTTGTTCTTCGGATAGTTTGGAGAGTTTACTTGAAGTCATCTTATCTTCTTTTCTGTAGATCGCGCGATTAAACTTTTGTTCGGTAAGCATACTGGCTCCCTCGCTCGAAACGATGACACCAATCACAATCATCATCTTCAAAGGTCCCTCCTCGCTCAGTTTCAGAGGGAATATCTGATTAAACACGTGATTGAGAGATTTGGATTGAAGAAGCAGCCTTAGTCGTTGCATGTGCTCTTGTGTGAAGAAGAACCCGTGATGCAGTTCCTTCGTTGTTTCAAAGTCGTAATAGTAAACGAATATATGATGAAAAACAGCTTCATCTTCTAGATTCTCATCCTTGAGAAGTTCTTCGTGTGTACACCAGACAACTTTAGGAACCAAGCGGTTCGGCACCTTCTGGAACATGTTGATCATGTCCATCTTCTTGACATGCACAATTTCAGAACTGACATGTTGTTTCCCTAAAGATTCGACCAATGTTGTCCCGATTAGATTGCTGAGGTCATTGCATTGCTTGGTTGCAATAGATGAGAGTGTTGGTCGCGTGGGATCGATTTGGTCCAGAAATGACATGTCACTACCTTCCTTTGGTTATAAACAAAAACCAAATTAGATCAGTCTAGACTTTGCTGAAATTTGGCTCCAAATTCGGAGTTAATAAGCGCTAATTTGCTCAACAGTGGGTAGGGGACTCTCGCAAAGCCTACTTGAGCCTGGGAAAAAATACTACACGGAACTCAATGGGGGGAAACTTTTTGGGGACAACCAACTTTTTACCATTCCCAAGTACATTGATTGCCATTGTTGCCCTATCAAGCCTTTTTCTTAAACTAATTAGAGTGTGGAGGGGAGATGAGGGGGGAAGTTGGCATTGGTGAATTGTGATTGTGACTTTTCAGCTTGCTGTTGTTTCTTAATCAAATGAGTAGCAGTACTTGCAACTCTTCTTTGTCTTCTAGCATTATACGCCTTGACGGTTTCATCTATCCAAATCTCATCAGGATGAGGAGCATGATTATGGTTCATTCTCGATTCTTGCTGACCCAAGCTCATCTTGCATTTCGTTAGGGCATCATGGCATTCCTTTTCTGAGTAACTAAGTGAATCTCTTTCTGGCAAATACGGGCAAATGTAATCGATCGTTCTTTGACCACCATTGCCCGGGGAACAAGCACATCTCCTTGAGTAAGTCTGGCCTTTGTCGCTAGCTTTCTGAAATCCCATCAGATAGCCATGGAGAGTTTGTCCAGTGCTATGTGCGCCATACTTCTTATTGTGTAAGATGTAGTAATGTCTAGTAGGGCTGTACACTGATATCCATGCTAATACCAAATCAACAATCTTTTCTCTGTTGGCCAGGACACTGACAGTGTCGCCATTCTTGTAGCCCATGTCGCCACTACCCGTCAAATAGGTAACAGCAGTAAGCAATGCCGAAAGCAGCTGTAATGCATCTTCAAACTGGAATGGTGCATGAATGTCCGAGAATCGCTTGATTAATCGTTCCAAACAGGCTGGAGCCGTCGATGGGCCGAGATCCTCAATGTCGAGGATTTCATTTCGAGCCACATCCAGCACGCTTTGGTTTGGTGTTGCCGATGACGACGATGATGATTTGGCTCTGGGAGACATCAGCACTCGTCTCTTGGCCCTCCTGCGTCTGTCTATTGCACCAGCTGTCGGATTGGAAATGACAATAAAGGGGAAATAGGCTGACAATGGAAGAAGGAATTCATCTAAGAATGGTCTTTCATTGTTGGTGACGGAGAATGGAGCAGATGTCGAAAGAGTCGACTTGGTCAAATCTATTTCCAACAGAGTTGATAATGATGTCGTGTTTCCACTTGCTGTTTCACAGCCATAAGCTTTCATAAATAAATCTCCAAATTGATGTTGAAAGTCTGGCTGTAAATCGTTATAAGCGATAGCAAACTGGGAAGCAGCTTGATTTCTTGTTGCTTCTTGCATAATTACATATAATTTAGACAATGATGAGCGCAACACAGGCAAGACAAGCTGCTCCAGGTAAATTGCAACAGCGACGGCCTGCCAGCTCGAAGCAAAGATTGGTCTCGAGACGGTAGTGTCAAATTTGCAAACCAAAGCTTGCACTGGCACTGGCATCAAGTTATAAGTCAGAAGCTGTAGCTTGTGAGTAGACCAGAATTGATAAGGGTACAAGTAGATTGCGAAGGCGATGAGTAGATTGGCAGTGTCGTTACGCCAACTTGATGCATCATCTGTTCGTTTCACTATTGGATTGAATAGGGATAAACAGTTTGTGGCGGCCATCTCGATAGCGGATTTCCATAACTTTGATACAAGTTCATCACTAGTTCCACCCAGAAAGTTAGGAGGAGTGAATGGCTGGTTTTTGCTTGTCGGCGTCGCTGTGATCGAATCACTACTATTACTGACTGGCAAGAAAGATTGGGCAATTGCTGAAAGCAAGGTGCTTGCAGGTGATTGGATGCCAGAAAATTGCGGGAAGTGATCAATTAATGTCAATGCCTCCATCGTCATCTTCTTCTTCTTCTTTCTGTTCGATTTCACCACACCTTCGCCACCTTCATTACAACAATCTTCCTTCTCTGGATTAGAGACATTGATATTAGAACTAGCGTGGTAAATCAGAGCAGTTTCATCGGATTCTGTATAAAGCTCCTCTTCTTTTCTCTGCCGCTTCTTCTTATTTCTTGTTTCTGGTGCAAAGAAGAAGTTGAATTCACCAAATTGGAGGTTCGCTCGCAATTCACTGCTTAGCATGGCAGTACTCAAATAGGCATCAAAGATCTTTTGTGTCTCGCCAGTCGCGAGAGCCGGAACACTATTCCTTGTAAATGCAATGCCAATCGTTTGATGACCTGTACTTGCACTTGGTAATTTCGATGTATCATCGCCACCAGACCAACAAAGATCGATCCAGCCGAGGGCCACAAGCAACCTCCGATTCCAAAGCAACTCAAAGAAAATTATTGTCACATCCATCGTTTCCAAAGAGTGCTTTGATCCAAAACAACTTGATATGGTCGTAGACACTCCATTAGGGGTGTAGTTCTTATTGTGAAGTGGGTCAAACCGAACTGATTGATGCTGCGGGTTGTGTGCGATTTTGCAAGTAATCCGCGTCTTTGCCACCGTCTCACCAAGTCTGTTGGAAAACCACGGCCACCTAGCTGAACTTGCCGATAGTGATTCTTCCAAATTGCTGATCAATTGTTCGTTTGGGGCCAATGTTCGAGACAGAGCCACCCCGCTGTCCCATTCATGTTCCAATAAGCACGGAAAGGCTACAATCTTAAATTTGACAGTCTCTGCCATCACAGGCAAAGCGACTGGATAGAGCTACTGGAGTAAGAAATAGAGAGAAAATAGACAATTTTAAAAATTCAAATTTCTGCATTGTCTCAACAAAGGCCTCTTCCCCCGCTGCCGGCGCCCACACGGCCCGTGACACTCGGGATTCTCTTAATCCCTCTTGCTACTCGCATTCTATTTTGGTAAATAGCATCAGTGCATAAGAGATTTGAAAAAAAAACCTGTACCGGTAAGCAAAATTCTAACAGAAGAAAATTATCATTTCAGCAAGTTTCTCATTACTTTCTGACTCCTCCCTGCTTTGCCCAATAGCAGTCCACAAGGATGGATAATTACTATGAAAACTCGATATTTAGAACTCGGAATAAGCACCGCATTCAGTTCGTTTTGATTGGCCCAGGTAGGGCCTTCCCCAACCGAGGCCGTACCGTCTACAAATTGCGCATTGAAGCAAACGGAGGCGAACACTACTCTCAAATCGGTCCAAGTACCGACTGCGTGGTGTTGCCAAACTACATTGACAAGATCAACGATGAAAACGCCAAAGACATCTTCACCGAGCGACAGTACTCACGAATCCAAAAGTTCGAGCTGCCTTGCGTCAAGCTATCGTACATTGACGCGTGCATAGAAGCTGATAGACTACTACTGCTAGATGGATTCTTGATTGAGACTCCATGGAAGACCTCGACAGATCTGTCCAAGTCTGATAGCAGTGAAGAAGAAGAAGACGAAGAAATTGTTGGTGACATTAGCTTGGATGTTTCTGATCACATGTCGGTGGTTGGAATAGCCAATGTGGATGAAGAAAGAGATTGCGAGGAATTGAACACATCGACAACATCTTCTTCTTCTGGTTATGAGTCTCCGACGTTAAGTTTATCGACGTCACCTAGAGATGATATTTTGCTAATTCCCAAACACCAACCTGCTGTTCGTGGAGAAGAGAGCCAACTAAATTTGACACAAATCCAGATAATACCTCCACCGGCTACCCTGCATTGTCCAGCCAACACGAGCTGCTCTGTCCCACTAAAATCGTCGCATACAATCACGACTGCAAGCACCTCTACGATTGTAAGTGACATACACAACTCCATGTCCATGTTTTCCGCACTTCATAGACAAAGAAAGAAAATAGAGCGTGTTGGCGATCAACTCTGCCACCGTAGGCAGCAGAATATCGGAAAATGGATCCACCTTGAAACTCCTGGCGAATTAGAAAAGACAAACAAGCAGACAATTGCAGAGTCGGATACAACTAGGGGCCACTTGAGTAATTCAAATTCTAGTGCTAGCCTTTCAGACGCGGAAGCTATTATGGTCCTCGAAAGTCATTTCGCTTCTAGTGGTAAGAGAAAACCTAAGAAGCCACCTCAAAAGACGACGGCTTCCGCGGCCAGAACAAGACCTTTCCAAAGGAAACGAGACAAACCCAAGGGATTAATAGCTAGAGCCAACTCAACAGAGAAAGTTAGACTAAAGTTTGACAGCAACCACCTCCTGAACCAGAGTTTAAAGCCTCTTCTGTAACTAGTACAAAGCTTTGGTTTTTTGGGCGACCAATTTTAATGTGGCTAACTAGCTCAAGCTGTTGTTCCCGCTGCTATCTTAGCAGGATTGAGTTGATAAAGTCTATCTGGGACGTCCTCAGGAATGATGTGCCAGTGGCGATCGGGAGGTGGTGGCGTGGGCAAGGGATGGCCGAACGAATCAAATTGCAGTCTATAAGCTATATACAAATCCAGAAAAACCACACGAGTTTTGATGTATCGTATGTAGTACTTCAACACTAGCCAGTCGGCGATATCAACAAGTGCTGTAAAGTACCAGAATAAGATAACGCTGGTCAAAATGTAGGAAATTCCCCAACCTGCGGATGGATTCGGAACTACTTCTTGCGCGCCTAATGAAACTTCGGAATACTGTCGCATCCTTGACATTACATAGAACAGTGGGCGAATCCCGAACATTTCACATATTGTTGCCCATAAAACCGAAGCTCCAATCAAAATTATGCGAATTAGAAATCTAAGCCCGATTCTACTGTCACAATACAATTTGTGAAACCTCCGCATCTTCCTAGTTGAATTTGTCATCCACAGTAAGTGTTCTATAATGCCACTAAGAATGTAAATGGACCGAGAGTCGTTTCTGAATCCCGTTTGGTATGTCATGCCGTCATTATCTCTCCATTCAAATATAGTAACAGCACCCGGTGTAATCATACGGTTGAACCTTAATCTCGGCCTACGATTGGCAGGTGGGCTGGTTGCCATTTGGGATGCACGAGGTAGGGGGGGGGGAGAAGAGTGCTGGCGTAAATCACTTTTTTGAAATCATTCTTCCTGACCCAACCTACCGCCGACGTGGTGCCCTCCCCCTCCCCAAACACCTCAAGTTGCCATGTAATTGAAACTTACAAGTTGTTTGTATTAAATACAATTGGGTTTATTTAAACAGGCGTCAATTTCTGTATGACAACTAATACTCTTTGGAAGGTTGAGTACTCCAAATTGGACCAATTTATTGCATAGTAAAGCATGCACCGTTTGTCGTCCCAGCAACCCTGTAGATTAGCCCATCTTTTCGGTTTTGGGATTGGCTTTGCTGTAATTGCCGGAACCGTGAAAGTTTGGAAGTGCCTCCTACGATCTAATGTGAATTGGTCTTTCCATTCTTGTGTCAAGTTGCCTGACTGATCGTCTAGTTTGTTGAGCGACGACTTAGGTTCACCCCAAGCTATTATCTTTTCCAGTTCATCACATTCTAGCAACGAACCGGAGAGTCTGTATCGATTCAATGTTGGAGCAGGGTGGTGTTGATCAAACAGAAGAGGAGAATCGGCAGTTCCAGCAGAGCCTTCTTCCTCCTCTGCAGGTAGTTCAAGCATGTCTGTTGGGGTCGTCCCGACGACTATTGGTTCATCTTCGTGATCGAATATCAATTCTTCGGCCGAAGAAGCAAACTTGACTTGGTGGATGACTTTGGTGGCAAGTGGAGCATTAGCGGCCGGTGGTTTTTTGAGGCACGATTTGTGTTGAAGGATCGAGAGGATTTCAGTGTATTGTTCGACATTAATGTCATAGCTTCGATCAGTTTGACTGTAATGCACCAAAGCCTTGAACTTGGGTTTCTGACGAATGGGCGACGAGTCTGAAATCAATGCCAAGCCCGCGCATTTTCGCCAAACTCCAGTTAAATTTGGAAGTTGGATAGCAGTTGTCACAAACAAGAAGAGAGATTTCCAATCAAGTTCTCTTACTATTGTTGAAGGCACTCGGTCTAATGAGACATTGTAATCATCCGTATTTGGCTGGAAACTTAGCCGATATGCTTGTTTGCAATCGGACAGATAGAGATAGAAATAGTGGAATCCAGCATCCCTCTCTACTTTTGAAAAGGCGTGGTTGTCGGCATTGGGCGTTAATCGAGCCACACAAGCCATAGCATACCAGCTAACAAAGCCTTCGCCCATCTGATCCGCTGGTTCCGATTGGGGATGAAAATTTGTCAACGCCAATTCTGTTATTTGATCAGCGTGAGTTGGGAGGTTAAAGAATGGATCGGTGATGCTGACAGGCGCTGGGCCCTTGATTGAGGTAGAAGCAAAGAACTTGTGTATGATCGTTCTAAGTCCATCAACGTTCGTTGCAAACGTCTTCTCGGCCTGTTTCTTCCATGCTTCATTTGGTGGAAGTTGGAGTTTAGGTTTTCTGGTTGAGAGTATTTCTCTTGTCCAAGGCCATAGATCTTGTTGGTTCCGCTCGGGTCGTATAACATTACCTACTATATTAGCCATTTCTTCCTTTTTTAGCAAATAGGGCCTAGTCTGCGCCGCTAGGCTCCACACCACCACTAAGTTTTGAAAGGAGACTTCGCGAGAGAAGCAAGAGACGCAAAATAATTTCAAAATTTGCAATTTACTTTAATTCCGCCGTTCGCGCTTCCCCCCCCTACCACCGCCACCAGGGACCACATTTAACTTGTCTCGCATCTATTCCCGTGGCGAGTGATTTGTGTGATATCAGTACTCGAAAAAAAACGAGAGTAAATGGCAGACTTGAGGAGCAATCTATCAGAAGCTTCCAACAGCACGGATTCAACACCTTTATCCAATCGGGATGATGATGATTCAAGTTATATGGAATCTGAAGTAGTTTCGCTGACGAGTGTGGAAATACCCACTAAAGAAGGAGATGATTTATCGCTGGCAGCCATTGCGCGGGAATTTTCACGTATCCATGCCCTTTCGCAAAGTTTCAATTTAATTGAAGAACCGCTCACACTCGAAGGCGACTTGGAACGTATACAAACTCAGAAAAGGAAGCTCGAAGCCAATCTATCTTTCATTGAGAGAAGTATTGTTTCTTCGGAAAAGAGACTTGGTGCGATCCAAGCCGATGACAATGATCTCAAACTTGCAGCTGACATTGCATCTACTGCAAAAGAGGGTCGCCACCAACGATACTTGGCAGCTGTCCCATTAACTACGATAACGGAAGATGCACGAAAGACTCTCAGAAAGTTCTCTGATTCGTACAAGAAGAACATGACTGAGCGAGTCGAGATATATGAAAAGATGGTGTACTTGAAAAAACAACGAGGGAGTATCGAAACGCGCCTGTGGTACCTTTCAAAGGGCATAGAATTGATCACGGAGGGACTTGAGAATTTCAGGCGCTTCAGACAATTGTCTTTTACCACTTTGCCTACTACTACAACAACAACAGGCAATTCTTCCGCTATTGACACTACCGTCGCCGCGGAGACCCATGAGAACAAGCGAATAAGCGAAGATGACAGTACACAAAGGAAGCCACGGTTCGTTTCACCGTATAAAGCGGAAAGTAAAAAGAGAAAGTACCACGATGCCCTGGGATTCAGCAAAGAGGGTAGTGACAGCATGGATATTGAGGATGGTTATGAAGGAGACTGTGATCAGTCTGCGACGAAGCGCATCAAAAGAACAGATCATCTTCTTCTCACACCCACCGAAGAAGCAGGAATTGACAACCATTATATATTCTACAATCCTGTGGCTGTTTGCGTTCCCACAGAGGAAGCAAGAATCGACAATCACTACACACTCTACGTTCCTGTGGCTGTTTCCGTTGATAACTACCAAACTCACTTAGCGAATAGTTCTGCTTCCTTCTGATTGTAAGTATTTGATCCTTTTCTTGTCTCCTGTTGCCTTGTCGTCGTCGTCGACATTTGGCTTGGTTCCGTCGAGGTTCTTCTTCTTGGATGGAGGGGTTGGCAAGCAACCGACGCATTTGCAACAGCAAAATAGCCATTTGAAACATAATGATAGGTAAATCGATATTAGAAGTGAGAAGCATATCGCCAGTAACATCCAGTATTGGTCTGATCGACACCGGTGAAAGATGGGGGATTTGACGAATAGGTTGGTGAGCATTCTGAACGAAGTCTCTGCTAAAACGTTGAATGCAGTTTGATTCAGACATGCCGCTGGGTTGTTATCAAAGGAGTAATAACGAGGATTAGGTGCTTCCATTTCCTGCTGCACAACCTCCTCCCGCCCTCCTGTGGCTAGCTCAACAAGGCAAGTTCTTTCTTACCTCCTGGGGGGACCCTTCGAGCTTCAAACTCCTTTGGCTCCACTTTTTTGCTTCCGGAGACAAAATTCACAATTTTTAAAAAAATGGCAAAAATTTGAAATCAACTTGGCGGCGGGCCTAATTTTTTAAATTTTTCCATTAGTCTCCCCCCCTCCTCCGATTGTCCGGTTGACGCAACCTATCTATCGGTTCTTCTCTTGTCTCTCGTCACTCGCGACAAACTCCAATGCAAGGACAGATGCCTCACAACTCTCGAGACAACGAAACGACTGGCCATTCCCACCCCTCCTCCTCCAAGCGTCGTGATCATCAGAGACTCTCTTCATCAGCCGATGATACAGTGAGTAGAGATTCGAATTATCGCAACAGTCATTGGCGAGAGAACAGAACGGAGAGCGAGAGAAACGGAAGAAAGTACTCCCGCGACGGACTGCCGTATTATGGCCCAAGCTTTCGCCGAGATATATCCCCTTTACCACCACCTAGGAGACATCAAGAAGGCGCCGTAAAAGCAACGTCGGTGAAGGAAAGCAGCAGCAGCAGCATAGTTAAAGGCACTCGTCGCTATACTAGAGAGGACGCCAATGCCGATCGAAAGCGCAAGCAGGCTCCATCGAGAAGCCCCCCTCCACCAGCAAAGCGCCAGAAGAAAGAAGTAAGAAGGTATAGGATTGCCCTAAACTCTCTAAGCGATGGAAAATGACAAAGTAATAGACTAACTCTTTCCGCTTGTTTTCCCCCTCCTTTCACCGTGTGCGTGTGTGTTGATGCTTTGGTTGATCAAAAAAAAGCAACAACCTCAATGGAAAAGACAAGCGGAAAGATGACGGCGACATGGATTCACTCTCGATTGGCTCCCTTGACGAAGATGAGTATGATGCTGTCTATAACAGCGGCAGCTCTGATAGTGATGTCGATGTTGTTGGAAATGTCAGTTCCGATGACGAAGGAGATGATGCAACTCACAAAAAGGAACCTACTATAACGGTTACCGTGCCAGCTGCGGCGGCGGCGGCATCGATCAAGGAGGAAGAGAAGAAACTCACGCCCCCACCATCACCGGATAGACGTACCGCCAAAGTCTACCGAGCATCCTATTTGAAAGGACTAGGAGGAGTTCTCGACAAAAACGGCTATCTGGAAACTGAAATAAGAACGGCGGTAATTCCCGGGCATGCGCATTTATTCAGTTTCGTCTTCAATCGCGCGCCCGGTAGTAGCCCTTATCGCGTTATTAATGTCGACATGTATAGTCCCGATTACCACCTCCCATACTACGACCTTGATGGCACCCAAAAGGACAGATTTGAGCGAGAGCCGTTTGAACTGGTTCGCAAAATCACAGGCTTGGACTTTTGCGACAATCTATCGCAATTCCTCTCCGCCATTGCCTCTCTATTCCAACAAAGTGAACAGTATAAAAATAAGAAAATATCGCCAAAGCGCATCTTTGGCGTGCATCTGGCGTTGAACCACTTACAACTCGCCTACGATTTGTCAATAGCGCTCGAGGATGACCCCAAAGTGCTCCCGCTCATAGTTGGCCATCAGCAACTTGGCCAGGCATTCTTTGATGTTAAAACGAAGCGATTGTACAAGTAAATTCGATTTCTTTTCCGAGCTAAAGAAGGAGGGGGTAGGAGCTTTCATTTTTTTAGCTGCCTTTGCCCTTCCTCCTAACAAAAAAGTCTTATTTATTCCTGCCCTTGCACAACAGAGCTGCTGCTGCTGCTCTTATTCTTGCTTGCTTGCCCCCCTAAACAAAAAATGACTGAAACCAGAAGCGCTGCAAATGACAAGTTAACAAGAAAGAAGTATTCCCAATTGTCATTTGGCAATCTCCTTTTGTCTGTTGGCGAACTCATTAAAGAGTATGGTGGAAGCTTCTTTGGTGTGCAGCACTCTCCCGGGGCGAACCCTTTCATTTGGCCCAGAGACGAGCCGGATAACCCAATGCCGTTGGTTGTTATGACGCTGGGCGGAGTTCGATTTGCATTTTGTCAACTCAAGGTAGTAATGCACCCTTACACTCGTTCAGTATTGCTAGCTCTCGATGGAGTTGATATTAGCAAACTAGTTTGTGAAATAGACAATTACGAAAGGTTGCCACGAGAGCAGCAGCTGTTAATAGAACAGGCTAGGGAAGCGGTAGACCTTGCTCTGCTCCACTTGTTCTGGCTCGTGACACCTCCGATTGATTCGAACAAGACGCCAGGCAGTAATACTTATCTGGCTGAAAAGATTAAGGACATTGTTGACAAGGCCAAGAAACAGCAGGGATTGAGAGACGAGACATACTATGAAACACTTATGAAGGAGAATTATGGATTTGCCGACTTGAGCAAGACCTTTGTCAAGCCATCGTTAGTGGATGCAACTGCTGCCTTGGCAAGTGATGGAGAGGAAAACTCTGGAGAAAGCTTGGTGACTCTTCACTTGCAGCATTCTGGTAGAAAACAAAAGGTTTGGTCTGCCGCTGTTGGAGACAGTTGCAAATACGCCAGGGAATTTAGTTGGCAACCTGGAGTCAATGTGAATAGGTCTCCTAATAATGATTTGAAATTTGGCACCGAATTGACGACGAGAGGTGATGATAATTCTCGAATGGAGCTAACTGCTGACAGCAAAGAGCTGTTAAGTGTGAATGACTTGAGTGCGGGATCCGTTCCAAAGCGCCGTAAATCGGATGATTCTAGTGATGGCAACTTTGATGACATTTGGGTAAGTGGACTCAGGTATTTGCAGATTACAGTGTTTACCAACTTTGAAGGCCACTACGACATTACTCTCTCCCTACAAAGACTCGACGATGAGAGCCTTGAAACGTTAAACTCAATGCATGCAGCATTTGCAAGTGGCAAAGCGGACCGAGCAAGTTACAACCCTTACGAACACCAAAGTCTCTTCATCAAGCTCAAGAATTGGATTCGGATTATGGAGATTTACCGAGTGTTGGACGCACCGATTGACCAAGTGATTAGATTGCAAATGATTGTGCTGGTCAAGGGGGAGAGATTTCAGATAGAGGAATCCCTCTCAAAGCCATCTAACGCTGCAATCGTTCTGGAGTAATTGTATTAAGTAAAATCTGAATGTTAACCAACACAAGCAATACGGCTCTATTTACATTAATCATATAAGCAAATAACAGTAATCATAATCGTCAGATATGGCAGTGCGAAGATTGCGAAGAAATAATATAACCATATCTCGTAATTAGCCATGAATAAGCGATAGAGATTAGAGAGTGTAAAACAGAGGGTTCGATCTAGGACCATGATGCCATAACATATTCGCTCGAATATGGTTTCGGAGTATGGTGCTGAAATTTTGTTGCAATCCTTTTCAATTAATTGATCTATCTTGTAAGGCGGCGTTGATTTCAACTCTATCTTGGAGCTAGCTGCGGCATTTTGAATGGGTTTGCCAGCAGGTTCATTAGGTTGCGCAGGATTTGGTTGGGTTTCGACAGACACTTCATGAGGGTAGTATTCAGCAAGAACTCGCATGTAGATTTCGTAACTGACATTGCAAGCTTCTTCATGTCCTTTATCGCACATACTCGACAAGTAATTGAAAGCCGCTAGAAAGGGGCTGCGGTAAAACAGGTTGAACTTGGAGTACTTCGGGTAAATGCGGCCAGCTTCCGCATCTCCAGCTCTCATCTGTTTGTACAAGAACAATCCAATCTTGTCAACAAGAGTATCGTTCTCGTAGACTTCGAGGGAATATGGGTCGTAGGTCGATTCTTCTACTTTCTTGTATTGCTGCTGCTGCTGCTGCTTTGGAGCCATCTTCTTCGTGGGCATTACAGTAGCCAGAATTTCCCTGAGAGTTTCATAAAGAGTTGCATTGAGCGCTTCTGGAGTCCATTTTTCTCGCATAGCAATTACGAGCTCCGATCTCAAAACTAAAGACCGCTCCAGAAAGGGATTGATGATCTGCAATTCTTTCAAAGTCCCTGCGTCAAGGCCTTTGGTGAAGTTCTCGTAGACCGCGGTTAGGTTTTGCTCGAGAGTAGCGAATTGGTTCGCTCGTCTGCGTATCGATCCAAATCCAAATCCAATAAAGGTTAAAACCAAGCAAAAAACTAGAAGCCAGATTAAGCCATCCTTGATATCATAATCACATGAAGACGATTTACAGTGAATATGTATCGCTTTGGGCTTCTTCTTCTCCTCCGGCTTCCCTTCTTGCTCTAGCTTGTCGGGTTCTTGTGATGCCTTGATCGAGTTGTCCACGTTAGGCAATAGAATCGCTTGCGCCATTGAGCTTGCAGCGGCGTCGGACTCTGGTTTCCCGCCTCCGCTCTTTGCCTTCTTTTGTTTCGGTGGTTCTGTTCTTCTCTCTTTAGATGCTCTGGTAGCCGATTGTTTTGATTTGTTAGACTTCTTCTTCTTCTTCTTTGGGAGCTCGAGAGGTGCCTCATCGTCACTTTGGCCAGCGTTCGATGCCTCATCGTCCAGCATTTGATTCATGTGAATCCCAGCGGCAATTTCCTCATCCTCGTCTAGTTTCTGGTCTTCAATATATGTCTTGTCTTCAGAAGGAAGGTCGTCTTCGCCTTCAGACGAAGAGGTAGAACTTTCTTCCTCAGATGAACTTCGCTGCTTGTCGCTGCTCAACAATTTGGTAGTAGCAGCTCCGCTTTCGACAAGTTTCCAGAAATCTTCAATACTCGTGTTGCAGGCTACAGTCCGATTATCTCCTGGTAGTATCATCAAAAAGTAGACTTGCAGGCCGCGACGGAGCTTCTCGGTACGTAGCACTTCAATGAGCTGCCCGTGTTTGTCATAATAGAGCTCTTTCAAGGGGAGCCCTAACCTTTTCTTTGCGGAAAGCTGTTCGTGGGCTGGTTCCATTGTTGCTGTGTAGGTGACGTCGTCACCAACGAAACAAAATAAATTGCAAAATTTGAAAATTACCAGCGCCCAACTGTCGCTTGTTCAAATTTTTTTCACCCATCTATCTTCTGCTCATTTTCAACTACTGCCCCCCCCCCCTTCTTGGATTTAGATAGCATTTGATGAGTACCAAAGGTCGAAGCTCGGAACCTCAGCGGAGAACACCGTTTCATCCCTCCCCGATGCCTTGGAGCTCCAAGCCACCCAATGCAAAGACTGCATCAGCAGCGGCGGCCGCCACTGCCACCACCGTTGATAATGCTGATGATAGAGAAGCAACTTTTGACGAAACTGATGGAGCTTTAAGCCATTACGGCACGTTTCGAGTTGGAGCTGGAAATGTAGATTCCAACTACGAAGAACCAGCAGATGATGACAATGACAGAATGGAAACTCATTACGGAGGTGAAGTGAGTGATTACAGGGCAGACGAAGATTTGTCAAATACTACTCTAGTCGGGCGCATTAGCCAGTACACTGCTCCAACTCCATCCGGCAAAGTCTATTCGCAAACGGAGCTGGCTGAAGCTGCATTCTCTTCAAAGGATCCGCTTGAAATAAACGAAATTCAAATTGGAAATCAAATAATTGGAGACTTGCTCGATTCGTGGGCAATTGACCCGGAATACAGAGATGCGTTTCTGGTGGCTCTGGAAGATCACATGGGGACCGATCGCCGCACCTTACTGAAGGAATTACATAAACATCTCAAGAAGGGATTTGAAGCCACTGCATCTTCTTACGGACCTGATTGGGAAGCGGCGAATATCATGCGAAGATCGCAAGTGGATTCACATCCTATCGTTACCTTCTCCCAAGCCGTTCAGAATAAGACAGACAAGAGCTTTACCAATCATTTTGCTCAGTCGACATTAGAAGTGTACAACAAGTATATTAAAGATGAGATTGAAAAGAGAGGTGCTTCGTTACAAAAATTCGAGCGCTTGCAAAGAACTGCAAAGGCTACTTTGGAAACGGTCAAGAAAGACGAGAACGAACTCAACAAATTGAAAGATTCGTTATTAGAAGAATCATTGCCAGCTTCCGGCTTACGAATCGAGGATCGATTGTTCGGTGAATTGTCGACTTTCCTCCGCTCCGTCACGTTGAGCCCCGAGGAATTACAAACTCTTAAAACAAACATTACCGAGTTCTCTGCGGATCCGACGACCCCGCCGGATGTTTATATTCCATCTTCGCCACCTGCTGTTCCAAAAGGAATTGGAAGGGGATCGGTTTCGAAAGTACCACCCCCGCCAGTTGGTGTTCCTGAAGGTTCTATTGATATCACGAAACTCAACAAGAAGGACATATTGTCATTGGTTATTCAATACCACACAACTCAATTGCCAACTGAAGATGTCATGGGAGCTGTTTTAAACAGTAAAACAGTCCCGTGGTCAATCATAGAAAAAGAGAATAGAGCAAACGGACCTCCGATACAATTTGCCGAGAATTATATCAATCTACTGAACAAACTGGGCATTTGGCCTTCTCTCAAGATCAGGGCGCTCTTAGACAATGCTCTTCAGATTTTGTTGCGAGGAGCCCCTGCAGATGTCAAATCAGGCAGGCCTATGACCGGGTTATCAATCAATGGATTGCTGCGTGACTTTGTGGCGGACAACTTTCAAGCCCCTTTCTTGACTACAAGTTACGAGCGGCTTTATCTTGATCCGGAGTTGCCAGAAGGAAGTAAGAAGGATAGAGATGCCTTTGACTTTCTAACTACACCTAATAGACTAGTGGGTGAATTTGGCGGCGGCGGCGGTCAAATTTCGACAATTAAACAATTACTAACACCTTATACACCTGCGGTCTTTCAACTTGACGACGCAAAAGGAACGAATGTATACATTACGTCTACTGCATCAACTTTGCAAGGCAACAATAAAATGGATCAGGTAAGACGGTTGTTTGCAGAGTTTGATCGCATTCTGTTGGATCCAATTGGTGGCGAATGGAGAAACCTTCAACTCCAGCTCCAATCGCCTTCAAAGCCCGGGAGTCCCACGATACATCGCATTTCTACTTATCTAGAAAGTTTATCTCGTCAAATTGGCAAGACCTATATGAAAGACAACAAAAAACAGAGGCAAAGACTTGGAAGGTTGATCGAGTCCATCCGCACCGGCGAATCACTCTCTCTTTTGGTGGAAATGATTGAGGACATTTCGAAGGAAGAAGAACGAGGAGGAGGAGGAGGAGGAGGAGGAACCAAGAAAATCTTCACTTCTGATCCCAAGTTAGTAAACCTAAGAAAGCTTTTGGGGGAGTTGTCTCTCGCCCTGCAAAATCCGAAGCCTGGTCTTGTTGCGGAAATCAAAAAGGATTTAAGCTTCCCCATCCAATATCATATTGACGTCCGATTCACGATTCTTTATGCCGTATTGCAGTACGAATATGTGCGACAGGCTCTTCTCAGAATCGTTCAATTTCAGGGCAAGTCGATCGCCGAAGCGTTGGCACAAGCAACAGATCGTTTGGACCGGACCAATAAAGAGTTAAACAAGAGCTTTGATGCCGAGCGAGATAACAGCGATGCCCTCACATTGCTCAATTGGTCTCTGAGACCTGAAAACTCACGCTACGTTTCACTCTCGCCAGACCTCAAAGAGCACGTTCGCACTGCTTGGTCCTGGATTAGAACTAATACTAGCAGAAACATTGATTGGGATGATGAAGATATTAAGCAGGACATTGATCAATTGCAGATTATAATGGACGTCTCTGGGACAGTTGCTTCGGAAGAAGTGCGTGACTTTCTCATCGATGTTACTGCTATGCTGGTATCTGGCCCAAAACGCAAGCAAACTACAGTTGTGGCAAACCCAATGTCAGCTCCGCAGTTCGCAGAGGCAAAGTTATCGGAGGCTGTAGTTCGGGAAAAAGTTAAGCGCTTGCGAGCAAAGTACGAGGATTCAGTCGGGAAATGGCGACTGTACTTTTTACCGTTGGCAAAAAGGTATTAGAGGCAAATGTGTTCTTTGTAAATTGGACTGTGTTCATCGATCTAACAGTTGTAACCACAGTGTGGGAGGGGGGCAAGATGGCTGATAATCCAGTACAGCACAACAAAGCCACTGAATCAACGTTATCAGAAGCTGCCGAAGCCCGATCACCACTCTCAAACAAAGAAGTTGCATCAAAAGAATTCAAGGAGTTTGGTGGAGTGAAATTGCAAATTGTTTCCGGTGACATTCTCCAAGAACCAGTAGAAGCGATCGTGAATGAAACACGGAGTTTCGATCAAACTCCTGGAGGAGCAACTGCTGAGGATCAATTATTTCAGATAAAGAAACGTCTAGGCAAAGTTATACCGTCAGGAGCTACATATATAACGTCTGCTGGCGATTTACCAAGCCCAATACAATATATCATCCATACAAAAACTCTGAAGTGGGAACCAGACGATACCTTTGAATTAAACAGGCGAACAATTAGTGTTGCTGTTGAAACTGTCCTCGCGTCAGCGACCGAACAAAAAATAAAGAGCCTTAGTCTGCCAGCCATTGGGTATGCCCCCCCCCTCCACTCACCTGTCAACTCCTTCAAATGATAAAGACATTAGTTGAGCTTATTCCCATCCACTAACTTCTGGTTTTACAGAGATGGGTATCCGGCTGATTTGTCCGCCCAAGTAGTCTTGTATAGAATTGACCATTACATCAAGACACGTGTCGACACAACGTTACAATTGATCAGGATTTGCTTTAGCAGGCACGCTAATGACAGGATGAAAATATATCTGAATGAATTTAAAAAGCAGTATCCTGAAGTTACATCTACGCCTCCAAAGGGCCAGGGAGAGGCAACCACTTCAAGGACTGGAGACTATCCGACTACCGCAGCGAACAAGGTGTCTACCCTACCCGGACATAATCCTGGAGACAAGCCAGCCACTGAACAGAAGTTGTGGGCCTTAGGCTTTAAGACCCCTGCTCACTCCACACCGCCAGAACATACTGCTGTTCGAACAACTTCCAAGTTCACCATTGAACGTAAACCTACCGTAACCAAACCTGCCCCTAAGCCCGACGACATCAACGTCTTGGCTGTACCTTCTGTCCAGCCTACTGGCACGGCAGCTGAACTAGAGACAAAGTTAAAACAGCTTGAAGATGTCGGCTTACTGAACCGTAACGAGAACCTCGAGGCTTTGCATCGCAACAGCGGTGACGTCACCGCTGCCATTACACAACTTTTGGAGGCGCAAGGCGGTTCCGTAGTTTCCCAACAGCGCCCAAAAACCAAAGTCGATATATCGAGTCAAAAAGAGTCGCCTATTTTATTTGATTCTGATGAGGAAGAAGTGAAGAAGTTGTCACTGCCCCGACCCAAGTCGAAACAGCCCCAAAGTGATTCTGACGAAGACGATGGAAGCCCAGATGAATGGGATTCAGAGGAGGAAGTGTCAGTTACTCTTGAAAATCCTTCAGAAGGCTCATCCGACCGTGCTGATTCCGATATTGATGATGAAGACGTTGAAACTGGTAAGTCACCGAGAATAGCAGAAACTCGTAGAGAAGTTAAGAATGTGGGGATTAAGCGAGCGAAAGTCAATACTCCAAAACCAAAGAAATCGAAAAAGCAGAAGAACGATGGTGTAATCAAATCTCCTCTACCCAAGACACCTCAGGAACTTCGTGAATACATGCACTTGGTTAGAAAGCAGCGAAATTTGAAGAAGCTTACCGAACAAAACCGTTACGCTGCTACCTCTCGATCATTTGGACCTGGAATCCAGCCTCTTGTAAGACAAGCCCCATTTACCGAACTACTGGTTCCAGAAATACTAGGAGATGAATGAGTCATATCTCAGGAAGGGGGGGGTGGGAAAGACTGGATTTTGTAATTAATGCTAATCTATGAGAAACAGTAGTAAAACTTTTTGTTACCGCCTTCCTCCTTTTTCCATACTTTACACTTTTTCATTATTTGGCATGTCCGAGCGCAGACAAACTAACCGGTGGAAGCGCTTTGGTGAATCAGAGTCGCTTTTCCACACGCCTGCCCACGCAAAACCACCTCCAGTTCCAATTACTGCAGAAAACCGTCAAGATTACTTGGCCGAGGCAGCTCTTTTCGCGCCAGCAGAAGGAAACGGGCGGTTCTCGGGCACCAATAGTAGCGATAGTAGAAATAGAAGTACTTCTTTGGAAACAGCCGAAAGGCTTCGAGTTTTTTCGCATCAGGAAAAAAGTAACGACACCGAGGGCCACTCGCTAAAATTCAAACACATTGCAAGGTATCGGCCTCCAGTGACAACAGCTACTGCTACTGCCGATTCCATTGTTACTGACAGTCTCCCAGTTATTACAATTAGACGTGAGAGAATGTCTTCTACAAACAGCGGCGGAGGTCGTCCAGCAAAAAGCAGTGGTGTGAAACCGGCCTTTTCACATTCGGCAACAGCGCCTCGAAGCGCAACCTCACCTACTACTACCACTGCTGGAAAGGCACCCGTAAAGCCAATGCAAATGAAGCATGGAGATACAATTGACAAGGTTGCAACGAATCGGCAGTCAGAAGTTGAATTTCTGCGGAAAAGCTTTGCTGATGATAGAGCCATTGGTTCACATGGATCCACAAGGAAGGGAGGCAACGGCAAAAGGAGTGTCAAAGTAATAGGCGTCGCATTTGAGCAATATCCAGATGACGCCACAGGTTTTCGCCGCTGGAAGCGACACGCGGCAATCTCAAAGATCAAAATTTGCCACACTGCTCATGTCTACAACTCGGACAAGGAAGTTGGAGAAATTGACAAGAGAAATTTCTCCTCTACGCTGAACGGCATGCAATTAAGCTTTGCCAGAGAAACCTCTTCTCTGCTTTCAAGTGAGGAGAGTGGAGTGATTACAAGTCGCGGAGACTCTCTTTTGAACGATAAGACTGTCTGCGTCGTTGGAGCTACGTTGGCAATTGAGAATGCAACACCAGCTATGTTCTCTGTGGCAGTGCCTGGTTTTGAGGACCGTGCAAGCGCCTCGAAGGACAAGTTAACCAACTGGAATACCAAGGTGGTGAACGGCAACCTCCTGGAACGTTACAACACGCTGGTTAGCATTGCTGAAAAGTTCGCAACTAGAATCTCTGATTTATTGAAGAAGGGATCGGTTTCTCAAGCGACAAAAGAAAATGGAGAAAAGGTCAATATTTGCACTTTCCATCTTACAGGCAAAGAAGGGCGAGCTGGCCGTGAATTGCTAAAGTTCTTGGAGAAACATCGGAAGGAACTTGGCGGACACTTTGCCACTGATGTTGATGGCGGGCGTAAGCAGAAAGCCAACGAATTTCGAATTGCCCAGAAGAGCTCTGGCAAGATCATTGATGTCGCTCGCTGCTCAAAGCTGGAACGGATCCCAGATGCAATGTTATGCAAATTGTCGGATCTTTCAGTGATTGTCAGAAGAACATTTACCGGAAACAAGGGCGCCTCAAACAACACTTACGAAGGATCCTTTGTTATGCCTTCCATGGCAGAGGACATTGCTGAATTACAAGTTGAAGTTCAGTACCTCTATTTGCTGCCCAGAAAGCAGGAAAGTGGTGATTCTGACGAGGATGACGAAGATGGTGGAAGTGAAGATGAAGACGAATCAAACGATGATGGAGAAGAAGAAGAGGAGGAGGAAGACGGAAGTGGTGAAGGCGGTTCAGAAGGAGACGAAGGATCAGCCGAAGGATCTGAATAGTAGAAGAATAACCTGTCAGGCCCCCCCTCTCCCTTTGTGTCCCAAAAAAATGAAAGGGCGCTGTTACCGTTTATTTAACAGAGAAGCTGTATTTCTACCGTTTTGCTGTTTTGTAAATAATCGCCTTAATCTGTCACCAATGTGTCTCTCAAATATGGTAAAGTAACCACCTGTCAGTCGAACTCGGTCTCCCATTGAGTAAATTACATGATGAAACCAAGCTGTCAGAGCCTCCAAGAAGTCGTTGGTACGTAGCAAGAAGTCGTGTGAATCCGGGGTAAACACCAGACAAACTCCTCCTTGTAAACACATTAATCGAGGCCAATTCAGTTTGCGTAAAGTCGGCACGCATCGATCTTCGAATCGACAAATTGCCTTCTTGTGTGCATCGTTGCAGATGAATATAAAGTTCTTGGCACTAGCTATACTTTCAATAGCCAGAATCTTCTCTCTTTCTTCAGCCATTTCAACATCATCATTTTCGTCGTCTGAATCCAACAACTTCAGGTTCTTATTTTCGACTAGTTGGAGGCTAACATCTTTCATTGTTTTGTTGAACGTTATCTCCAATTGTTCATCTCCTGCGGCGCTGACCCTTGGATACTTTTGTATATGCATCTTAGCAAGATATTCTAATCCAGCCTCGTTCAGATTCTTAAAGGCGTTTTCAAGATTGCCTCTCACTTCGCCACCATCGGCGCCACCTGTTTTCAATGAAACTAGGAGGTCTGATTGCATTTGCAGTCGTTCATACTCAAAGTTGGAAACGTAAAGTATAGCACACATCATGTTGAAGTATGCCATATGTGCGAGTTGAGCATGTTTGACATCGGTGGTGTATTCAGCAAAGAGTCCTTCGCCGCGCATATAGCCAAGTACAGTCAAAACTGCCAAGTATCTAAATGTCAATTGTCCAACTGGTTCTATTATCGAGTGATTTAGATTATCCAACAGAAACGAAGGCTTGGGCAACATTGAAGGTGTCTTGCCAATGATCGTGTCAAATGCACCCGGTGGGACCATCGCACTGACTAACATATCGAAATACTGCTTTTGAGCTGCGGCAGTATCTATTTCGTCAATCACCTTTTCTTTACACATTAAAATTCGCAATAATTCACTATCAGCCTCGAGCTGCAATTCGGCTGGGGGAAGAAATTGCTTGCACTGAGGGAATAAGATTGTATCAAAGAATCCACACGGAGCACTTCCCATGTGGTAAGTTGCAATGTTATTTGGATGATTGATTTTTTGGTTTCTTCTAATTGCAGGCGGTGGGTGGTTCTTGAGAACTTGGTCCATAAGGGTGTAATAGGTGCGAATGGCTTCCAAATGTTGAATGAAGATAATTTCGAGTGTCCTCACGAACCGATTGTTTATTGGCTTATGATAAACGTTGCCGGGTGGGAGGATAACAGGTTTTCTCTTGAGATGAACAAAGCAATCAAGCAAGTCTCGCAATTCCAAATCTTCAAACACCAATCTACAAAAGTGATAGAGTAGGGCCAACAAGAACACCTCGGCACCAGGAGTCCACTTCAAGAGATGCCAATTATTGTTGAATTCTGTCAAGAGTTTGTAATGGAAGCTGAGCGGCAGCTTGGCAAACTCGAGATCTAACCAATCCTCGGCAGTAGAATCTACTAAATCAATAATGTTCACCTGTTCTGTATGTCCTCTTCTTGCCAGTCCATTTCCTCTTATTGACGAAGCTATTGAAGGATCGGGACGAGAATGAGTGATTGTAGATTGCTCGAGAGAATGTGTAATTTGGCCGGGATCAGGCAATTCGCCTACGAATCCATTTCGATAAGCACGTCTAAGATAGTTCCAATTATCACTTTCGGATTCCTTTCCTTCTCTATTGCCCAGCTTGTTTAGAAATTCGCGTACAGACATTGAATTATACTTGCTTGTCAAGTGAGCGTGAATACCGTCCAACCTCTCGACAGATACTTTGTGAAGTAACAAGAAGGCTAGCCACCAGGTTGTATATTTCTTCTTATCACTAACAAAATCGCTGCGGTTTCCAGAGTAAAATGTCCAAACCAAAGTACCAAGGCGACCCAGGATTTCGGCCAGTCGTTCGCTCAACTCTCCCCTCGGTACTGTATTCGGATATACATTCGAGCACTCGAGCGCCAGTGTCAAGTCGTGAAAGAAGTCAAGCTGTGCACCATATTCATAACGTGGAATCTCATCTAGAAGCGAAAGCACGTTCAATTGGTCAATCAAGAATTTCCATGCTTCGCTTGGCTCCAGCTCGCAAAACTTTTGCAATTCTTCATATGTAGAAGGGAAGTCTTCATGTTTTATCCCACATCCCTTTAGCGGGTCCACCTTTTGGGTCTGTTTTGGCGGCTCGGCCTCAAGCAACTCTCTAAACGTTCTCTGCTCGTGCATTCTTCTAAACATTTCAGAGCGCTCAAACATGTATTCCAGTCTTGCGTCATACTCTCTCTCTGGTTCAGGCGGTGGTGGTGGAGGTGGGGGTGCAGCCGCGGCTGCACCTTGCCCGTCGTTGTTGTTTCCATCATCATCTTCTTCCTCACTGCTACTGCTCGATGACGGCGATGCTTGTCGCCTTCGCTGGCGAGACCTTCTTTGATTATGTTGTCGGTTTCGTTGGGCATTATTGCGTCGGAGGCGAGGAGGTTGTTGGCGTCTCGGCCGCCCCGCCCCTTCACCTTCTTCGCTGCTGTCTGTGTCACTCGAGCCTAATGTATCGCCGGAGCCTTCTTCACTAAAGTTTTCTTCGTCGTCGCTTATATCATTATCATCTAAATCCATAATACAAGGCCCATGGAGGGTCGGAGCCCTTTTTTCTCCTCCGCGGAGGAGAAACTAGTAGGGGGAAAAAGTTGCTTCCGGCCCCTTTCCCAGCTAAAGCCACCAGCCCCTCCAGACCTCGGCCTTCGAAATCTCTACTCCCTCCCCCCCCCTTTCCAAGGAAAAATGAACCGTTCGATAATTAGAGTGCCACCACCAGGTGACCCTATTGCTCGATTAGTAGAACAACAACAACAAAATGCCAGAGAAGAAAGCCCCACGCCCTCTTCTCCCACGCCATTACAAGCAATGCCATTGTCAACTTCAGTTGCTCCGCCAACTGGACTTGCAGTCTTTGGTTCAGATGGCAGAAGGGAATCAGTAAGAAGGCTCACAGTTAGCGAGTTGGTGGATAGCTTTAGAAACCCAGCTCTCACCGACGGAACAAGGGCGGCTTTTGATGCTTACAAACAAATTCAGCTAGATGAAACCTCAAGAGATGCACCAAATTCTTTCAATACAGCCGAGGTGGAAGCTCGGAATGATAGAATCGCCCGCGCTCAGGGCCAAACAAGGAGCTGGAAAAGCTTCCTTTCCGCCAATGATACATCGAGTAGGACAGGAGATGGACCAATTTTGGGAGAGGAAGATACAGGGATGGATATTGAAAGCGGCCTGGAAGATGGGATTGAGACATTGGCCATTTCTCACTCCACCACCAATGCTAACGAACCCGTTGCTTCTGCTTCTGCAATGACTACGACGACAACAACTTCAGTAACAAACCTTGTCGCCCCTCCTAGTTCTCTAGTATTAAGAAGATCACACTCAAGTGGCCAGCGACGCAGTAGCCGAATCCATTCCCGCTCAAAGACCCCTGAGGTCTCCCCTGGGCCCGTCTCCACTGCAAGCTTTAGGACCAACAAAAGGAAGAGCACTTCTCGTTCCAATTCCAGCAGCAGCAGCAGCAGAAGAAGAATAAGAGGAAACGGGACTGACATTGCTCACCCTTTAGCCGACAGAGATGCCGTCGTTCGAGCAATCGCCAGTACACTCCCTACTAATCGACAAAGGCAAGTTCTTTCCAACGATGTCACCAACGACTTGGAATCAAGCGTTTACAATCGAGCTGCAAACCAAGCCGCGAACGTTTTGCACCAAAAGAGCGTTTGCTTTGCCTGCAACACTCACAAGTATTTGATTGGTAAAGAAATGCTCTACAAGGTGTGGCGTGAATACGAAGATCAGATCGCCGTTGAGTTCCTAACAGCCCCTGATTCAGTGATTAATCAAGTAGTGGACTTTTATGATAACATTCGACAACTTGCTGCAATCAACCAAATTGACCTACCCTACATGGACCACGCCAAGTGGTATGACCACTTTCTGATTCACAACTTAACCCCAGAGACTATTAGGCACCATATGATACTCAAAATGCTAGGATTAGCAGATGTACTGAGTAAGAATGCGGTGCTGGCTGCTCAGCGAGGACAGGACATTAAGGACAAGCTTGACGTTGAACGTACCAAAGCACTCAATGCAATTAGCAATCAACTCAGACACTGGCTCCAATTAGATGTCACAAATATCAATATTAGAACAAGAATGTTCTTGGAGCGTGCGAGCAACCCTGCAAACAACATTACAACTGGCGGAGACAATAGCATTTCAGCATCGCCACTCAGTCTTCCCTTGACCTTTAGAGTTCATCATTCCCTGGCAGAACATAGCAAAAAGAAGGCTACTATTAGAAGAGCAAAGTACTAGGATACCATCTGTACAAATAGAATCACTGCTTAACTCGGGGGGTTTTTTTATTTTCCAACTAGATCTGAAGAGGCTGCTCCATTTTTTGTCTGCCCAACTTTTTTGTAAGCATCGGTAAAAAAGTTTCTGGGGAAAACTCTTAAATGGGAAAGATGATCACTCTTGCAAACTTTTTACCATGTGACCGCTACTGCTTGCGAACACTAGAGACACACATTGCACCCTCCTTTACGTAGCCACCTCGCCCTCGCCCTCGCCCTTGCTTAACTTGAGATTTGGATCGAAATGGCTGGCAACGCTCCTGCTCCGCCCGGAATGAGCTTCACCAACTTGATCCCGGGCAATGTAATGCCCAACTTGCGAGCGCCTCCCATCTTGGGCAATCCAGCCGGCCCTAATCACATGTACAACAATGACAGGCAACTGCAAGCTTCAATGCCCACTTCTGGAAATCCAGTCTACCCAGTCGCTGCTTCTTGGCTACCTCTGGCTGCTCGAATGGCCCCGGTCGAAAGACCCAACATTACGAGACCATCGACTGATCCGATCGCTAGGAGGAGTGAAGTCAAACACACACTGGGCCAAGATGTCGAGGACATGGAGATTAGTGGAAAGCAGTTTATCATTTGCGAAACTGCCGTGTCCGGGGAGTTCATTCACAAGCTTGGTGACTTTAATCGCGAAAAGCTACAGATTTACGATGTCAGAATTAACGGTAGAGAACTCAAATTCGACAATACTATTCATATCTGCGCCGGAACCGAAGAATGCAATCGATTGTTGATGAAATGGACGATCGCCCATTGGCGCAAAAACAAAGTCGCTCCAAAGAAATACATCAACAGAGCCTTTGATGAGAAGTATCACCCACCATTGGATGTTCTCGCAGAAGCCACCAAAGTATTTGGATTACTGGGAGCCGAGGGAGATGCATTGGGCGGATCATCCAGGCCCGCAAAACAAGGCGATCCAAACAATAGTGGATTTGCAGAAAAGAAGATTAAAGGCGAGATTAGCAAAATTTACATTAGCACCCAACAAATGCTGGTTGCAAACATTTGCGAGCCAGGAGCCACAAGTGGCGATCGTGTCTTTCTCGTCCTAATGCCCGTGAAGAGACGGAACCTGTGCACTTTTGATGTTGGAGGGACTCCAACGAGACCGCAGTTCACAATGACTGGAGATGATGGAGAATCTGTTGAGCTGGAAAACACAACCGACCCACGCTGCACGATTGAGTTTTCGAGCGACCGTGGCGCCTTTGCCTATTTCTACCAATGGCAAGTGATTGTAAGCAAGCATGGTGGATTCGACGCGGTTCGGCATTGCCAGCCTGATCTTTCTCGCAAGGAAAACTGTGATGCAATTCTGAAATATGGCAAAGCTTTTAAACCCCATTACCCGTGCTATGCTCAACACTTGGGAACTGTCTCAAATGAAGCAGTCTACTTTAAGGAAGTCCAGCCAAGGAAGGAGACGGTAGACATGGAGCTGGCTTCAAGGGACAGAACTTACCGAAGAAGGGTTCTTGGAGACAATGCAAAGGAAGGAAATCTGTATATGATTGTACATGTTGGTGTAGCAGAATACGCGTCTTAAGTTACTAGAAATCTTTGGTAACTTATGTCAAATAAACTTTATTTTGTTGTTACACTACCAAACTTTGCGCAATAAAATCCAAACCACAGGATCACTTGGGGGGGGGTATAAATTCACCCCAACTCTATAGATGATGTATAATTATCAAAGTTTCCAGCTAGTGTCGAGAAGGATACATTAAACTTTGATTCGAGTTGCAATCGGAATGCAGTCGGAATTACATATTTGTACGCAACAGCGCGATTTGGTTCTGGCAGTTGGCGAATATCTACGAAAGCAACTCGTTTAGGACAGTATCTCTTGAGGACTTCGAATGAAATATCAGGAAGCTCATCTAATATGACTTCGATACGATGTATACTTTGTTCATTTGGTCGGCTCCGGCAAGACACGCCAAATACTAACTGCTGTCTTGGATCCCTCCCGACTTCGTCTGGCATATCCAATGATTCCAATGTACTAACCGCGAGATTTGCCTCGTCTGGGTCGTAAATGCATCGTGCGGCAGTATGAGTCAAAACAAACCCAATTGGCGAAACGGTTCCATTCTCCGAGTACTTCAACACATGTAAATTCCCGATGCGAACAGTGGCAGACTTCATATTGAGGCACAACGATGCGGGTGTTTGTAAATGAATTGGACCCAATTGGCTGCTAACGCATGCCCAATGGACGTCTTCTGGGGTCGAGCAAAGGAACCCAGTCGACTCGGTAGGAGTCGACCCTATTGATACCCAATAGCTAGTATAACCGATTAACAAAGCGGCCAGGCAGGATATAATAGCACGATACATGGTCATCAAGCCGGGGGAGGGTAGTATAAAGCAATAATTTCAAAATTTGAATTATTTGTCTCGCCTCCCTCCGCCACATTACAAAGTAAGTCGAACCTGTCTGTCCGGTACCAATATATATGAGCGAAACATTGCCGCCGGTTGCTCGTGTGACTGGGTTAGCCTTGGACATCAATTCACTTCCCTGGGAACTGTGGAGCGAATACATCATACCACATTTTGCGTTAGACGCACTCTACGTCGGCAAAGACTTTAACGCGGCAGCAAAAGTGCGACTCTTTCGTGACTTGCGCATCGACGTGAACAAGCGTATTCGTCGGTCCACGATTCTGCGTGACGCTGTTGGCCGAGCTGAATCCATTTCACCACCGCTAGACCGTAGTATACAGCACGCCTCGCTTCTGGTCTGGGCTCTGTATGCACAAAGACAAGACGTTGTGCAACTGCTTCTCCAAGACTCCCGACTGGAGCCTTCCGTTGATGACAATATGGCACTGCTCGTCGCCATTGTGAACACGTTGGCGGATGTGTCCATTTCAATCGTGCAACACTCGCGCTTTGTGCACAGTGAAGCTTCAACCCGGACAGAACTCATCGTTGTGTGTCTAGCACGTAACAATGGCGCATTGGCATTTATGATGATGGAGAATTGGAGACCAGCTGAAAGGAAACAAATTATGCTCATCTCACAGATTGCCGCCGAAAGCCGCAATGGAGAAGCAATGCATTATATTCTAGATAAATGGAACATTGATATCAAAACGCAGGAAATCATTCTACTTCAAGCGGCACATTATGGTATAGCAGAAATTGTTCGTCGTCTATTGCCAATTTCGACAGATCTATGTGAGGATGCAATGAGGGGAGCATTAATGTATGGACAGCGTCAGGTCGTACAACTCCTCGAAGATTTAACGACGACCCGAGCTCGGTTTGTCATAGACCTGGCGCTACCACCTCGACATCTTCTGGAAGTTGCTATCGATATGCAAAATTGCAGTGGCGTTAGCTTGATATTAGAGATGGGAACCATTAGCTCTGCACTGCTCTACGAAGCTTTGGATAAGGCGCTAAGAACTGGTCTCAGAACGCAAAGCCGTAAAGAGATCATTGGGTTGTTGTTAAAAGATCATCGCCTCATCCCACCTCGAACAATAGCGGATCGTGGTACTCTACTTGGCGCACGCATAGCACACGGCGAGGTGGACCCACCGGCCAATTCCTCCTTCTTTACTCGCGCGCGTTCATTTGGTGCCAAAGTCTGTGATACAATTGCAGGGCACTTGTTATACCCATTGGATAGGAATGGTGTGATAGCGCTACTGACGGTTGCATTTATGATTTATATATCGATAAATCTGTCGCAAGAAAGCGACCAAATAAACTTAGACATTAA
>Ga0134125_10000965_pt1 | contig 36634 bp, 12 predicted proteins | sample KB31751_FD_96464 | JGI IMG/M metagenome (GOLD analysis project Ga0134125, IMG submission 96464) | Terrestrial soil microbial communities with excess Nitrogen fertilizer from Kellogg Biological Station, Michigan, USA - KB3-175-1 | ecosystem: Environmental > Terrestrial > Soil > Unclassified ...
ATTTAGTAAACTAAAGGTTGTTTAGTTTAATTTCATATTTATCAATATTATGAAATAGTAGGGTGCAAATCCTTACCAATCTATATTTGTTATTTAAATAAAAGAGTTTGATACTTAAGAGTTTATTAATAAGAGTTTGTTAAGAGTTTTATTAATGTATTGTTAAGAGTTTGTTAACATTTATTTATTTTAATAAATACTGTTCTTCTTAAGATTCTTCTCAGAATAAAGTAAGCATCTATTGTGGCAGCGGATCCACAAGTTGATTGACCGACTCCTGGCACCGTGATACTTAGCAGTCAACCACGAGTAGCCTTGTTAACAGACTAAACGGGTGGTGAGCTCGACCAAAGGCTGGGGTAATTGTAGCACTCATAAGGACTGATCGGAGAATGATCTTATGAAAATAGGTGAGATGTCGGATACGGGAATCACCTTGATTGGATGGTTCTATCTTAAACGTATGCCGGGCCTCCGACTTGCAGGGTAACTCCCTACAATTGACTGTGAAACTTCGAGATGATTGCTTCGTGCGAAATACAAATTTAATTTTTATAATATATAATGTTGAAATTTTTAAGTAATAGAGTTATTACAGTTTCCAATTTTTATGAGGATAGTGTTCCATGTCTTGCACCGTGAAGCCGGGATCTAAGGAACTGCAGTTATACAACTGGCGATGATGTTATCTTTTTATCTTCTATAGTAACTCTAAAAAAGTCTAATCTAGATATATTTAGTGAAGTGTTGAGATCCTTAATTCATATGTTAAAGAATGATTATAATAATTTAGATGATAAAAATATAAAAACTGGTTTAAATGAAGAATATAAAAAATGGTTTGTAGGGTTTTTTGATGCGGAGGGTTGTTTTAGATTAAATGCAAGATCTAATAATAGATTCGAATTTAATATAAGTATAAAACTTCATGTTGATGATTCTCGAGTATTAGAAGGTATAATAAATAAGTTTCAATTAAATATTAGTCCACATTATCAATCGTCCGAGGATACATGTAGTATATCTATAGGAGATAAAGATGTATTATTAAATAAGATAATACCTTTATTTGATAAATATCCTTTATTAACAAAAAAAAGATATGATTATATATTATGAAGAAAAGCTTATATGTTATATCTAAATACGGATGTAGAGGATAGATGTAAAGTATCTTCTACTTTAGATGACATAAAAAGTAAATTAAATAAATATGAAGATGATTTATCTTTATATCCTAGTGTATCAGAGATAAGATCAGAATTGAATATTTATTGAATTATAGGTTTTATAGAAGGAGAGGGTTCATTTACTCTTAAAACGCAAAAAAATGGTATTCATTTTTATTTATCTCAACATAAAGCTTGTATGCCTGTGATGGAGTGTATATTAGATTTTTTCTATTCATTAAAACCTAATAATAATTGTCCAATTCAAAATAATATAAACCCTATCTCTAAAAGATTATATTTGGATGGTAATAAAGTTCGTATAATATTGACACAAGTAGATTATTTATATTGAGTTTTTATACCGGAGTTTATGTTAAAATATGATATGCAATCTCGAAAAAAAATTGATTTTTTACTATGGTTTATAGCTTTGGTGTTAAAAAAGCATGGTCTATTGAAAACAAATGATGGTCAAGAATTCTTTAAAAAATTACAATCTAGTATTAATAAAAATCGTTATTTTAATAATAAAATAATTCCAGAATTAGATGAAATATTGAAAATAATAACAACTAAACCTATCTATGATTTAAGTAAAACTCATGAATATAATTATAAACACCATCGTAATAAAAATTATTAAAAAAGTTAATACATTTATCAGCAGATTATTCGTATTAACGATATTAATTTATTTATTTATTTAAGTTTTGTATTTTGTTTAATGATTGCTTTTTTTACTACCTTATGTAGTATAAGGCGATTCCTAAATATAAACCTAAAATAATTAGGCTGACTATAGTAATAGTAGTAGACTATAGTTGGTCTGCTGTTGATGCTACAGCACTGAAGAGACTAGCAGGTCGAAACTAAATAAATCTATAATAAGTTAATAAGCTAATATAGTCTTCTTATTTAAGTTAAATATATCAATGACTAGCACAGAACCCTAAATTATGTTATATCTAACTTAGAGGATTTAATGAATTAAAAGTTTATTTTTTTTTTTCTGTAAAAAAAGGAAAAAAAATAAAAGGATTTTATATAAATAAAGGGTATAGCTATAATTATAAAAATAAAAATTTTTTTTAATAACTTTAGTATAATAGTTTAAGTTTTATTATTTATGTATTATATATTATTGGCCAGGCCAAGAATGTAGTTATAAATAAACAAGGGTTAGTTTAATTTTTTTTTTCTTTGATTATGATGGAATATAATTTACTAGAAAGTTTTATTTATTTTGTTTTAAATCTAATCGATTTAGGAGCTGACTTTTTAAATCCAGTTTCAGTAGAAATAAATTTGGATGTTCCTAGTCCTTGAGGTATTTATTTCCAAGATAGTGCTACACCTCAAATGGAAGGTTTAGTAGAATTACATGACAATATTATGTATTATCTTTTTGCTATTTTATTTAGTGTAGGATGAATATTAATATCTATAGTAAGAAATTATATAAGTAAAAAATCACCTATTGAGGAGTGATTGGGAAAATCACTATTATTATGGGTGAATACACTGTCAAACTTCGGAGAACTCCTAAAGCTTCTGATACCAAGTCGCAATCGAAAGGTTGTTGATGGCTGAAGTAATTACTCAGGTACGGTAACAAGTCAGGAGATTTGTGAAAACAAAATGGACAATCGCGAATCTAAGTCAATTATAGGCTCTTTACCTATAGTTGTAAAAGAACAACGAGTAGACGGTAGTGGGCACAACAACGGTGTGATGTGTTTAAGGTGTACTCTAATGGTTTTCGAAAGAAACTTTCATACCAACATCCAGTCTAAGCTAATTAAGAATAAATTATTTTCAACTAGTACAATTGAAATTAATCGTAATGAGCTTGTGTCAAAAATGAATCCTTGATTTTTTACAGGTTTTTCTGATGGAGAAGCTTCTTTTTTAGTTTATATACAAAAAACTGATAATACTAAAATAGGATGGGCTTCTTGAGTTGCTTTTGAAATAAATTTAAGTGATAAAGATTTATCTATTTTAAAAAGCATTAAATCTTATTTAGGTGTAGGTGGTATTAATCAAAAATCTAATGGAACTTGTGTTTATTATATAAGACAACTCAAAGACATAAGTATATTAATAGATCATTTTGATAAATATCCCCTTTTAACTCAAAAATTAGCTGATTATTTATTATTTAAATCTGCGTTCGAAATTATAAAAAAAAAAGAACATTTAACATTAGAAGGTCTACACAAACTGTTAGCAGTAAAAGCTGCTATGAATAAAGGTTTACCGGAGATCTTAAAAGATGCTTTCCCTAATGTTTCTCCTATTGAAAGACCTAGTGTTTTAGATTCTAAAATACCAGATCCTAATTGATTAGCAGGATTTACTACAGCTGAAGGATGCTTTATGGTAAGAGTTATGGACAGACCAAATGGCCGTACTCAAGTACTTTTACTTTTTAAATTGACTCAACACCTTAGAGATGAACAACTTATGAGAAGTTTAGTTGACTATCTAGATTGTGGAAAAATTTATGTAAATGTAGGATCAGTAGATTTTATTCTTACAAAATTTAGTGATATAACTAATAAACTTATCCCTTTATTTGAAAAACATCCTATACAAGGAATAAAATACTTAAATTATTTAGATTTCTTAAAAGTAGGAGAGTTAATAAAAAATGATTTACATTTAACAGGTAAAGGTATAAAACTTATCCGTAAAATTAAAGCTGGAATGAATCTAGGAAGAATTTAGATCTATTTATTCCATTTTTGTATATAAGCTCAGAACTTGTACTAAAAAAAATAATTATTAGTATGATAAAGTTGGTTTATTCTTGATATCTCACAAATATTTAAACCATGGTAAATATGTGCCTATTCAAAAGTGCTCCAAGTTTAATGAGAGAAGCTTCTTAAATAATAAAGTCTTTAGCCTTAGAAGGACTTATTCTACTTCTAGTAATAAAAACAATTGCGAACCTACAGTCGAGTCTGTAAAGTCAAACGTACATGATAAGGATATTAGTAGTTCTTTAGTTAAAGTGTACGAAAATGCTTATTCTATGAAAAAAGCTATTATAAAGGAAAACATAGGTAAGTCTGGTATTTACATGTGAACTAATCTACTTACAGGTGATACGTACATAGGACAATCTGCAGATTTGTCCAAAAGATTTAGAAAATATTTTAGTCTTAGCTATGTAAAAAGTAAGAAAGGGTTTATAATAAGCAGAGCTTTGATTAAATACGGATATGCTAATTTTTCTGTAACCGTATTAGAATATTGTGATAAATCTGATTTACTTGTAAGAGAACAATATTACTTAGATAAATTAAATCCACAGTATAATATCCTAAAAATAGCTGGGAGTTCTTTAGGTTTTAAACATTCAGAAAAAACTAAAGAAAAAATAAGTACATCGTTGAAAGGAGTTTATATTGGGGACAAATCTGCTTTATTTGGTCGTCTACACACAGAAGAAACCAAGAAAAAAATGAGTTTTAAAAAAGCAGGTATAAGTAATCCTTTATATGGGAAAATTCATAGTGAAGAGACTAAAGAAATAATGAAACAAAAAGCTTTAGGTAGAAAACACACAAGTGAAACTAAAGATAAAATAAGTGCAAAACACGGAAACCCTGTTAATATCTATGAAAAATGTTCTTCAGAAGGATTTAAGTTAATAGGTAGTTTCGTTTCAGCTAGAAGAGCAGCAAAATTTTTAGGTATAAGTGGTAGTACTGTTATAAGATACATGAATTCAGGGGCAATATTTAAAGAAAGATATAAATTTTCATCTAAATAAACTTGGAAAAACTATGAATAAAATTTCACTATATGCTGGTAACTTCTAAAGCCTTAGATACTATAATACTTAATAAATATTATTAGTGAAAATTCTACCTACGTGGCCTTCCAACATATTAGACCAGTAGTTTATTATGCAGGGAGGTAGGATGCAACAATGAACGATCAGCAGGAAACCAAAGTAATAATTTAGATTACTAGTTGGATCCTCAGAGACTATACGTGAAACCCTATAATAATAGGGAAGATCTAGTCCATTATAATATAATATTATATTGACTTTAATAGAATTAATTTGAACTATTACACCTGCAATTATTTTAATTTTAATTGCATTTCCTTCATTTAAATTACTGTATTTAATGGATGAGATTAGTGATCCAGAAATGTCTATCTCAGTAGAGGGTTTTCTTCAATTAAAAAATAGATGGCCCCAAATCCTATAATAAAATAGTCCTGGCGGCGACTTTGAAAAGTCGCTAGGACGGACTGCTGTTATATTTTCCCTTTTTTTTTGTTTATTTTTTTTTTTACTTTTTTGTTTTTATATTTTTTTTCCGGGTTTTTAGAATTGCTTTATTTTGCCGCATTTATTTTTTACTTTTTTATAGAAAAAAAAAGGGAAGGGAAAATAAAGACTCTGCCTCAATTTAACTTTATATTTTATAGGCAAAAAAGGAAAAAATAAAGAAGATATCAATTATTTATATTTACCAATGATTGGCGGTTTATCAATAATATTATATTCACAAAGACTAAAAATTATTATCAACCAGTATTGTATGTACCTAATAGAGTAAGAGCTGCCTTTAGAATAGGTCCTCATAACTACCAATATATTGTTGCTCAATATAGATATATCACTTTACATCCAAACTGGATAACCGGATTGATTTGTTTATTTTTTTATAGTATAGTCATTTTTCCTTATATATATAGACACATATGTATATATATTATATATAAGGAAAAATGACTATACAATACAATATAATAGGCTGCTGCATCACTGGTACCAACAATAAAAAAAAATAGTTTAGTTTAATATTTTTATATAAAGTTATTCAAGTCACCTTTACTTACAATATATATAGGATAGTCGTTAAATAAATATTTAAGGTTTATATAATCCTTTATCTATTTATTTCTTTATAGGAATCCTTAGCTTAGTTAATTTTTGCTACGTAGTTATTTTTCTTTATTTTTTTTTTCTACTAAGGCCAAGGAAGGCAACGCCTTAATTTTGATTTCATTTTATGATTTAAAGCTACAAATGTGGATATTCATAAAACATAAAATGAAAGAAAAATTTAGCCTCCGGAAGGCAAGTTTTTTATATAGAGTTACCCTTCTCCTTTCTCCTTTATTTTTTTTTAATACGCTGCTTTATTTTTTCCTTATTTTTACAAAAAATAAAGCAGAGTTTAGTTTATTTTAACTTTATATTATAAAAAAAAGAAAAAATAAGGCCGAAGGTAGTTGTTTCCATTTTTTTTACGTATATATTTCTATACAATAATAATGCTATAAATATATACGTAAAAATGGAAAAAACTCGAGGACGACCCAGTATTATATAAAAAAAAAAGGGAAAAAAAATAAAGAAAAATAAAGGGCAGGGGCAAGCATAGCAAAAATTTAAGGAAGGGTTCTTAAAGAAAAGTTATATACTTTTTTCGGCCACACGAGTGAAAACAGTTAAAATATTATTCTTTATAATACCTAGATAATAATACAAGACTGTCAGTAAAGTAAGTAAATAGTTTTTTCTTTTTATTTATTTATTGCCACAGACTGGACCACTTGTGGGTGTCAATTTATTTGATGCTTAATGTACAGTCGAAATATATATATATATATATCATTAGTTTTTTATAGAAATATTGCACATATATATCATTAGGTTTTTATAGAAATATATATATATATATTTTTTCACATATGTATATATATATAGTTTTTTTAGAAATATGTATTTTTTTTATAGAAATATTTGCACATATATATAGTTTTTATAGAAATATCTATTATTGCACATATATATTAAACTAAACACAAAAATTTATCACTGAGAGCTGTAGCTTTTCTAGTCTCATATTCTATACAAATCTACTAAAATTTACAGTCCTTATCAACAATTACATACTAAAACCTTTACTCAGAATAATAGGTCCTCTAATTTAGACATTATTAATTTTATTTATTTACATTTAGTAGGTAAGGTAGTTTTTTAAATTAACAGCGGCTTTATGATTTGGTCTTTCTTTTTTCCTTTTTTTATATAATATATAACCAACTAATTGTAGGTTATATATAAAAGTAAAAAATAAAGGGAAAAAACAATATCTTCTTATTAATTATTTAACACTATCTCTCTTTCTTGCTTTTATTATAATGGAATGGATATGGGTATTTAGTTGCAACATCGAGATGATATCTAAAAAGGTTGAATAGCAGCTGTTAATGTTAATAAATTTGTATGAAGTTTAATTACTTATAATTATATTGCGTGCGTGTAGGACAACGTTTCAACGGTGCTAATCAAGCACTTCCATAAAAAAGTCAGATTATGGACCCCATAAGTTGGTGTTGTGCACGTCTAATAAACTACACAGCATGATAGCACAACTCGGATAGATACGAACACAAGACTAAGATCCCGCTAGAAACTGCGTGTAAGTTCGTGTTTAGGGAATTTTCCCAGGATTAGAATAACAAACTTGAAACGTCGATGGTCCAAATTAACCACATTGTATTCAGATAAAAAACTGAGGAAAAACTCCCTGTGCTGTGGTAAATCTACAATGTTACCGATTGCCAACCTGAGTACTAGAAATCAAATTGGATGGTTTTTCCTTGGTATGCGACTCTAGTCTAGGAGAAAACCCCGGCGCAAGAATCTAAAGGCGATAAGAGTAATGAGAGTGAGTATACTCCGGGATCGAACCGCCTCTTCATAGTGTAAAATATGACTATGAATGCGTGGACCGAGCTTCTATAGTAGAAAAGAGAACGAAAGATTCTTGATCTCGGGATACAAAGGGAAGTAAAACGTAGTCTGAGTCCGAGATGTAACTCTCGGATGAAATATGCTGAATGATGTAGACAGGGATCCAACTGGGAATAAGAGATAATATCAGATGTTCGAAATAGTTAGTACAACGGTCGTCCTGTAATCTCAGGGGCTGTCTAAACGATCGCTACGTGGCCAGGACGAACTGGAATTAAACCTGTGAACTCAAGCCGCAAAACCCACCCACGGGAAACAATCAGGTCACAACAGACCCAGATATCTTACGAATGCTAGCAAAAAGAGGACCCAGAGTACCTAACAAAAAAAAAGGGGGGGAAATCGGCGGGGTCTGCTAACATCGGGATAAGAAACGGACATTGGTAACACATTAAGGGGATAACACCTGAGCTAAAATAAAGTTATGTCTAAAAGGGGGAAGAGTACCAGAGACTATTGGAGAGCCGTATAATGGGAAACTATCACTACGGTTCGGAGGGCAAGGTATCCAATCCGCTGACCCCTAGTATGAAATATCTCCTAAAAAAAAATTTTTTTTAGCTTGTAAGGCATATGGGTATAAGTGCGACCCTATTCTTCGAGGACAGTATTAAAATATAAGAGATAAAATGGTATTTACTTTTTAAGTTATACCTAGACCCACATTTTTAACTTAAATCAAATAATAGGAGCTACATAATAGGGTAGTATTCATTGTATTGAAGTTATCAATATCCTGAATTTTTTTTTTATTCAAATAGTGATTTGAGAGATTTATATAGTGATTTTATAAAATTAGAAGATATAGACTTTCTAGCTGTTCTGTTATTGTTATACCATCTGAGGAGATAGTAATATCATTTATATTTATAGGATTTGTGTTGTGTGTTTTTCCCTTTTTTATATAATATAGAGTTACCTAGATAAAGTGTTTTTTTAACGAGTATAATTATATGCAATAATAATGTTATAGATATATATGTAAAAAAAAAATAGAAAAACTCTAGGACGGTTTAGTCTTGTCTTCTAAAAAAAAAAAGGAAAAACTCCGAAATAGTACAGTACTAGTGTCGTTGTTTAATAGTTAAGTGTAGCTAACCTTTGGTATATATAGTATGGGCAAACAGACCTATGTAAATGTATGTATATATATATATTAGCATCAATGGTATTGAAGTTATCAATATCCTGATTTTTTAGATTCAAATAGTGACTTTATAGAATTTGATTCATATCTTGTGCCAGAATCCGATTTAGAAGTTGGAGGTTTAAGAATGTTAGAAGTTGATAATAGAGTGATAATACCTGAATTAACACACGTAAGATTTATTATAACATCTGGAGATGTTATACACTCTTGAGCTTGTCCTGCTTTAGGTATAAAATGTGATGCATACCCTGGTAGATTAAATCAAGTTTCTGTTTATGCGAATAGAGAAGGAGTTTATTATGGACAATGTTCTGAAATATGTGGTATACTACACAGTTCTATGCCTTTAGTTATAGAATCAGTAAGCCCAGAAAAATTTTTAAATTTTCTATTTAATAGTTTAGAAGCTTAATATTTACCCCCCCCCTTCTCGTTAGCTCAATGGTAGAGCAGGATACTTCTAATATTCGGATTTTAGTTCGAGTCTAAAACGAGAATACAGCCTAGCAACACAGGCATTTATCTTTCCCCGAAGGGGAGTCCGGCTTTATTTTTTTTTCCACCAAGTTTTTTTTATAAATTTTTTCTCTTTTTTACGTATATATTTATATTTCTTTTCCCTCTTTTTTTTATGTATCTTAAAACAGCACTATTGTTGCTAATTTTATACGTAAAAAAAGGGTAAATAAACAATAGTGCTTTTACTTATATACGTAAAAATATAAAAAATAAAGAAGTTTATTTTAACTTTATATTCTAAAAAAAAAAAAAAAAAAAAAAAAAAAAATAAAGCCGCAGCGTAACTTAACTCTATATTATATAAAAAAAGGAAAAAATATATAAATATAGACTATTGTTTATTTTTACTAAAAAAACAAAAAAGGAAAAAAATTGGCTACGTAGCATTAGCATTAGCGTTAGTATTAGTAGTCTTCCTCTCCCGGCCCTCCTGTTATAAAAATAACCAAAAATAAAGGAGAATAGCTAGCTATAGTATAAAAAATTTTTTTAAGGGTTCTTAGTATAAGGGTTAATACATGTGACTTTTAATCATTAAAATACTGGTTCGAATCCGGTAGATCCCATAAAGATTTGTAAAAAAAAATTCTTTTTTTGTTAATAAAAAAGTATTAAAAGAGGAGGGTGTATAGTTTAAATGGTAAAACAACCGGTTTCCACCCAGTAGTCGTCGGTTCAATTCCGACTATACCTAATCAAAAAAAATATTAGTTAATAATAGTAATAAGGATATAGTTTAATGGCAAAATTGCCTGCCTACCTGCCTATTATTAATCGTTTAATGCTTAAATGTTAGGCTTTATTTTTTTTTTATTTAAATCTAATTTTTTTTTCTTTTATAGGTTAATTTAAGTAAAATAAATAGCTACAATAACAGTTCTCTTTTAGCAAAAAAAAATTTTTTTTTATTCACTAAACCCCTGCTGCTATATAAGGATTAGTATCTTAATTGGTAAAGAGCTTTCTTGTCACGGAAGATTATATCGGTTCGATCCCGTTCTAGTTCGTCTTTGAGGAAAAGTTGCTATAGGTAGGGCAAAATATCTGCTAAGTATTGTGAATGGTTTCATCTAGGTGTTCGAATCACCTCTTTTCCGTATCGTTGTAATTATATCATCAGGTAACGCTTCTCTTCCGCTACCCAAGGATATAATGGAAGCACTTGTCTTGTGCTACATGGTAAACATAACTGCTAAATTTAAGCTTGAAGATAATTTAGTAAGTGTGTAGTTCCTCACAGTCAGGTCAGAGGTTGTTTTAATAAGTGAAAAAAAAAATGAATAAATTGTTTTTATTAAGCGAAGAAATATATACAAGTGGTTATATGCCTGAAGTTTTAACTATTATTTCTACATTTGTAGTTTTATGTGGTGTATTAGTAATTATAAGTAAAAATCCCATAATATCAGTGTTATTTTTAATAGGCTTATTTTCAGGAATTGCTTCATATTTAATTATATCGGGTTTAAGTTTTATAGGTTTATCTTACATAATCGTTTATATAGGTGCGGTATCAATCTTATTTTTATTTATTCTAATGTTAATAGATATTAGAATAAGTGAATTACAAAATAATACTAACAATAGTATACCTTTATCAATATTAATTGCAATTTCTTTAAATTATATTTTATATAAATTATTACCTTATGGTATAGCGATATTAAATAATTATAGTTATTTTAATAATCTATTGTATATTTTTATTTTAAATGAACTTATAAATATAGACATCATTTATAATAACATATTATTATTATTTGTTAGTAGTAAAATGTGAGATGGTAATATAGCAACAGAAAGTAATCATATAAGTAGTATAGGGAATATCATGTATACAAACTATAATGTATGACTTATATTAAGTTGTTTAATACTTCTCTTAGCAATAGTGGGAGCTATTGTAATCACTAGTAAAAATAGTGGACTCACTAGTAATGAATGGAAAAATAGAAATGATTAAATCAAGAATTAATAAAAGATTAGACTAGGTTACTGCATATATGCCTTTGTTTTTGTGTTTTTAACTTTTAAAGTTTCGGGTTTAGATAGGAGCAATAGTTATAACTATAAAACAAAAAGATTAAATTGAGTTCAATTGAGTTGAGAGCTTGCTAGTCTTAATAGAGTTTTCAACTCAAAAGAAATTAGCTCAACGGTAGAGCGATCGTTTTACACACGATAGGTTAGGTGTTCAAATCACCTATTTCTTATAAATATAGTTCTTTAACTTAAAAGGTAAAGTGCATTTTTGATAAGAATGTTATTAGAATATTAAATATAGTATCAATTAACAGATAAATATTTATCTTTATAATTGGAAGGTGCAAATCCTTCTTAGTTTTATGGAACGTATAAATTTAATTTACTTTAATTTCTCCCGTCCCTAGACCTGCAGTTGAGGATATCTTAATTCGTGATCCGAATTGATTGGTTGGTTTCACTGATGCAGAATGATGTTTCACGGTAAATATCCTTAATTCATCTAGCCATCGCCTAGGTATTCGAGTAAAATTAAGATTTCAATTAACTCAGCATAGTCGGGACATAGCACTAATGCAAAGTTTAATCAAATTTTGAGATAGGGTATTGTAGTTGAACGTTCACAGCGGCCTATCGTAGATTTTATCATTACGAAGTTTTCAGATATTCATGATAAAGTCATTCCGTTTTTTGAAAAATACCCTATGCACGAGTTAAAGGTTTGGTAGCTCCGCACATAAAGATTGATGTAGAGTCGCCGAATTAATGAAAAATCAAGAACATTTAACTAAAGAAGGATTAAGTAAAATTAGAAAAATCAAAGCTGGAATGAATAGAGTATGACACTAAAGAGGAACAAGAACTTTATTTCTTTATTTGTAGGATAAATTTGATCTGATTCTTAATATAAAAACATATAAATATAGGTAATCCCAGATTCCTTAACTTAAGAGGTAAAGTGTATTTTTGATAAGAATATTATCAGCGTTCAAGTCGCTGAGGAATCATCAGATTAATGTGGGTTTAATAAGTTTCATGTATGACTCTAGATCTGATCTCCCTTTATTTTTTTTTTCCTTTTTTTTTATAAATAACCTACAATTAGTTGCTTATATATTATAAAAAAAGGAAAAAAATAAAGGGATAAAAGCAAAAAAAAATCATTTCTCTTCCTTAGTGTTGCCTATATTTTTTCCTTTTTTTTTATAATACTTAGTTTATTTTAACTTTATATTATAAAAAGCTACGCTAAATTTTTTACCTTTTTTTTTACGTTTATGTAGTTTTTTTTGCCTGCCTTTTTTTAGAGAACATAAAGTTAAACTGTAGAAACTCCTTGTTATATAAAAAAGGCAAAAAAAAACAACAACAACAACAACAACAACAACAAAGCGCTACAGGGCTAAGAAACCTTAAACGTAAAAAAAGGGGAGGAAAATATTGATGAAAAAAATTTTTTTCCTTTTTTACGTATATATAAAGCACGCAACACACTATTGTTGCTATAATTTTATAGTAAAACCCTCCCTTTCATCACTATTTCGAGGAAAGGGGGGGTACCGGGACCGGGAAAAAATTTTGGAAAAAATAAATAAAGGAGAGGGGAACAATAGAATTAAAGTTTAAGTTTGCTGCTTACTTCATTTCATATTTCATATTTCAGTTTTACAGAAATAATTAAAGAGAATTGACTCTCCCTCCCTCACTAACTTGTTCTTTACAAGTAAGTGAGGGAGAATGTTAAATTGATTCGATTCGATTTAATTTCTTTTAATTTAGTTTAATTTAGTCTAATTTAATTTAATTACAATCCCAGAATTGTTATATGCAGTCACTGCTCGATTCAGAGTATAATAGCTAGAGCGTATCGTAAAGATCCAGAAACGGAAAAGATACGTATGAATAACAGGAGCCGAAAGGGAAATAGTAATATTTTGAGTAATTCTCCGAGTTCTCTATAACTGCATTAATTAAATAAAAATTAAATGAAAATTATTCATAACTTAAAAATTAGAAACTAAAATCAGGAAGGATTCGAATGGGAACAAGTGATACATATGTAGTAGTTTAGTTCAACTCTAAACCCATCGGCAGGTAATTTAATGGAGTTATTCCATTGGGAATTACAACTCAGGATACTTGTTACCGTTAAGTGAGATTATTTCTATTAACTAGATAATCAAACTTTCTGGAGCTGTACTCTCTTTGTTTGGTACATCCAGGTGAAGCGTAACTATCTGATGTTATCGGGATTCAATAAGGATAAGAAGTCGGTCATACTCTTAAATCCTTGAGTATAATCGAAACTATTCAGAAAACTTGAGATATGTTTGCTGAACTTATGCACTTGGTTTGCGACACATACATTAAGTTGGTGAAAAAAGCACGGAATCAGATTTAATTATTAGAAATTATGTAATGAGAAATTTATGAGAGTAATTAAATCATAGACTTATTTAGAGGTATCTTGTACATAGCTCTTGTGAAATCCAAGACCTGAATAAAGCTCATTTTCATATATTTCTAGTAACTAGATTAATTATACTCTAAAGATATGATAGGTCGTTTAACTGCAGATGAAAGAGCTGGCCGAGTCAAGAAAAAGTTAAGGAGAATAGCCACTTTACTTGTGTGCCAACTAATACAATTAGTTTAATATACTACCGGAAACGAGTAGGAGGTCTTTAAAAGCCCTAACATTTAAATGAGTAATTAACAGGAGAATGTCTAGAATTTAAAAACTAACCGTAAAGCTCGCTGATTGAAGGCGTAACTGAAGACCATCAATAAAAGATCTATCTTTAGGTGAGAATCGCAGTCCTCACTAATAGCTAATTGCTGCAGCTTAAAAGAAACAGTACTATTATCCTCTACTTTAGTAGTTAATTAAATTAATAAGTAATGCAACATCGAAGTAGACACATTAACACATAATGGTGAATGAAACGACGAGTTTAGGAAGCAACTTTAACAGGTAGAGCTGAAAGAAACCACCTTATTCTGCTAACATTTGACTTAAGTCCCTATAGTTGTGCTTTATTAATCGGTTATTGAGCGACAATGGTTCAAGTAGTAAACAGTGAAAACATGCCTGAGTTTGGTTAATATTGTCAGGGTAATTCCACCAAAATAACCGGAGAGATTCCTGACCAACGTGTTAATGAGACCACGTCAATTCTACACGTAAATAATCAGAGAGATCGAAACTGTGGAGGAACTCAATAAACGAGTTTATCCGAAGTCTCGTAAGCCTAAAAAGTCTTCATACTGATGGAATAAGAGAAGTAAATAAAGTGAAGAAAGGCTGTTGCTTCAGCTCTTGCTGAGAAGAAGTATAGTTGAATCCACCGAGGACCCAAAAGGAGCTGAGGTTGAAGTTGAAATAAATGGATAAAGGGAGGTTATTTAACCCTTTGGTAAGATTACACCGAAAGTCAGCTATACTTTCTTGCCTTCTCCTCTACCAATCTAGGAGTTGCAAAGGTGAAATCAAAACACTAGGAGAGGAAAGAGAAACACATGTTAACGAAGATTATGCAATTTATAGATAGATGGTGACCTTTTCAATGACCCTGATGATTAATTCCTAGACTTCAATTGTTAAAGTATCCTTACTGACTATTGAAGTATATATTATGATTCTGTCGTCATTGATCTGTGCGAAACCTTTGAAAGCTGGGGATCTTCGAAATCCCAACCCCTAATGGCGATGAATTCGAAGGTCCTTATGAAGTAGGGGTAAAAGTATATTGGTATCCGTTTCAACCGATACCAAATGTTAGGTCTTTTGAGGTAGAGTTAAAAGCCTTCGATCCAATATTTGCTATGTTCGGAATCAGACGTCGTTTTGATCCAGCCATAAAATTTAAAAAGCATACGAATAATAAATATAATAGGTATATGGAACATTGTCTAAAACGACTGTTCTTTGCACTTGATAATCCAACACTGTATTTTAGAATAAGTATGTCATTAATAAAACACTCTCGAGTATTCTTTGCCAGACAGTTAATGTTAACTGAGCCTAAATGACATAGAGATATGAAATATTGACAGGTTAACAAAATATGGCGGGAATATAGAGGAATAACGAGAGATGAATTAAGGAGAATAGAATATCATCGTGTGTTTATTCCAAAGCCTAATGGAAAAAAAAGACCTCTAGGAGTGCCCAGTGTTGCCTGACGGATTTATCTTGGCCTATTCAACAAATTTTTATTAAAGTTTGTGAAAGGAAAGGTGAACAGAAATCAGCATGCCTATCAACCAAACAAATCAACGATAACTGTATGGAGACAAATACTCGATGAAATTGTGGAGAAAAGAAACATTTATTCTTTTGATCTGGTGAAATACTTTGATAAAGTTAAATTATCATCATGTGTGAAAGCAATGGTGGAAGTTTACAAAGTACCTGAAGTGTACGCTAAATATCTTTGATATATTCATCTTAGTCTTCCAAGTAATATTCGGGAGTCAATATATGAACCTCTTAGTCCCTATCGACAACAGGTTGACAATTGATCTAAACAATTACGTCAATCAGTTAGGTCTGCACAGTTAACGCGTAGACATACAATTAGGGAGTTCAGAAAAGTCTACAGCCTACCTTGAAAAAAAGGTAGCCTTCATTGACCTTTCTGAAAAGTATTTAAGCATCTACCCTACTTGGAAGAACAAGTCTGATCTCAAGATTCATCATTTCGGCTATTTGATCCGAGTGTATCCTGATGATTACGTCAAGAGAAATTAAGAAATAAGGTTCTTTTCCCTACTTGATTAGATGAAATAGGTATACCACAAGGGGCTCCAATCTCTCCTTTAATGTCTATCCTTGTTCAAGATCTCAACTACTTTAAGCGTATTGAAAAGCAAGGAGCTTCAATTGTTCAGTACTCTGATGATGGAGTATGTGCATCTGACGATGACAACTGAACTCCGAAATTAACAGTTGAAGAAGATGGAATATATCACTCTGAGGAGAAATCTTTTTGAGTTAAAAGAAAAGGTGTTTGATTAAAACCCTTAGATTTTGTTGGCTTGAGATATGACGGAGAACGTGACTGTATCATTGCAAATACTCGATCGGGCTCCGTACTTGAACTCAAGGATGTTGACGGCTTAACACGCCTACTTGCTTTCAGGGATTTGCTACCATACTATGGTGGCTCTCCAGAACACGATACTAAGAGTATAGTTAAAGATCCTGACTCCTATAAAGAAGAAGAAGATCGTGAGGGATTTAAAACGTCCGAATCATGACGATGAATCTGGAAAGAGAAACGGATGGCTAGTTCTGAAATTCTAAAACACTGAAGCTTTGGATTACTGCAGGCTAGACTATACTCAGGTTCTTGGGAACTCGAAAACTATGACCAAGATTTCAGATTGACTGCTACGAAAGGATCACTGGTAAGTATGCATTACAAACAGATTCGAAAAGAAGGCTGAAATGTGTTTACATCTACTAGTTGAGCATTTCCTATCTTGATATCTGATCTTGGAGAAAGTCGTAGAAAATCTTTAAGAAGGTGACGCCAGAAATCAATAATTAATAATGAAAACATTTAATAATTTATATCTTTCTAGATATAATAAGAATACTAATTAAATCCAGAGAAATCTGGTCAAATAGAATAAATATTTGAAACTGATTTACTTACTAAAGCAAAGTAGGTAGTCATTTCAGAAATTCATTTATTTTCTAAAAGAAGTTTGATTAGTATTTCAGTTGATTATTAAAGTGTCAAATTAATTTAATGAATTAACTAACATTTAATTTTATGAAGTGCATTTTCTACAATAATCTTAATAACTGGTAATTATGAAGATTATAAGTATAAAGTTCATAGAAATATCTTGAATTTCTTAGTGTCAATAATAGACTTAAGTTAATCACTCCTTGTTTAGTAAAGTCTGGAGTCTTCAATGGCTCTTTACCTGTTTATTTGGTTGTATTTGTTGCATGGGGTCGGTTACTCACCTTAATGGGTAGCCTCAACCTCAACGATGGATTGGCGTAAAACTCATATATATCAAAAGTTCTAACGATTTAAATAATATAAATCTCGTCTCAAGGCTGCTGTCAAGCAAAGCCTGGTTCGCTAATTTATATTATTAAATCTTGCCTCCTTCCCAAGCAATAGAATTAAAGTTTAAGTTTGCTGCTTACTTCATTTCATATTTCATATTTCAGTTTTACAGAAATAATTAAAGAGAATTGACCGAGTGGTTAAGGTGGTAAATTTGAGTCTTATTGATTGAATAAATCGCATCCGTTCGAATCGGATATTCTCTGAATATAAACAAAAAAAAAATAAAAAGAAGTTATTATTTTTTTTTTATGGTAATTAAACTATATGAAAAAAAAAATTACAGTGTGAAGCAGGATAAGCACCCTAATATAAGATTAGTTAAAATTATAAGTTCTAGCTGTAATAAGAGTATAGTTTAAAGGTAAAACTTGAAGCTTCAACCTTCATATTTGCAGTTCAAATCTGTATACTCTTGCTCTTGAGGGGTTGGTTACTTTGCTACTCTACTATTATTTTTCCCCTTTTTACGTATACTTATATGCACAATAGTGCTTTATATATATACGTAAAAAAGGGGAAAAAATAAAACAATAGTGCTTGATATATATACGTAAAAACCTCCCTTTCATCGCTACTTAGATGAGGAAAAAATTTTATAAAAAAAGGAAAAAATAAAGGGGAAAATAAAAAGCAAGCAAGCATGCATGCGCATGCATGCATTTATGGTGCTTAAAAAAAAATTAGCAAAACAAGTAAGTATTTCTGCTCTAAGTTATATAATTGAATATTATTTACGGACTAGGTCCGGGTGGTTAGGAATCTCTCTTGGGATGAGAAATAAGTGTGTTCGATTCACATTAGTCCGACTACCATCTATATAATAGAGGTATATATTATATATTATATATAATATATATATATATATATATTATATATATATATTTTTTATAGAAATATCTTAATTTATAGATTATATACTCAGTTTAATAGCAACGCGCTAGATGAGAATAAAATATTTATAATAAGAAGAAAATATTTAAGATATAAATTAATAGGTTTATACATTTTATAATATAATATACTATGTAATATATAATGAATAGATTTATTTATTTATTTATTTATTTATAAAAAAAAATAAATGTATGAATGAATAGATTTATTATATGTATATTATAATATAATATATTATTTATTATAAACTACAAAAAAAGTATACAAAGAAATTATTATCTAATCTATACGTTATGTGTTAAGGATTATAAAATTTATTTCATGATGAGACTAGGGTCCGGAATAAAAAATCTAAGAGAAATTCAGTAGTAAACAAAGCGAATTGAAATATCTTAATAGCTTTAGGAAAAGAAATCAAAAGAGATTCTATTATTAGTGTGAATGAACGTAGATTAGTCTGTAAATGTGATTGTAGTGGCGGTAGGTAGATGTGTCTGACACTGCTGATGCTATTACTACAGGGCCTGTGTGTCCTATACTGCTTGCTTTATTTAATTTTTTTTGCTTTATTTTTTTGTTGCATAAAACAACAAAAAAAAATAAAGCAATGCAGCAGTAACTTTTCACTTATAAATAAGTAAGGTAAGTAAAATGGCTTTAAAGCTGTTTGAATTTTGGGGAACCTTCCTCAAAGGCTAAATATAATACATAAACTATAAAGACAGTACCGTGAGGGAAAGAATATACAGATTAAAAAGTAGTGGTTTTATAAGTAGCTCAAAAAAAGTAAGAGTGTACCTTTTGTATAATGGGTCACCAAGTTAAGGTTAGATGCGAATTATTAATATTGTAGTTAAACCGATCATCCTAGTAATGAACAGTGTCTAAACTTAGACCCGAAGCCTGGTGATCTTACTTTAATCAGGATTATAAAAGTCCGAACGGGTTATCGTAGCATAGATATCCGAAGAATTATGGTAAGTTAGTGAAAGACAAATCTGACTAGGTTAGCTGGTTTTCTGCGAAACCTATAATAGTAGGCAATTTGAGAATAATAATCTTGACAGGTACAGAACTTCATCTTATAAAAAATGTATAAATTTCATACTTTAACTATGAATATCATTTTGTTGTAGCATATGTTGGGGAATCGTGAAGATTTTACCAGTAGGTTTGTAGCTCGGAACGGATAAGATAAATCTTGAATTATCAGACATAGAGTGATAAGGTTGTATGTACAGCCTTTTTGTGGAAGTGAACCTTCTGCTACAAATCATCAAATTGCGGGAACACCCTAAAGCAATCATAACCAAGTAAATGTGGTAACATGTTTATGGCACAGGTAATGACTCGTGGTATGGTAAAATCATGATTGATGTTAATGGGTTATCCGCAGCCAAGCACCTGTTAATTATTATTATTAATAATCAGGTGTGCAGTTCATCGACTAAATGTTGATTGGTGTTATAAATTGATATAATGCTTAAGATATAGTCAGGCCTCATTTGAAAGAATGCAATGGCATTAAAGTAATTTTATTAATATGTTTAATTTCTCAATGGTATGAATTTTTTTTTCTTATAGCCGACTCTTACAAAAGACTTAATGCGACAGGCGACTGCCTTTCGAAGGGTAAACTTAAAAATCGGGCTGACACCCTGCTAATTAAGTGTTAATAGGTTAAGGTACTGTAAGTGATGATGTTATTACGCTTGTTGAGTTTTTAACTCAGCCAGATCTAGTGGAGACACTAGTAATCTGAGAGATGAGCTTGGATATTAATCCATGACCCATGTTTGGAATGAGACAAACACTAGGCTATCGGCTTTAAATATATAACATTAAAATAAAAAGTCACAAAAAATACAACAACATTAAATAATAATATCGGGTCACCTGTAAAATGCTATGATAATGCATTATTAAATAAAAAAAGTATTCTGATTGAAAATAAAAATAAATCAGGAATTTATCGTTGAGTTAACAAATTAAATAATAAAACTTATGTAGGTAGTGGTCTTAATTTACTTAAAAGAATAGGAGATTATTACAAAGAAAGTGAATTAAAAAGAAATCCTAGACCAATTCATGCTGCATTACTTAAATATGGATACGAAAATTTTAAATTAGAAATTTTAGAATATTGTAGAGCAGATGAGCTTATTGTTAGAGAACAGTTTTATTTAGATTTATTAAATCCGGAATATAATATCTTAAAAAATGCTTATTCCTTATTAGGTTTTAAACATAGTGAGGAAAATTTGGCTAAATTTAAATTAAAAAAAATTTCCCAAGAGCATAAAGAAATATTGTCTTTGGTGTATTCAAATAAAGAAGTTAGTGAGGAAACTAGAGATAAATTATCTAAAGCTACTCTTAACTTTAAAAAAAATAATCCTCTTACTCCTGAAGCTTTAGCTAATATTACGGCTAAGACTACAGAACGTGAAGGGGTTCCTGTTTTAGTTTTAAATACTCAAACAAATGAAATAATGGAATTTCCTACTTTAACAAAAGCAGGTGAGTATTTAGAAGTTAAAAGACAAGCTATACGAAACGCAATAAAAAGAGAGAGTCTTGTGAAAGGACTTTATCGTGTTTCAGAAAAAAAGTAGGCAGCATACACATAAATTAGTATAAAAATAAAAAAAAGAAAATTACTTTAATTTCAATAATTTATAATAATAATTTATTGAAGGCAGATTTAAAATCTGTTGTCTAAATGGATAGTTTTTAAACTATTTAGGGAGAAAATTTATGTTTACATACTATAAACATAAATCGCGTGTATGTCAAAAGGGAAACAGCCCAGAGCAAGAGTTAAGGTTCCAAAATTATTATTAAGTGAAAATAAGAACGTTTTTATATAAGACGACAGGAAGATAGGCTTAGAAGCAGCCATACTATTATAAAGACCTGCTGAGTGACTTAGGAAATCACTTGTGTGGGATAAACTATCAAACTCCGGGGACGCCCTAAAGCTTCTGGTACCAAGCTATAGCCGAAAGACTATAAGTGGATGAATTAGCTACTCATGTATGGTAATAAGCCAGAAGATGAAGGAAACTGAAATGGGTAATCGCGGATCTAAATCAATAACATTATAATCAAAAAGTGTTATTGTAAAAGAGCAACGAGTAGACGGTAGTTGACACAGAGATTCTGTGTTTAAGGTGTACTCTAATGGGTTTCGAGAGAAACTATCAAATCAGAATCCTTTCTTAGCAAATATTAAACTTATAGGTTTTGCTGGGTATAAGCAACAGTTATTATGTATTAATAGAGGAATTAGTAATACTTCTGATACATATATTACTATGTCCGCTTGATGGCTTACTGGATTTGTGGATGCTGAAGGATGCTTTCGTCTTTCTATCCTTAAAAATAAAAATTATAAAGAGGGTGGTAAGGTTCTTCCTTTAAAACCTAGACTTTATTTTCAAATAGGGTTACACCGAAAGGATGAGGTAATCTTAGAGTCAATTAAATTTTTATTAGGTGTCGGAAAAATTTATAAATCTCGTCCTGATTTATATGAATTACAGGTATCTTCTGTAAAAGATATTTCAGCGATTATAAATCATTTCGACAAGTATCCATTAATAACTCAAAAATTTTCGGATTACAAACTTTTCAAGCAAGCATATAATTTAATCATTAATAAAGAACATCTTACAAAAGAAGGTTTATCAAAACTTGTAGCAATAAAGGCGTCAATGAATTTAGGCCTTTCACCTTTATTGAAAGAAGCATATCCTAATATTAAACCTATAAATAGAGAAAATGTAATTAAAGAAATACCTAATCCTGACTGATTGGCAGGATTCACTACTGGTGAAGGATGTTTTTTGGTAAAAGTTACTAAATCTTCTAGTCATCGTCTTGGGTGACAAGTTCAATTAAAATTCCAAATAACTCAACATTGTAGAGATAGGGTATTAATGGATAATATAGTTAAATATTTAGGTTGTGGATATATCTCTGAACGTAATGATATTGTAGATTTTCATGTAACAAAATTTACTGACATTATTGAAAAGATAATTCCCTTTTTTGCTGAATATCCAATATTAGGTGTTAAGATGGAAAACTATAATGATTTCAAATTGGTAGCCAATCTTATTCAGAATAATCAACATTTGACTGAAGAAGGATTAGAAAAGATTAAAATCATAAAATCTAATATGAATTCCTCTAGAGAAAGTAATACAAATGAGAGTTAATGCTTCAGTATCCAAATCCCACAAGCCTAAGAAGGAATAAATTTCCTATAACGTGATACTAAGCTATTGCTATACAAAAATTTAAAGTTTATATTTGTATGATAAATCTGAATGCTATGCGTAACAGAGCACCTGTTAATTATAAGAGCCTCTAAAATTTAACGGATCTAAATAATATACCGAAACCTTGCCCATATTTAACAATAATAATTATATTATTGTTATTTAATGGGGTAGCAGAACGTTGAATTAGCATATGATTATTCTTTTTTAAAGAATAATAAATAAAAAGTTATTTTATTAATTTTTAGTTTAATGGCCAATCAGTCAAATAATACAATACTAGACTAGTGTTGTATTATTTGCGCTTAGAAATATATGGTAAGGAACAATTCAAGTGATAATGGTGACATGAGTAACGAAAAAGAGCACCAAACAAGGCGGGTAATACAAACTTAACAAATATTTTGTAAGAATAGAAAATGAAAATAGTCTTGCTTAGCTTAATAGTGTTAGGGATAATTTTGCTACTAGATTATCTATTACCCAATGCCGGAGTTTGGTGCCTCGCCTAAAGCTTATGGTTAATTTTTTATGTTTAAGTAAGTAACGGCCCCTAAGTTAAAAATCTAAAGGCTTTAACGATGGGTAAATCTAACGGGGACTCTTTAACGACATTTTAAAGTGGAAAATGTACTGGAAATAGAGTATACAGATATAATAAAAAAATTACGGCCGGCCTATGGCTATGGCTGGTGTAAATAAGGGAGATAATAGTGCTGTGATGTAAGGAGACAGACTGCTGCACTGACTTTCTCTCTTTGTTTACAAATAACTTTTTTTATTTTATCCTTGCTTTATTTTTTTTTCTTTTTTTAATATTATATAAAAAAAAAGGAAAAAATAAAGCGAAGCGTGAAGCAAAGCGTTTCGCAGGCAGGCGCAAGGCTGCTGCTTGCTTTGCTTTTTGAAAGGAAAGGAAAGATGTAGCAGCAGCTGAAAAGTGTACTTACACTTTGCTCTAATCTTAACCCTCTATTTCTTTATTTTTTCCTTCTTTTGTTTTTTGGTAAAAATAAACAATAGTCTATATTTATAAAAAAAAACAAAAAAAGGGTGTTATTTAAATATAACACCCGGCAGAAAGGATATTTTCTACCTGACTGATTTGAAGGAAGGTACCTTCCTGCTTTTGAAGGTGAAGAAAGGAGGGGGAGCAGGGTAGCCCCTAAGGATTGTTTTTATTTTCTGCGTAGCCGATCCAAAAGAACGTAGGAGGAACTTTTTTTATAAAATATAAAGTTACCAATGGACAGGACGACTTCGCTTCCTGTTTCGTACTTCGTATGAAACCTGAAACCACCAGGGAGAAAATAAGACAAAACCTTAACCGTACCTAGAAACTACGATTTATGTAAGCTAGTAGAGAATACGAAGGCGTGGTTGAGCTAACAATCATAAAGGAACTCGGCAAATTAACTACCGTAACTTCGGGATAAGGAGTGCTCGTTAGTCTTGATTAATATCGAGTAAAAATGAAGAAGCATGGAATAATGTTGTACGACTGTTTAATTAAAACAAAGCACTTTGCGATTAAGATAATAAATCAATGTATTGAGTGTGATGTCTGCTAAATCCCGGCTGGCTATCAGATTAACTGTTGATGAAATGGTATTGTCGGAACCCCCGTGGCAATAGCGGCCTTAGCGTGAGGGTCCTAAGGTAGCAAAATGCCTTGGCCGTTAAATGCGGTCTTGCATGAATGGTGTAACGATACAACAGCTGTCTCTATGATTGACTCAGTGAAATTATAATAACTGTGAAGATACAGTTTACCTCTAGTTAGACGAGAAGACCCTATGCAGCTTTACTGTTACTAGTTATTGGGTATGATGAAAACAGATTTTAGTAATAAGGCAATTGATAATATATGGGCGGGAGTATATCATATTAGTATGATATTACCACCTGTCCGCAAAAAATATATAATGAACATTGAAATAATCTTTATATGGGAGTCATACTTATTTGTGTGTGTGTGTAAGTGTGTTAGAAGTGTTGTAGGATTAATATGGTAGTAGTTGTGTTAGGTAGGTCTGTCTATGGGAAGGTAGTAGGGTTTAAGGTAGCGCTTATCCTTTTACCTTTCTTTCTTCCTAATACATCTTCTTCCTGTTAGTAAACTCGAGCTAATTCGCTAATATAATAGTAGCACTCCTGTGGTGGAGGTGAATATTAGTTAGTAGTAAAATAATGTAATTGGTAAGAAAAGTAGTTTTTACAGTGTTTCCTCCAAGTGGAGTTAAACTGTAACAATTCAACACTTATTTTTTAGTTTAGTCAGCGTTCACTAAAAAAATAACCTCCCCCTGCCCTGATTAGTGAGGAATGATGAGATGAGATGAGGTTTGTAAGTTAGCTAAGCTATATTAATAGCTAGTTTATTTATTAACTTCATGAGTTGTTATCCTTATGCTTGTGTTCCCGTGTGTTTAGTTACCTACTCACTTCACTAGTAGTCCACTAATTCATTAGAAGGCAGCAGGGCTGGCCTGGGTGGAGGTACCTACCTTTCTTTTTTATTTAGAACTAACCTAAATAAAGGGTAATATTGAAAGGGACCATTGCTAGGAGACAGTTTATGCGGGGCACAGGCCCCATAAAGAGTAAATGGGTGTGTCTATATTTTTTTATGTACTGGGATGCGGATGCGGCGGTGCTTTGCTTTGGCCTGGTACCGTACCGTACCTGTCTCTGGGAGGGCGCGCTTATTTTGATTTACGCGCCCTCTGTTTCCTATCCTATTAGTTGTTGTTTGTAATTTTATATAACTTATAAGTTATATTTATGTTATATATAACTCATAAGATTATTTTTATCTTGTATAGTATATATTTATATACCGCTCTTTACTTTTATTAAGAAAGGAAAAGCATACAGGCTAGCTGAGTATTAGTTCTAGGGAGCGTACTCTTTATTTAATCGTAAATGAGTTTATCAGTAGCCATTGATACTATTTAAATACTCGTTGGAGACAAATTAAAGATACGAGACCTAAATACAAAAAAGGGGTAAGATTTAATCTATAGGGAAAATAGGTGTATTAAAAATATTATGATATGAAAGAATTTGGCTCTAATATTTTTTTATTATTATATTTATATTTATAATTGTAATAATTTTGTTTTATACATACGAAGTTTAACGGCTTAATCTTGCTATACTGTTTGATTGACAACGAGTCTTACAGTCGCGTAAGCGGGGCATAAGATCACGAGATGCAAAAAGGAAAGATCTTGGATTATGGGAAAAGCTACGCTAGGGATGTTAGTCCCTCAATGTTTTATTTAAATTAAATAAAATAATTGATAATATATTGGGTAAATTTCAAGAATTATTTGTATAATTTTTTATAGGGGTTTATTGTTTAAATTTGGCCAGGCTTTATTTTTTTTTCCTTTTTTTACTAAAAAACCAAAAAAAAATAAAATAAAAAAGAAATTTATTGTAAGGATATCTAGCTAAAGTAAAAAAAAATAAAGCAGCACTACCGTAAAAAAATATTTACAAGTAAATTTGAAGCGTAATTTATCTTAGCTTTCTTTAGTTTTGTTAAATCTAGGCGCTTTGCTTTTTTATATAATCGGGTTAAAATAAAGGTATTATATAAAAAAGGAAAAAATTTACAAAAAAAAAGATGAGAGGTAAAAACGTTCAACGACTATAAGGTGAGTAATGCTAACAATAATCCTTTATTAACACCCAACTTTTTTATTTATTATATACTCATTGTATTAATCTTGTTATAGTTATAATTACTATAATAAAGTGTAGTAATAGTAACTATATTAATAATAGTTATAATATTACTTAGTATTATTGATAATATGTATATTGAGCCAGGTAAATATAGTTCAATAAATAATGATAGAATTAAATCTCTTGCTGCTACAGCATTATATGTTAATCTAATAAATAAAAAGTCTAAAGTAATGCCATTCAATACTATAAAAAAAGATGTAGTAGGTAAAAGATATTTTCCTTCCTCAACTAAAGAATGAAAAAATAGTATTTATACTTATAATAAAAATTCTATGAAAAATTTACCTGTATATGATATATATATAAATAATTTAATTAAAAATTATTATAATTTATATTTTAAGTATAAATTTTTAGGCGGAGGCCGCCACAAATATATGTCTAATAGGTGAAAACGTAAGTCCTTACAAAAAATATATGTATCTAAAGCTGAAGTAAAACATACAAATTCTAAAGCTTTAATAAATATTTTTATTTATAATAAAGAAAAAATGTCTTTATTAAAAAAAATAGCTATCAAAAAAAAATCATTATCAAAAAAAATAAAAAAAATGTTTTTATATTTAGTTTTAAAAAAGAATCCTTATGAAAAAGAATTAAAACTTATTAGAAAATTTAAATTAAATTTAAGTCTTAATAAATCTAAATTTGAACGAGGGTTATTCGATAAATTAGAGATGAATATTAAAAAATTAGAAATGTATATTAAAAAATTAGCAGAAAAGCCTTATACTTATCAAGAAGAATTAAACCTTAATAAAAATAAATTTAAACGACGATTATTACACGAATTAGAAATGAATATTAAAAAATTAAAAATGTATATTAAAAATTTAGAATATAAGCTTTATATTTCTGAAGAAGAAGAAAAAGAAGAATTAAAACTTAATAAATATAAATTTAAACAACATTTATTACATGAATTAGAAATGTGTATTAAAAATTTAGAAGATAAGCAGCCTTATGAAGAAGAATTAAAACTTATTAGAAAATTTAAATTAAATTTAAGTCTTAATAAATATAAATTTGAACGACGATTATTACATAAATTAGGCATGTATATTAAAAAATTCTATAAAAAAAAAGTAGAATTTAACGTAGTAAATTTAAAATCAATAAATTTTAATATTGATATATATACAAATATATTAACATTAAGGATAAGAAGAAGAAAAAGAAATGTTAGTCCTAGAGCAGGAAGAGCATCGCTGAATTTAATAAGTAGAGTAAAATTCCCACGAGTTAATAATATAAAAGAAAGAACATATCAAGGGAAAATTAAGGATATGAGTTTCATAGAAAATAACTATAAAAATTTAAATATAAATTATATAATATCGGAAGACGAAGCTACTTTACCTCCAACCCGCGATAGTCAAAGCAAGCATGGAATAAAAAAATTTACTGCAAATGTTAACACTGCTGCTATTCCTGCTGCTATTGCTGCCTTGCAGCAGCCAGACACAACCACCCTGGCTACGCATGAAGGGGATAGTTTAAATAAGTTGTTAAAAAAAGCATATCTTGGTATAGATTTTAATAATAAAGAAGATTATAGTAAAATAGAAGATATTATATTTAATAAAATAAAATATAAAAATATGGGAGGTATTAAGTCTGAAATTAGTGGTAGATTGACTAGACGTTATCGGGCAGATAGAGCAATATTCGACAGAAAAAGAAGAGGAGGATTAAATAATATTGATGCTTCTTTTAAAAGACTATCTTCAGTGATTTTAAGAGGATGCATTAAATCTAATGTAGAATATACATTATTTACATCGAAACGTAGAATTGGATCTTTTGCCGTTAAGGGATGAATTTCTGGTAGAAATTATTCTACAATGGCAGCCCAGCCGTCTTCTACTCATAATTTAAATATGAATCCTTGATTTGTTACAGGTTTTACCGATGCTGAAGGTTGCTTCAGGCTTAGTGTTGCTATGCATAAAGAATTAAAAGTAGGTTGACAAGGTAAAACCTTCGTTTCAAATAGGATTACATCAAAAGGATAAAGTTCGAGCTCTGCGTCTTTTTTCAAAAGAAACTTTTGAAAAAATACTTGAACAGATTAAAGATTACTTCGGTGTTGGAAGCATTACTAAACTTAGATCAGAGTCAATTCAATATCGTGTTGAATCGGTAAAAGATTTAGAAGTTATTGTTAATCATTTTGATTCTTATCCGTTGATTACACAGAAATGATCTGACTATCAGTTATTTAAACAAGTAGTTGAATTAATGGTACAGAAAGAACATTTAACGTTGGAAGGTTTAGCTAAGATTGTGGCACTGAAGGCTTCAATGAATATGGGTTTATCCGAAGAGCTAAAAGCTGCTTTCTCTCAGGGAGACCTGGTTCCTATTTCTAGACCATCAGTAGTAGATCCAGAAATTAAAGATCCAAACTGGTTAGTTGGATTTGTAGATGGTGAAGGATGTTTCTTTATTAATATTATAAATTCCCCTCGTCATCGTCTAGGCATTCAAGTTCAATTGGTGTTTCAATTAACTCAACATTCTCGGGATGTTGCACTAATGGAAAGTTTAATCAATTATTTAGATTGTGGAAATATTAGTAAAAAAAGAGAAACTTTTGTTTTTATAGTTACAAAATTTTCAGATATTGAAAACAAAATTATCCCATTCTTTCAAAAATATCCTCTACTAGGTGTTAAACGTTCGGATTATCTAGACTTCTGTAGAGTAGCTGAATTAATGCAAAATAAAGCTCACTTAACGAAAGAAGGATTAGATCAAATCCGTCAAATCAAAACTGGTATGAACAAAGGAAGACTTGACGAAAATAGCGTGGAGGGGTAAACTAAAACCTTATTGAATTTTATTTATTTGCATGTGAAATTTTATCGCTGGATCTTTAGTGGTAGATAGAAATTGTTAAGTTTATTACTGCTTTATTTTTTTTTTCCCTTTTTTTTAGCGTATTATATGTAACGCTCGCTGTGTATATAACGCTACGCTAAATACGTAAAAAAAGGAAAAAATAAAGCAAGATATTAATTGTATGACGACCTTAAGAGTATATAATAAATAAAATTGAAGAAATAGTCTGAACCGTTTTGTAAAAAATGGAAATAAAAATTATAATTTTATGATAACATGTTGAACAGGCTAATTTGCGCAAGAGTGTTCACAACGAGTGCGCGGTTTGGCACCTCGATGTCGGCTTAACTTATCCTCATGGATGCAGGAACTGTGTTGGGTGCGACTGTTCGTCGATTAAAAAGTTACATGAGCTGGGTTAAATACGTCGTGAGACAGTATGGTTTCTATCTTCTAGAGGTAATTAGAATATAATAAGGATTAACCTATGTACGAGAGGAACTTGGAGTATGAGGCGTGAAAACGCTAGTTATACTTATTGTACTACGTCCCACCGGGTAGATGAATAAGTAATAATAGTTTTACTATTATGATGTGAAGACAATATAGATAGTTATTTATCATTACACTTATAGGCTAATGTGAGTAATTCGAGCCCAGAGCTAGGTGAACTCAAAGTAGTCTATGGCAAAGTGTAATTTTAATAGTTGTCTATTATTCTAGTAGTGTATAGACTAATGATTATTAACCTATGGTTTACCTGTTGTTTATGTTGCTCAATATTAATACTTGTATACTTGTTAAGTTATATTACAGAGATGTTACTCTCACTTAGGTAGATGTATATCATAGGCACGGCAGGAAAGCTAAGTTAGTCAAAGATAAGTGCTGAAAGAATATAGGCACGAAGCTTACCTTAAGATATTTCATAAATATGCGTGATATAATATTACGAAAATAGGCTTAAATTTGAAAGGATTTAGAGATTTGCAAGGAATAAAGTACTAATTTTATAATTTACTGATTTTTTTTATATCTATCTTTATAAGAAGGAAAATTTGCTTTAGGTAGCATGGTGGCAGGGAAGTCTCTGCACGTCTGTATTGTGGATGTTTCATCTAGGTGTTCGAATCACCTCTTTTCCATATCGTTGTGATTATATCTAGAAAATAAGGAGGTTTACAGCAGATATAATGGAAGCGAAAATAAAATTAAAAATATAAGGCCTCGCCGTTTGAGATGTTAGGTTACCAACTTCGGTAGATTTTGAGTTTCATAAGTTTACAGGGAAATATATGTTAATGTTCATGGAATTTTGACAAAAACCGCTACTCAGATTTTTGTGCGTAGCAAAAATTCTTACATTAAATATTATAAATTTATTAGTAAGGTTTGAATAAACAAATTTTTTATTTAATTTATTTTATATTTAATCTCTTTTACGTAGGTTGTATCATAATTTTTCTAACTATTTTAATAATGAGAGGGTGGATGTGTGGGAGACATTAATATTAATATCGATGTTAATATTAATAAATAGTTTGCTTTAAATACGACGGTATTTTAAAGTAAACTAAAGATTGATTAGTATAATTTCAAAAAATTTGAGGTGCAGCCATGAAATAATAAGGTGCAATTCCTTACCAATCTATATTTGTTATTGAATAAATAGTTAAATAGTTAAATAAAATAGTTAAATAAAATAGTTAAACATTATTGAATAGTAATCAATTATTTAAAAATTTTGCTTAAATTTATTTAAGATTTATTAATAATAAATAAAATTATCGTTGTAGTTATATTCTTGGATAGTGCTAGCACTGTTTTAAAAGTATATAACGGATGAACTTTATAGTTCAAAAATATAAACATAACTGCTAAATTTAAGCCAGAGGATAATTTGGTAAGTGTGTAGTTCCTCACACTCAGGCCAGAGGTTGTAAGTAAATTAAAAAAAAATGAATAAATTGTTTATAGTTTTAGTAATTATGCGTCAAAATACAAGTGTGTTCAGGGTTTTAAGAGATTTATTTTCATGAATAGCTTTAGATTTCTTTCTATTGGGTTTAAGTTTTAGAGGCTTATTTCTTGTTAGCAATAGTGGGACCGAAATCAATACTACCACGATAAATTTTAAACAACAACAAAGAAGATATTCGACTTCGAGTATAGTAAATATTAATCCTTGAATTTTGACAGGTTTTACTGATGCTGAAGGCTGCTTTAATCTTAGTATGGGGCTCTGCCCCCGAAATAAAAAATATAAAGCAGGTTGAGCAGTTCTACCTAGATTTCAAATTACTTTACATGAAAAAGATAAAACTTTACTTGAACAAATTAAAGATTTGTTTAGCGTTGGTCAAATTTATCTACAAAGTTCGCATAACTCTTCTCTATTTCAAGTACAATCAGTTAAAGATTTAGCAAAAATTATTTCGCATTTTGATAGGTATCCATTAAAAACAAAGAAACGAGTTGATTATGAACTATTCAAGCGAGCGCTTGAATTAGTTAATCGTAAAGAACATCTCACTGAGGAAGGTTTAGCTAAAATCGTTAGCATTAAAGCATCGATGAATCGAGGTTTGTCAGAAGAACTAAAGGTAGCTTTCCCTAATACTCTTCCAGTACCTAGACCCGTCGTTGAGAATCAAGAAATCAAAGATCCTTATTGATTAGCAGGCTTTACTTCTGGTGAAGGATCATTTATGATAAATATGATTCATTCTCCTCGTTGTCGTTTGGAATCTCAAGTAAAATGCGTGTTTCAATTAACTCAACATTCGAGAGATGAGCAACTGATAGGAAGTTTAATAAAATTTTTCGATTGTGGGAAAATTTATGAAAAATCAAAGCAATCTGCTTTAGTAGATTTTAGAATCCAAAAATTTTCTGACATTTGTAATAAAGTCATTCCATTTTTCCAAAATTTCCCAGTTATCGGAGTTAAACGTTTTGATTATCTTGATTGATGCAAAGCCGCTGAATTAATGAAGAATAAAGAACATTTGACTCCAGAAGGATTAAGTAAAATTCGTAAAATCAAAGCTGGAATGAATCAGGGGAGATTTCCTACCCCAATATTCTTTAACTTAATTGGCAAAGTGTATTATTTATAATAATATTATCAGCGTTCAAGTCGCTGAGGAATCATTCATTAGATTAATGCGGGTTTAAAAAGTTTCATGAATGGCTCCAGATCTGATCAGATCTCCCACCATGTTTTTTTTTTCAATAAGTTTTTTTATATATTTTTTTTCCTCCCTCAGCCTCAGGAAGGGTCCGCACCCCTCCCCCCCTTCCACCAAGCTTTTTTTACATACTTCTTCCTTGCTAAAGTGCTTAAATTTACAGTTATCTGCTCTGCTGACTTTGTCTAAAGCTCCTTTATTTTTTGCTTATTTTTCCTTTTTTTCTTTTTTAATAAAGCAAAAAAGGAAAAAAAGAAATATAAAGAGATAAAAGATAATTTAGTTAACACTGCGTAGTTGCTAATGCTAATGCTAACGCTGCTAATGCTAATGCGTTAATTAGCTAATGCTTTTAGGTTAGTCTGCAGCATTAAATTCGCCTGGTTAGCATAAAAGAAATGCAACTGTTTTGTAATCAGTAGAAGTAAGAGCGTTACTTACACTGGGCTGCTAATGTTTTATAAAGGATAATGCTGCTACTATTTATGACTAGTATCATTACTAATGAACTAACGAACCCAGCAGCAATAGCAGGAATAGCAGCAATAGCAATAGCAGCAATAGTAGCAATAGCAGCAGCGCTTTATTTTTTTTCTTTTTTGGGACTAAAAATTTTTTTTTATCCTTTTACGTTTATGATTCTATGCATTATTTTTCCCTATAGGGACGTTCCCATTTTCTTTTTATCTTTCTTATGGAGAAAGAGAACTTGGGCTCTCCTGATTTTGACCGGACCGTTTTGCGGGGCCTCAAAATTGTTAGCAATCAATTTTGACCTGTTTTGCCGGAGGCTGGAGACAGCGCGGGTTAGGATTAGTAGTCAAGCGGTAAGACATAGCTCTTTCAAGGCTATCATCGCGAGTTCGAATCTCGTCTAGTCTATATTTTTCTCTCTTTTGGGGGCTGGGGGGGGGTGGACTTTAAGCTGTTAATGTTTACTAATCAATATACTTAATTATAACATCATTAGTAAGGTCAATGTTGTTTAGAAAAGTCATTAACGTTGATTCACGGATCGGACTGATCAAACTTAATCAATCCCCAAGCGTAATGCTTGGGGTAAGGTTGATTAGTATAATTTCAATAATTTTTCAATAATTTTGAAATAGCAAGGTGCGAATCTTTACCAACCTACAGCTTTTAATCATTTCTAATAATCTAAATATTTTATCTTTATAAATTGGAGTTACATATCCTTCAAAGGGTTGATTAGTAAAATTTCACAATTAATTAAATAATTAATTAAATATGAAATAGTAATGTGCAATTCCTTACCAATCCAGAACTACTTTAGTTTCATAAATAATGTTTTCGCTGTAATTCAAGCTATATTTCAACGTATTCTATATTTATATATTTTTATATTTAACATTAAGTAGGCAGATCATAATTTTTTCTAACAACTTTTAATTATGATAGGGATGGTTGTGGGAATCGTTAACTAATTAACTGTACAATTAGTTATTTAATTAGTTTACTAGATGCATATAGTAAACTAAAGGTTGATCAGTATAATTTTATATTTATTATAAATAAGAAATATTAAGGTGCAACTCCTTACCAATCTATACTTGTTGTAGAATAATTTATTAAATAAACTTATTGATAAAGTTGTTAATAAAGTTGTTATTAAGTTGTTAGTAATAGTTCTTAATAAATTATTAATAAAGTTGTTTAAGATTTTACAATAAGGTTGTAGTTATATTCTAGAATATTCCTTTGTGTTATTCAGTTTATAATGGATGTACTTTATTAGTACAAAATCTTAACATTAACTACCAAATTTAAGCTTGAAGATAATTTGGTTAGTGTGTCGTTCCTCACCATCAGGCCAGAGGTTGTAATTGACAAAAAAAAATGAAGAAATTAATTAAATTAGACCTTGCAAGGTTTATTACAGGTTTTACAGATGCTGAGGGTTGCTTTTTGCTTAGTGTTGCTAGATATAAGGAATATAGATTAGGTTGGCGTGTTTTACTTAGATTTCAAATTAGTTTACATAAAAAAGATAAAGCACTATTAAAACAGATTCAAACTTATTTTGGTGGGGGTAGCATTAGTACTAAACACGGGCCGCAAACAATTCAATATTATGTTGAATCAGTCAAAGATTTGGCAAAAGTTCTTGAGCATTTCGATAAGTATCCTTTGATTACAAAAAAACGCGCAGATTATGAACTCTTCGTGCAAGCTTTTAACCTTATTCAAAACAAAGAGCATTTGACTGAGGAAGGATTACGTAAAATTGTGGCAATTAAGGCTTCGTTGAATCTAGGTTTATCTGAAGAGCTAAAAGCTGCCTTTCCTAAGATTCTTCCAGTTACGAGGCCGAGTGTTTTAGATTATAATATTCAAGATCCTCACTGGTTCGCTGGTTTTACTTCAGGTGAGGGTTGTTTCAGTATAAATATTTGTCAATCGTCTAGTTACCTAAGCGACTTTCAAGTACAACTATTTTTTATAATTTCTCAACATTCTAGGGATCTAGCACTAATGGAAAGTTTAGTTTCTTACTTAGGGTGTGGACGGATCAAGAAAGTTTCAACCAGACCTAATGAAGTTAATTTTGTTGTAACAAAATTTAGCGATATTCTAGGTAAGATTATCCCTTTCTTTAAAACCTTTACTATTCTAGGTGTAAAATTTAAAGATTTTGAAGATTTCTGCCGAGTAGCTGAATTGATGCAAAATAAAGAACATTTAACGGATGAAGGGTTAGATCAAATTCGTGAGATCAAAGCTGGAATGAATAGAGGAAGAGAATTTTCTGACCTAAAATAAAAATAGATCAGGGGGCCCTGGATACGAGAAATTTGATCTGTGTATTCTTAATATAAAAAAAACTCTCACCCCCCCCCCTAGATTCCTTAACTTAAAGGTAAAGTGTATTTTTGATAAGAATATTATCAGCGTTCAAGTCGCTGAGGAATCACCGGATTAATGGGGGTTTAAGAAGTTTGATATATGGCTCCAGATCTGATCTCCCACCAAGTTTTTTTACATACTTCTTCCTTGCTACAGTATTTAAATTTACTGCTATCTGCTCTGCTTACTTTGTCTAAAGCTCCTTTATTTTTTTTTCTTTTTTTATATAAAGTAAACTAATTTTTATTTTTCCCTTTTTTTTTATATAATATAAAGTAAACCCCTTGGGGAAAAATAAAGCAAAAAAAGAAAAAAATAAAGCAATCTACTATTTATCGACCTGATACGGATTAGCGTAATAGGTAACATAGTTGGCTGGCCTATGCCCAAAAGATATTGGTGTAAATCCTTTATCCACATTTAGTTATAATTTGTGAGTATTTATCTATTTGATATCGGCTGCGGATTAGTGTAATAGATAACACAGTTGGCTCATGCCCAAAAGATATCGGTGCAAATCCCTTATCCGCATTTAGTTATAATTTGTGAGTCTTGAACCTCGCCCTCCCTCTTTATTTTTTCCCTTTTTTTTATATAAAAAAGGGAAAAAAAATAACTAGTTAATTAATTATTATTGAGGCTATTGCTTAATAGGTAAAGTATACTGCTCATGACATTATTTTATAAAAATTATACTAGTTATTACATTATTTTATTAATTAAAATAAATTAATAGACTATTGATTTTAATTAAATTGTATGTTTACTTTTATTAGTAAGATCTGCTGAATTCATAAATAATTATGTTAGATCTTTACACAAGTAAAGCTCATGAGATGATAACTTAGTTTAAGTTAGGTAAATAAATTAAAAAGGTTTATTAATAGCAATTAATTAAAATTTAAGGGTAAGTAATATATATTTAAAATGTATATTAGGATAAGAGGGGTTCCTGCAGGAAAACAATCTTTCAATTATTCAAAGCATTATTTAATAAAATATTTTAATTTATTTAAGTTAGGTGGATGCGCAGCAATAATTTTTTTCTTAACATTTTTAATTATTGCTCCGCATAGGGTG
>Ga0134125_10000966_pt1 | contig 36633 bp, 36 predicted proteins | sample KB31751_FD_96464 | JGI IMG/M metagenome (GOLD analysis project Ga0134125, IMG submission 96464) | Terrestrial soil microbial communities with excess Nitrogen fertilizer from Kellogg Biological Station, Michigan, USA - KB3-175-1 | ecosystem: Environmental > Terrestrial > Soil > Unclassified ...
GAGCTTGGCGATGCGCTCGCGCGACCAGGCTACTGCCTGGGTGGAGTGATAGAGCGTGAGCGAGCCGTCGCGCTCCCATTGGGCGATGACCGCGTGCGGCTCCATCGGATTGTGATGCTCGACCGGCGTGGTGTAGGTGACATCGAGCTTCACCGGCGCGGCGGCGAAGGCGGCATCGGCGTCGCCGCGCGATGAATCCGGCGGCCGGCTGCCGCCACGGAAATTCTTCGGCACGGCGGCGCGGTCGAGCGCCTGCTCGAGCCGCGCGACCGGCGGCTCCGCCGCGTAGCTGACCGAGACCAGGCCCGCCGCGTGCGTCGCCTGCTCGAAGCTCTCGGCGACGACCAGGCCGATATGCTGGCCGTTATAATGGACGAGTTGGTCCTGCAGCAGCGGGTAGCCCTCGCCCGGCTGATTGGCGCTCCCCTCCTGGCTGGCGGTGCGCGGCGCGTTGAACGGCGTCATCACCAGCAGCACGCCCGGCGAGCGCTCGGCCGCTGCCGTGTCCATGGCGGCAATGCGACCCTTGCCGATCGTGCTCTGCACCAGCACCCCATAGGTGAGGCCCGGAATGCGCTCCTCGGCGGCGTAGCGCGCGCCGCCGGTCACCTTGAGAAACCCGTCGGCGCGGTTGATCGGCTGTCCGATGGCCGGCATGCTCAAGCTCCCACAGCAGCGGCGCTCAGCGCGCGCACCACCGTGCGCTTCGCGAGCTCGATCTTGAAGGCGTTCTGCCGCAGCGGCTTGGCACCGGCGAGCGCCTGATCCGCAGCCGCCACGAAACTCGCCGGCACCGGCCGGTGGCCGACCAGCGTCGCTTCGGCCTCCCGCGCGCGCCAAGGCTTGGTGGCGACGCCACCTAGCGCCAGACGTGCCTGGCGGATGACGCCGCCCTCGATCTCGAGCGCCGCCGCAGCGGACGCCACCGCGAACTCGAAGGAAGCGCGATCGCGCACCTTGAGATAGCGCGAGCGCGCCGCATGCGCCGCTGCCGGCACCTCGATCGCGGCGATGAGCTCGCCCGGCTCCAGCACGGTCTCGCGCTCCGGCGTTTCGCCCGGCAGGCGGTGGAAGACCTCGACCGGCACCCGCCGCTCGCCGGCGGGACCGCTAAGCACCACCACGGCATCGAGCGCCACCAAGGCGACGGCGAGATCGGAGGCGTGGGTTGCGACGCAGCGCTCGCTGCCGCCGAGCACCGCGTGCATCCGGTTCTCGCCGTCGATCGCCGAGCAGCCGCTGCCGGGCGCGCGCCTGTTGCACGGTGTGGTCACATCGCGGAAATAGACGCAGCGCGTGCGCTGTAGGAGATTGCCGCCCATCGTCGCCATGTTGCGCACCTGCGGCGAGGCGCTCGCGAGCAGCGCCTCGGAAATCGCCGGGAAGCCGTCGCGCACTGCAGGCGCGTCGGCGACTTCACTCATATGCGCGAGCGCGCCGAGCCGGAGCCCCTCCGGTCCGGATTCGATGCCCCGCCAGGGCAGTCCGGTGATGTCGACGAGCCGTTGCGGCTGCTGCACATCGTCCTTGAGCAGCTGCAACAGGTCTGTGCCACCGGCGATCACCTGGCTGCCGCTCTCGCGGGCCAGCAATGAGGCCGCGCTCGCATCCGCCGCACGGCGAAAGGCGAAGGGATGCATGATCTACCTCGCTACCTCGGGGGCACGCTGCTGCCGCTCGCCACCGCCACCGATCTGATGGCATCGACGATGTTGGGATAAGCACCGCAGCGGCAGATATTGCCGCTCATGAATTCGCGGATCTCGCCATCGGAGGTGGCGCGGCCTTCATCGACCAGCGCCACGGCCGACATGATCTGCCCGGGCGTGCAGTAACCGCACTGGAATCCGTCATGATCGAGGAAGGCAGCCTGCATTGGATGAAGCTTGCCGTGCCGCGCCAACCCCTCGATCGTCGTCACCGCCTTGCCCTCCGCCATGGCCGCCAAGATGAGGCAGGCGAGGACGCGCGTTCCATCGACATGCACGGTGCAGGCGCCGCACGCTCCCATGTCGCAGCCCTTCTTGGTGCCGGTGAGCATCAGATGCTCGCGCAGCGCGTCGAGCAAGGTGGTGCGCGGGTCGAGCGTCAAGGGATATGCCGTGCCGTTGACGCTGAGCGTCAGTCGGAGGCGATCGTTTTGCGGCACGCTTTGCGACGGCTCCGCGAGGGCGGCACCGCCGCCGATCGGTCGCGCCGCCAGCCAACCGCCGGCAAGCGCCGCCAGACGCAGAAAGGTGCGCCGGCTCCAAGCCAGGGGGCTCATGCTCCTCCTTCGGCTGCGCGCAATGCGGCACCGCTGTCGGAGCTAACAGCAGGAAGCGGAGATCGTCAGCCGCGCGCACCGGAGGACACGTGCCGCCCGGTGCTCGCAACCGCGCGTTTACCGGGGCGCCGCGGCAGTCTGCAGTCCGCGCATCCGTGCAGCTTCCTCGATCTCGGCCGCGGCAATCGCCTTGGTGAGCGCGGCGTTCAGCTCCTTGGCCGATTGCAGTGTCAGTTCGACAGCGACGCGGGCCTCCGGTCCGAGCGTGGAGTTGACGAAATCGAGGGTGATGGCCTCCTCCAGCAGCGCATGGTGGGGATGGTCATAGGACACCACCGAATGCGTCAGCTTGAACCACCCCTCCACGCCCTTACCAGCGCCCTCGGCGCGGACGATTTCGACGATCGAGGTGCACATCGCGCTTTATGCGGAGAGGTGCTTGCGCAGGAACGCGAATACCTTCTGCCAGCCATCGAGCGCCTGCTCGACCCGATACATCGGGCGGTCATAGTAGAAGAAGCCGTGCCCTGCCCCGTCATAGCGGTGAAACTCGTATTGCTTGCCGTGCTTCTTGAGTTCGGCCTCGTGCTGATCCACCTGCTCCGGCGTGGGCGCGCGATCCTCGTTGCCGAAGAGCCCAAGCAGCGGGCAGGAAAGGCTCTTGGTGAACTCGATCGGCGCGGTCGGCTGCTTCGGCGTCAGCTCCTCCTTGCTCATCACCACCCGGCCGCCCCACAGTTCGACGCAGGCGTTGATGCTTTTGGTGTGACAGGCATAGAGGAAGGCCTGCCGCCCGCCCGAGCAGGTACCGAACACGCCGACCTTGCCATTGAGCCAGGGCTGCGCGCGCAGCCACGAGACCGCACCCTCGGTGTCGCCGATCACCTGCGCGTCGGGCACGCCGCCTTCGGCCCGCACCTTGGCGGCGACATCATCGGCTTTGCCTTCGCCGGCACGATGATAGAGGTTATGGCTGATGGTCGCGCAGCCATGATGCGCGAATTTCCGGGTCGTCTCGCGATACCACTCGTCCCAGCCCGGCATATGATGGATCAGCACCATACCGGGAAACGGACCTGGCCCCAGCGGTCGCGCCACATAGGCCGAAATCGGCTGACCCTTGTCGCCGGTGATGGTGACAGTTTCCGCAATCATTCCTTCATAGGCCATTGTCGCCTCCCTCTCCGATCCCGCGAGCCATTTCGCCGCCGCTTCGGATCATCATCCCGCCTTCGCGCGGCGGGCGCAACCGGGGCCCCCGGCGGGTCGGTTCTGAGGGAATCGCAAGGGCGCCCTGGTCAACAGACGGGCGAATGCGGCATCATCACCGCATGGACCTCGCTGCCTTCATGCGCACGCTGGCCGGGGACCGGCCGCCGGCCGGGCTCGGCCTCGCACTAGAGGCGCTGTGGTGGGATGCCAAGGGCGACTGGCAGGAAGCGCATCGCTGCGCCCAGGAGCAGGACGATGCGTCCGGCGCCTGGGTGCACGCCTATCTGCATCGCCGCGAGGGCGATGCCGCTAATGCCGGCTACTGGTACCGCCGTGCCGGAAAGCCGGCGGCGACCGACGCGCTCGACGCCGAGCGCGAGGCGATCATCCGCGCGCTGCTGAGCGGCTAGCCGCTCAGAGCGTCAGGCGCGCCGCGGCAGCGGCGTCGGTGCCTGCGCCTGCGCCGGCTGACCGGCCGACTGCGCCTGGATATGGCCCGAGACTTCGCCGCCCCGCTCGATCTCGATCTGGTGGTAGCGGACTTCGGCGGCGACCTTGCCATTGGCATGGACGAGCAGCCGGCCACTCACATTGAGCGCGCCTTCGAAGCGGCCACGGATCTCGGCGCTCTCCACCGAGGCGGAGCCCGTAAAGAGCCCGCCCTCGGCGATATTGATGTCGTGGCAGCCAGCGATGTTGGCCTTCACCGTGCCTTCGACGACGAGGCAGTCGCAGGAGGTGATCTCGCCGGAGAAGACGATGCCGCGGCCGACGACAAGCTTGCGCGTCGCGGTCTCGGATTGCGGCGAGGACGGCGTCGGGGTGGTGGAATTTGTGGTTTTGGACAGCAACATGGCGAATTTGCTCCCGGGACTGACGGGCGAAGATGAAGCGAGCGACCTTAACCCGGCCCGCGCGGATTTGGCCGGGGTCAAATTTGGTACCTGCACCGTGGCGGAATGATGGTCGCCCTTGCCCTGCCAGGGGGGCGCGCCTATATGGCGCAGGCCCCTTCCCTGCGCGAGGCGCCTCATCGCCATGGCCATGAGCGAGCGATCCGCCGGTGCCGCCGCCGCTGCGCCGCCGCGAGAGGCGGTCGAGCGCCCGCGTGGGCGGAGCCTGCTATCGCTGCTGCCGCTACTCCGCTTTCTGCGCCCTTATCGTCGCCAGCTCATCGGCGCCAGCATCGCCCTCGTCATCTCCTCGGCGGCGTGGCTGCTGGTCGGCCAGGGCGTGCGCTATCTCATCGATGCCGCGCTGCGTGCCGGCGATCCCACACTGCTCGACCGCGCCGCCGGCGCCCTCCTCATCGTCATCATCGTGATGGCGGTATCGACCTATAGCCGATATTCGCTCGTCTCCTGGATCGGCGAGCGCGTCGTCGCCGATCTGCGCATCGCCGTCTTCGACCGGATCCTGTCGCTGAGCCCCGCTTATTTCGAGACCACCAAGACCGGCGAGGTGCTGTCGCGGCTCACCACCGACACGACGCTGCTGCAGAGCGTCATCGGCTCCAGCGTCTCGATGGCGCTGCGCAACACGCTGATCCTGGTGGGCGGCTTGGCCATGCTGGTGGTGACCTCGGCCAAGCTTGCCGGGCTGGTGCTGGTCATCGTCCCGCTGGTCGTCGTACCGATCTTGTTCTTCGGCCGGCGGGTGCGCCGCCTGTCACGTCACTCGCAGGATCGCGTGGCCGATGTCGGTGCCTATGCCGAGGAGATGATCAACGCGATCCGCACGGTCCAGGCCTTCACCCACGAGCCGGTCGACCGAGAAGGATTCGCCGCGCGGGTCGACGAGTCCTTCGCGACGGCGGTATCGCGCATCCGCGTGCGCGCGGTGCTCACCGCTACCGTTATCCTGCTTGCCTTCGGCGCCATCGCCCTGGTGCTCTGGGTCGGCGGCTACGACGTCATTGCCGGTCGGATGACCGGCGGCGATCTCTCGGCCTTTCTCTTCTACGCGGTGCTCACCGCCTTTGCCGTGGGCACCGTCTCGGAGGTTTTCGGTGAGCTCCAGCGCGCCGCCGGTGCGGCCGAGCGGCTGCTGGAGATGCTCGCCACCGAGCCGGAGATCACCGCGCCAGCCCGGCCGCTGCCGCTGCCCGAGCCGCCTCAAGGGCGCATCGCGCTGGAGCAGGTCACCTTCTTCTACCCCTCGCGCCCGGAGCGCCCGGCCCTTGCCGACTTCTCGCTCCCGGTGGCGCCGGGCGAGACGGTGGCGCTGGTCGGCCCCTCCGGCGCCGGAAAAACGACGGTCTTCCAGCTCCTGCTGCGCTTTTATGACCCCGCGCGCGGGCGGCTCCGCGTCGACGGCATCGACCTCGCCGCCGTCGATCCCGCGGCGCTGCGACGGCGCATCGGCCTCGTCGCCCAGGATCCGGTGATCTTCGGCGCCTCCGCCGCCGACAATATCCGCTATGGCCGACCCGACGCCAGCGACGGCGAAGTCCGCGCCGCGGCCGAAGCGGCCGCCGCGGCGGAGTTCCTCGACCGGCTGCCGGAGGGCTTCAGCACTTTTCTCGGCGAGAAGGGAGTGCGGCTTTCCGGCGGCCAGCGCCAGCGCATCGCCATCGCCCGCGCCATCCTGCGCAACCCGCCGATCCTGCTGCTCGACGAGGCGACCTCGGCGCTCGACGCCGAATCCGAGCGCGCCGTGCAGCAGGCTCTCGAGCGGCTCAGCGCCGGGCGCACCACGCTTGTCATCGCCCACCGCTTGGCGACGGTGCTGCGCGCCGACCGCATCGTCGTCATGGATGAGGGGCGCATCGTCGCCGAGGGCCGACATGAGGCGCTGATCCGCGCCGGCGGCCTCTATGCGCGGCTCGCCGCGCTGCAATTCGCCGACGGTCCCGCCACCGGCTAGAAGCCTGTCCGGCCGTCATCCCCGCCCGGCAGCGCAAGGCTGCTCTGCGCCGAGCGGGCTGCCAGCCGCTCCGGCACGGCCTATAAAGGCGGGCCATGCCGTCCGCGCCGCTCCGCCACGTCCTGGTGCCGCTGATCGTCGCCTGCGCCTTGTTCATGGAGAACTTGGACTCGACGGTCATCGCCACGGCCTTGCCCGCGATCGCCCGCTCGATGGACGAGGATCCATTGCGGCTCAACCTGGCGATCACCTCCTACCTGCTGAGCCTCGCCGTGTTCATTCCGCTGAGCGGCTGGGTGGCGGACCGCTATGGCGCCCGCTCGGTGTTCCGGGCGGCGATCGTCGTCTTCACCGTGGGCTCCGCTTTCTGCGGCCTGGCTCAGAACCTGCCGGAGCTCGTCGCCGCCCGCATCTTCCAGGGCATCGGCGGCGCGATGATGGTGCCGGTGGGCAGGCTGGTGATGCTGCGCACCGTGCCCAAATCCGAGCTGGTGCGCGCCATGTCCTATCTCACGGTGCCGGCGCTGATCGGGCCGGTGCTGGGTCCGCCGGTCGGCGGCTTCATCGTCACCTACAGCTCCTGGCGCTGGATCTTCTACATCAATCTGCCGATGGGCCTCCTCGGCATCGTGCTGGCGAGCCTCTTCATCGAGAACGTCAAGGAGACCGGCCACTGGCCGCTCGATCTGCGCGGCTTCCTGCTTTCCGGCATCGGACTTTCAGGATTGATGTTCGGCTTCGAGACCGCCGGGCGCGGCGTGCTGCCCGTACCGATCGTGGCGACGCTGCTGGCCTGCGGCGCGCTCGGGACGACGCTCTACGTTTTCCATTCGCGCGTCCACTCCTTTCCGATCATCGACCTGAAGCTGCTCAGGATCCCGACCTTCGCCGCAGCCGTCACCGGCGGCTCGCTGTTCCGCATCGGCATCGGCGCGCTGCCCTTCCTGCTGCCGCTGATGCTGCAATTGGGATTCGGCCTCAGCCCCTTCGCCTCCGGCCTCCTTACCTTCACCAGCGCCGCCGGCGCGATGACCATGAAGATGACGGCCGCGCCGATCATCCGGACGTTTGGATTCCGCCGCGTGCTGCTCGGCAATGCGGTGATCAGCAGCCTCTTCGTCGCGAGCTATGCCTTCTTCTCGCCGGAGACGCCGCATTGGCTCATCGTCCTGGCCCTCCTCAGCGGCGGCTTTTTTCGCTCGCTGCAATTCACCAGCACCAATACGCTGATCTTCGCCGACGTGCCGCCGCCGCTGATGAGCCGCGCCACCAGCTTCCAGAGCATGGCGCAGCAGCTCTCCGTCAGCATCGGCGTCGGCGCGGGCGCGCTGCTGTTGCACCTGACCCTTCTCCTGAAGGGCCGGACCGAGCTTCAGGCCGGCGATTTCGCCGGCGCCTTCCTGGTGGTGGCGGTGATCTCGCTGTGCTCGATCTTCTTCTACCTGCCGCTCGCGCGCGAGGCCGGCGCCGAAGTCAGCGGCCACCACGCGCCAGAGGAAAAGAGCGCGGTGGCATCGGAGCGCGGCGCTGCCGGCGACTGAGGCTGCCGGCGGCTATTTCTTCTGCTCGCCCGCCTGCTTCAGATAGGCGATGACGTTCTTGCGATCCTCGGGATTCTTGAGCCCGGCGAACAGCATCTTGGTATGCGGCACCACCTGCTGCGGATTGGTGAGATACTTGTCGAGCTCTTCTTCGGTCCAGGTGATGCCGGAATTCTTGTTGGCGTCGCTGTAGCTGTAGCCCGGCGCGCTGCCGGACTTGCGGCCGACCACGCCGTAGAGGCTAGGCCCGATCCGGTTCTGGCCGGGCGTGACGGTGTGGCAGACGGCGCAAAACCGCTTGAAGGTGGTTTCACCGGCCTTCGCGTCCTGTGCCTCGGCCCGCGAGGCCGCAGCGAGCAGCAGCAGGGGGACGAAGGCAAGAAGGGCGACCTGCGTCGCGCGCATGGCTGTTTCTCCCTGGCAATGGCGGCTCGGGCCGCGTTGTGAGCACTCCGACCGGTCGGAAGCCAGATGCCGGCGGCTATCTATTGGTTTGCCCGGCGGGCGGCAAGTCTGCGGCGGGAATGCGCGACAGGTCGCCGCAGCCGCCCGACCGCTCCGGCTCGGCATGACCGGCCGCGCTGCGCGCCCCGCCGATAAGGCTCGTGACATCGCTGACAAGGCGCCCGAGCAAGGCGATCATGCCTGCCCGCTGCGGGCCTTCGTCGCCCGCGGCAAGCCTTGCCGAGAGCCGCGCCAGCGGCGTGTCGAAATCGGGCCGCGGCGCCGGGAGGCGCGCCTGGCCCACCGCCGCCGCTGCGTCGGAGAGCGCGCCCTCGAGCAACCGGCGCAGCGCGTCCACCGCCTCGCTCGGCGCCGCCACTGCGCCATGTTGGGCCGCGAGCGCCATCGCGTGCCGGAGCAGGCGATGCAGATAGACCACTAGCGAGAAGCCCTCGGCGGCTGGCGCGCGACGATGGGCCGGCTCGGCCTGCATGCGCTGGAAGCCGGCATCGGCATTGGCGACCGCAAGCTCAGCCTGCCGGCGGAGCGGCCCCAACTCGGCGGAGGGTGGACCCGCGAACCCGGCCAGCACCGCGCCCAGATAGTCCTTGTCGGCGCGGATCGCTGCCGCCAGCCGGTCGCGGAGCTGCTCGCGCTCCCAATGCGGCCAGAGCAGATATCCGGCAGCAATCGCCAGCAGCGCCCCGCCCACCGTGTAGGCGACGCGCTCGCCGAGATCGATCCATGGGTTGGGACTGCTCATGCCGATGAGCAGAATGATGAGCGGCGTCAGGAAGGTGATGGCATAGCCGTAGTGCCGACGGATGAGCAGGAAGGTGGCAAAGAGCAGCAGCGCCAGCGCCGCATCGTACTCCGCCGTGCCGTGCAAGCTGGACAGCAGCACGCCGGCGAGCACCGCGCCGGCGACCGTGCCGGCGCTGCGCTGGAGCGCGCGCGCTACCGTGCCGCCGTAATCCGGCTGCAAGATCACCAGCGAGGTGAGCGGCAGCCAGATGCCATGCGGCAGACGATAGGCGGCGACGATCGCCGTATCGGCGGCCGTGACCGTGGCCACGCGGAAGGCATGGCGGAAGACGGCCGAGCGCGGGCTCAGATGCGGGCGCAGCGCCGCAAGCACGGCACCGCGCGGCTGTCGATGCTCAAGGGCGAGCCGCAGCAGGTCGAAGAGCCGGCGCCGCTCGCCGAACAGCAGCCGCAGCGCCTCCTCGGCATTCTCCAGATTGCGGATCGCCTGCGCCCAGGCGCGAAGGTCGGCCGGCGCGTCCGCGCCGCGCCGCGCCTGCGCCGCCTGAAGCCGACGGCGCAGATCCCCGAGATCCAGCGCGCCGTTGCCAGCCAGCAGGATGCACGCCACCGCGGCGCAGGCCTGCTGAAGCTCACCCGGTGCAGCAAAGCGCTGCGCCGCCGATCCTCCGCTCTCGCCCAGGCTGACCGTCGCCGCGCCGACCCGCGCCGCGGCATTCACCAGCACGATGAGCTGGGCAATGGTGGTGCCGGGCCCGGCGGTGCCGGCGCGCATCTCGCCCAGCGTCTGACGCGCTCGCTCCACCGCCTCGCGGGCTGCGACCTGGCGCTGCGCCACGAGCTGCTCGCGCCGCCGGCGCGCCACCACGCTCGCCGCCTCGTCCTCGCCGGCGATCGCGGCGACCAGCGCGGCCGCCGCCTCCCAGGCGCCCGCCACTTCCTGCTCGAGCCGCCGATAGGGGCGGAGTTGCCAGAAGGCGAGCGCCACCGCCACGGTCCAGAGCCCGCCCAAGGCGTAGCCCGGGACCCAAGGGAAAGCCCCTTGGCCGAGCTCACCCATCTGCAATCCCACGAGAAAGGCAACGGCGGTGTTGATGCCAAGCGAGGTGCCGCCCGGGCCGACGACGCGGATCAATCCGGAGAGCATGCCGATCGCCGCCATGATCAGCGCGGCAAGCCACCAATGGCCCACCGTCACCAGGCCCAGCAGAAGCAATACCGCGCCGCCCAAGGCCTGGATCAGCATGGCGACGAGGCGCGAGCGATAGGGGCCGCCGACATCGACCATCGAAGTAGCGATGGCGCCGAGCACCGCCGGATAGGCGAGATCGGCCAATCCCAGATGCGGCAGCAGGGCGAGCGGCACCACCGTGGCGAGCGTCCCGCGCAGCGCCGTCGAGAGCGCGATGCGATTGGGGCCGCCGCCGAACCGGCCGATCCACGCCTTCAAATTCCCCGCCATGGCGCCGCCATCATAGCCGGCCCCGTCGGTTCTGGAATTTTGCCGCTTGCCCGGTAAGCTCGGCGGAAAGCAACCGTGGCGAGGCGGGCAACGCATCATGAGCGTCGAGGACAGCGATCGAACCGGCCCTACCTCGCGTATCTTCTTCTCGCAGCGGCTCAGGCTCCATTACGTCGATTGGGGCAATGCCGCGGCGTCGCCGCTGCTGCTCTTGCACGGCGGCCAGGATCATTGCCGCAATTGGGATTGGGTGGCCGAGAGGCTGCGTCACCAGTGGCACGTCATCGCCCCCGATCTGCGCGGCCATGGCGACAGCCAATGGTCGCCCGATGGCAGCTACACCATGGCAGGCTACCTCTACGATCTCGCCCAGGTGATCCATCAGCAGCAGCTCGCGCCGGTGACCATCATCGCCCATTCCTTGGGCGGCAACATCGCGCTGCGCTATGCCGGGATCTATCCCGACAAGGTGAAGCGGCTCGTCGCCATCGAAGGGCTGGGTCCCTCGCCCAAGAGGCTCGCCGAGCGCGCCAAGCGGAGCATCGCCGAAAGCATGCAGAAATGGATCGAGGAGCAGCGCGGCCTCGCCGGCCGCCTGCCGCGGCGCTACCCCTCGATCGAAGAAGCGTTCAAGCGCATGCAGGAGGCGAACCAGCATCTCTCGCCAGAGCAGGCGCGGCACCTGACGCAGCACGGCGTCAACCAGAACGAGGACGGCACCTATAGCTGGAAGTTCGACAATTACGTCCGCGCCTGGCCGCCCTACGACATGACCCAGAGCGAGGTCGAGCAGCTCTGGGCGCGGATCGACTGCCCGACCCTCCTCGTCTACGGCAAGGAGAGCTGGGCGTCCAACCCGGTCGAGGACGGGCGCATCCGGCATTTCAGGACGGCGCGCGTCGAGAGCTTCGAGAAGGCAGGACATTGGGTCCATCACGACCGGCTCGATGCTTTCCTCGATCTCGTCTCGTCATTTCTCAGGGAGGAATGAACCATGAAGGCGGCAGTCGTCGGCGAGAAGGGGCTCGAGATCCGCGAGGTGCCGCGGCCGGAGCCGAAGGCGAACGAGGTGCTGGTGCGCGTGCGTGCCGCCGGGCTCAACCGCGCCGAGCTCGCCATCGCCGCCGGCCACCGCCACGGTGCGGCGGGTGGTCCTGGCACGATCGTCGGCCTCGAATGGTCCGGCGAGGTCGAGGCGGTCGGCGCCGAGGTGAAGGGAGTGAAGCCCGGCGACCGCGTCATGTGCTCGGGTAATGGCGGCTATGCCGAATACGCCCTCTGCGACTGGGGGCGCGTCTCGCCGATTCCGGCCAACAACATGACTTTCCCGCAGGCCGCCACGCTGCCGGTGGCGCTGCAGACCATGCACAACGCCCTGGTCACCAATGGCCGGCTCAAATCCGGCGAGAGCGTGCTCATCCAGGGGGCGAGCTCCGGCGTCGGACTGATGGGCTTGCAGATCGCCAGGCTCAAGGGGGCGCAGCTCGTCATCGGCACCTCGACCAACGCCGCGCGGCGCGCCCGGCTGAAGGATTATGGCGCCGATCTCGCGCTCGACAGCCGCGATCCGCAATGGCCCGACGAGGTGGCGAAGGCGACCGCGGGCAAGGGCGTCGATCTCATCATCGATCAGATCTCGGGCGGCGTCGCCAACCAGAATATGAAGGCGGCGGCGGTTCTTGGCCGCATCGTCAATGTCGGGCGGCTGGGCGGCATGAAGGGGGAGTTCGATTTCGACCTGCATGCCTTGAAGCGCATCGACTATATCGGCGTCACCTTCCGTACCCGCTCGCTCGAGGAGGTGCGCGAGATCGTGCGCCGCATGCGCGCCGATCTCTGGGAGGCGATCGAAGCCGGCAAGCTCCATCTGCCGATCGACCGCACCTTCCCGCTCGAAGAGGCCGCGGCGGCGCAGGCGCATATGCGCGCCAACGCCCATTTCGGCAAGATCGTGCTGACGGTCTGAGCTGCGCCGCGGGGGCACGCGCTCAAGCGGCCCGCAGCCCCGCCGGGACGGCATTCTGACCGACCACCAGTCCCGTGACAGCGCCAATGCTCGGTGCCCGCGGCGGTTGCCGTCGCGGATTGCGATAGATCAAGGCACGGCGGTCGGGCCTCCTCTATTGAAAATTTTGGGCGGCATGAGAGCGCCGCTCAAAATCGAGGAGGCCATGAGATGGACAAAGACGTGAGAGAAACGGCGCCGTGCTCGCGCCGCCTGCTTTTGCGCAACGCAGCGGTCGCCGCTGCCGGCCTCGTCGCGTTTTCAGCTTCGGCCAATCGTGCCGAGGCAAAGGCCGCGCAGAACCTCGTCGGCTACCAGGATCAGCCCCATGGCGCCCAGCAATGCGACAATTGTCTGCAATTCCAGGCGCCTTCCGCCTGCAAGGTCGTCGACGGCACGATCAGCCCCACCGGCTGGTGCAAGGTCTATGTGAAGAAGCCAGGCAGTTGATCATACGCACGCGTGCCAAACCCGGCGATCTCGGCCCCGTTTCTGTGACGCGCCGGCACCAATGCCGTTCACCCTCGCGCTTCGCGACCAATAATTGATCTAGATCAATCGGCAATCTCGCGGAGAGCGGTAATAGGGAATCACTGTAGTCAACAGCAGGCTCCAGGAGGGGAGGGTCATGTCGATCTCGGCTGGGCGAGCGGTCCGAGCGGCCGCTCTGGTGATCGGGGTTGTTGGAGCCTTCTTCGTGGCGGCGGCGCCGGCATCGGCGACACCCGGCTTCGCGCGCCAGACCGGCCTTGCTTGCGAGGCCTGCCACACCGTCTTCCCGGAGCTGACGCCCTTCGGACGGCTGTTCAAGTTCAACGGTTACGTCTTCAGCAATGTGGGGCAGCTCCAGGACATCAACGTCAAGAAGGAGAGCACGCTGGCGCTGCCGCAAGTCGCGCCCATCGCGGTCCAGCTGCAAGCCTCCAATACCACCCTCGGCCATTCGATTCCGGACACTGGAACCCCGGCGGTGACCGACCTGTCGCAAAAGAACCAGGCGCAGTTTCCGCAGGCCCTCAGCATCTTCTATACCGGCAAGATCTCGGACAATCTCGGCGCCTTCCTGCAGCTTACCTGGACGCCGGACGGCAATTCCGTCGGCATCGACAATTCCGAGCTGCGCTTCGCCAATCACGGATCGCTTCCCTCGCTCGGCGCGAGCGATTTCATCTACGGCGTGACCCTCAACAACAATCCGACCTCGCAGGATGTCTGGAACAGCACGCCGGCCTGGGGCTACCCGTTCATCACCTCGAATGTCGCCGTCGGCCCGATCGCCAGCGCGCTGCTCGACGGCAACTTGGCGCAGACCGCCGTGGGTCTCGGTGGCTATCTCTGGGCCTATAACCACGTTTATCTCGAGTTCAGCGGCTATCGCTCGGGCAATACCAGCTTCAGCAACAGCACGACCGGCGGGCCGGGACCGCTCGACAGCACTTTCGGCCCGCGCATCAGCGGGGTCGCGCCCTATTGGCGCGCGGCGTGGGAGCAGGATTGGGCGCGCAACTCGCTCACCTTCGGCACCTTCGGCATCAAGGCCGATACCCATCCGAAGGGCACGGGCGAACATGGGCCGACCGACAGCCAGACGGATGTCGCGCTCGATGCCCAATACCAGTATATCGGCGATCCCAACATCTTCTCGGCCTATCTGACCTGGATCCACGAGGACCGCGATTTCAACGCGACGGCCGCCGCAAACCCGCATAACACGCTGAGCACGCTGCGGCTCAGCGGCAGCTACTTCTACAATCGCACGCTCGGCGGCTCGCTCCAGTTCTTCTCGACCACCGGCAGCACGGATGCCACGCTCTACGCCCCGGCCGCCGTGGTCGGCAGCGCCAGCGGCAGTCCGGATACGCGCGGCCTCATCGCCGAGCTCGACTATCTCCCCTGGCTCAATACCAAGCTCGGCCTGCAATACACCGCCTATTTCAAGTTCAACGGCGCGTCGACCAATTACGACGGCTCCGGCCGCAACGCGTCGGACAACAACACGCTGTTCGCCTTCATCTGGACCGCCTTCTAGGACGGAGGACGCATCGTGAACGCCAAAATCCTGGTCGCGGCGGTCTCGTGGCTGCTCATCGCCGGCGGTGTCGTGCAAGCTGCCGATACGAAGGTTGCGGAACCCGATCTCGTGCGGCGGGAATGCTCGACCTGTCACGGGCCGCAAGGGATCAGCGTCTCGCCGGAATTCCCGAACCTCGCCGGGCAGACGCAGCAATATCTCCAGGCGCAGCTCAAGGCTTTCCGCGACCATTCGCGCGCCGACCCGCATGCGCAGGCCTTCATGTGGGGCATGGCGGCGCAGCTGCCCGATACGGCGATCGATCAGATCGCCAAGTATTTCTCGCAGCAGACCCCGCCGCCGGGCGTGCGCGCCGACCCCGCGGAGGTCGCGGCCGGCAAGAAGATCTTCGAAGAGGGCATTCCGGCGCAGGACGTGCCGCCCTGCAGCGCGTGCCATGGCGACAAGGCACAGGGCAACCAGGTCTTTCCGCGCCTCGCCGGCCAGCGCCGCAGCTACCTGGAAAAGCAGCTCGAAGCTTTTACCTCCAACCTGCGCGAGAATGAGATCATGCACGAGAATGCGCGCCACCTCAGCGCCCGTCAGATCAGCGAGGTGACCGCCTATCTCAGCTCTCTCTGACGAGTGGTCTTGGGGCTGGCGCGCGGGTGGCGATCATGATCCACTGGGCCGCATGAAGCGGCTCCTTCTCATGGTCTGCTGCCTCGTGGCGGCGGCCGGCAGCGCGCGCGCCGCCGGCGCTTGCGATCCTTATCTGCGCAAGACGGTGCGTGCCACCGGCGACTACCTGCCGACGGAGGAGGCTTATGCGCGGCCCTTCGTCTTCGCGATCAATCTCGATTGCGGCGGGGCGCGCGAGCGGGTGACGGTGCAGCGCCCCACGGGTCATCTGCCGGTCTGCCGCGCCGGACAGCAGGTCGAAGTGGTCGGCAAGCTGATCTGGAACCACGCGCTGGTCAGCGGCCATTACGAGATCAACGATCCCGTCAGCGTCATGTGCCGGTAGATCGACCGGAGTTCCCGCCTGGCCAGCTTCTGTATGGCCGAAGAAGACGAGCCTCGGTCCGTTCACAGACGTGATTTTCGATGCGACTCAGCGGCCGGCCAGATACGCTGCTCGCCGAGCCCGTCCTCAAGGTAGAAGCAATTCACCGCGACCAGCAGGACGATGGTGAGTGGTGCCGCAAGCAGAACGCCGATCGGCCCGAGCAGTAGGCCGAAGACGAGTGCGGCAAAGACGGTGAGCACCGGCGGCAACCTCACCACCTCGGCCTGAACCAACGGTGTGACGAGATTGCCTTCGACGAAATGCACGCCGATATAGACGAGAAACGCATAGAAGGTGGCGAGCGGACCCTGCGTCGCCGCCATCAGCAGCCCAGGCGCGGCGGCGAGCATCGGACCGACATAGGGGACGAAGGCGAAGGCGCCCGCGATAAGACCGAGCGCCAGCGGCGCCCCGATCCCGAGCACCCAGAGGCCGCCGCCGGTCAGCACGCCGACGATCAGCATCGTCAGCGACTGGCCCGCCGCCCACCGACGCAGCGTCTCGCCGGCGAGGCCCGAGATTTCGGCGACGCGCTCCCGCCGCTCCGGCGGGATAAGCCCGAGGAGCCCGTCGCGATAGCGCGCAGGCTGGAAAGCGAGATAAAGCGCCGCGAAGAGCAGCAACGCCACGTAGGTGAGCGCACGAACCGTGGCGGTGAAGACCGTCCCCACGCCCGCGAGAGCCTTGCCCATCACCGGCGCCAGATCCACGTCCTGCGCGTGCTCGACAATCCATGCGCTCCAGGTCTGGCTGCGCATATCCAGCACGAGCTGTCGCAGGGCGGCGGGAAGGTCTTCAGCCAGGAGATCGAACTGAGCGCTGATCTGCGAGCCGAAGAGCCAGCCGGTGCCTGCCAAGGACAGGACAAGAACGAGCATCACCACGGCAATCGCCGCGACTTCCGGAAGTGGCGACCGGCGAGCCAAAGCGCTCCCCAGCGAGCGCAACACCAGCGCCAGCAGCACGGCCGCAAAGGCAAGGATCAGGACGTCGAAGAGCCGCCAGACCACAGCGGCGCCGGCGACGACGAAAAGCGTCAGAACCAGTCGCCGAAGGTAGCGGCGCTCCGAGAATGCTTCGCTGCCGCGATTCATCTCGGATCCGGCGTCCAGTGTCCCTTCTCCCTGCGCAGCCCGGTGCGCTTCTCAACCAATGCCACGATCGCGCGCAAGCACCCCGTCGTCCTTGAGATGGATCAATCCATCCGTCGGTGCAGGACATGAGGGACCGGGTGTTTTCGTTAAGAACCGGAATGATTCAGATCATGGGCAGGCGGCGAGCCGGCGGGCAGGATGGCGGACGGCGGCAGAGCACCCCGCATTGACGGGAACGCTGAGGGTGAACGAGGCGGATTGGAGATCGACGGGCCTCACCGAGGCCGAAGCAGCCGAGCGGCTGGCGCGCGAAGGCGCCAACGAGCTGCCGCGATCCGACCGCCGCACGCTGCCACGCATCGTACTCGACATTCTGCGCGAGCCGATGTTTGCGCTGCTGCTCGGCGCCGGTGCGCTCTACCTCGTGCTGGGCGATCTCGGCGAGGCGATCCTGCTCCTCGCCTTTGCCTCCCTTTCGGTGGTTATCGCCGTCATTCAGGAAAGCCGCAGCGAGGGAGTGCTGGAGGCGTTGCGCGACCTGACCAGTCCGCGCGCCCTGGTGATTCGCGATGGCCAACGCAAACGCATCGCCGGCCGCGAGGTGGTGCGGGGCGACGCGATCGTCCTTGTCGAAGGCGACCGGGTGCCGGCGGATGCGGTGCTGCGCAGCGGCGACGGGCTGGAGACCGATGAGTCGCTGCTCACCGGTGAATCTGTCCCGGTAAGGAAACACCCGGCATCCGGCATGCCCGACCACGCGCCCCCTGGCGGCGATGACCTCCCCTTCGTCTATTCCGGCACACTTGTGGTGCGCGGTCAGGGCATCGGCGAAGTGATCGCGACGGGGCCGCGTAGCGAGATCGGCCGGATCGGGCTGGCGGTCTGCACGATCGAGGTTGAGCAGCCGCCGCTGCAGCGGCAGACCCGCCGCCTCGTCCAGGCTGTCGCCGCCATCGGCATCTCGCTCAGCGCCTTGGCGGTGGTGCTCTATGGGCTGCTGCGCGGCTCATGGCTCGACGGATTGCTCGCCGGCATCGCCCTTTCGATGGCGATGCTGCCGGAGGAGTTCCCGCTGGTGCTCACCGTCTTCATGGTGATGGGTGCCTGGCGCATTTCGCAGGCGCGCGTGCTGACCCGGCGGGCGGCCTCGATCGAGACGCTCGGCTCAGCCACCCAGCTCTGCACCGATAAGACCGGCACACTGACGCAGAATCGCATGTCGGTTGCCGAGCTTCGGAGCGCGAGCGGCGCCTTTCGGCCGCAGGAGCAGGTGTCGGACGATCTGCCCGAAGGGGTCGCCGAGCTCGCCGAGACGGCGCTGCTGGCGAGTGCGCGCGAGCCCTTCGACCCCATGGAAAAGGCCCTGCATGATCTCGCCACCCGGCTTCCGGCAATGCGGCGTCGGCTCCATCTCAAGGGCCATATCGTCAGGAGCTACGGGCTCTCGCCCGATCTGCTGGCGATGGCTCAAGTCTGGGAAGAGAAGCATGGCGAGCCCTGTCCGGTCGCCGCCAAGGGCGCGCCGGAAGCGGTGGCAGAGTTGTGCCGCCTTGACACGGCTGCGCGCGCGGAGCTGCGTCGGAACGCCGAGGCCATGGCTGCGCGGGGCATGCGGCTCCTAGGCGTCGCCGTCGCTACGTCCGCTGGAGCGCCCTGGCCCGCGACGCCGCGCGGCTTCGCCTTCCGCTTTCTGGGACTGATCGGGCTCGCCGATCCGCTGCGTCCCAGCGTGATCGACGCGGTTCGCGACTGCCGGGCAGCCGGGATCAAGGTAGCCGTGATCACCGGCGACTACGCCGGCACGGCGCGCGCGATCGCCGCCGAAGCCGGGCTTGACGCGCAGGAGGTGATGACCGGCGACGAGATCGCCCGCCTCGACGATCCGGCGCTCGCGAACCACATCAAAACGGCGACCGTCTTCGCGCGCGTGCTGCCCGAGCAGAAGCTTCGTCTGGTCAACGCGCACAAGGCCAACGGCGAGATCGTTGCCATGACCGGCGACGGCGTCAATGACGCGCCTTCGCTCAAGGCGGCCCATATCGGCATCGCCATGGGCGGCCGTGGCACTGACGTCGCGCGCGAAGCCGCCTCGATCGTGCTGCTCGACGACGATTTCGGCTCGATCGTGCACACCATCAGGCTCGGGCGGCGGATCTACGACAATCTCCGCAAGGCGATGGGCTATATCATTGCCGTCCACGTGCCGGTTGCGGGGCTGTCGCTGCTGCCGCTGCTGCTCGGCTGGCCGCTCATCCTCGGCCCGCTGCACATCGCCTTCCTGGAGATGGTGATCGATCCCGTCTGCTCGATTGTCTTCGAAGCGGAAGGCGAAGAAGAGAGCGTGATGCGCCGGCCGCCGCGCGCGCCATCGACGCCGCTCTTCTCGTCGGCGTTGGTGTTGTGGAGCCTTGTTCAGGGCACAGTGGTCCTGCTCCTGCTGGTAGCGATCCTGGCCCTGGCGCTGGGAAATGGCATGCCGGAGGCGGAGGCGCGCGCCCTGGTCTTCGTTTCGCTCGTCGCCACCAATATCGGCCTTATCTTCGTCAACCGCTCTTTCAGCGCCTCGATTGTACAGGCGCTCTTCCGGCCCAACGGCGCTCTCTGGGCGGTGCTGGGCGCGGTGGGGGCGCTGCTCGGCCTCGTGCTGTTCTGGCCGCCGGCGCGCGCGCTCTTTCGTTTCGGGCCGCTGCATGCCGACGACTTCGCCCTCTGCCTCGGCGCGGGCGTCGCAATCCTGCTGCTGCTCGACTTACTGAAGCCGATTTGGCGTGCGCGGCTCACCGGCTGAGCCGCTACACCGCCGGGCGCGCGCGGATCGCCGCCGCCACCTTGCGCGGCTGGAAAGCGCCGTCGGATGGTGCGCCGCGGAAGGCGCCGTTCGCGACGACGATCTTGCCGCGCAGGATGGTCATCGACGGCCATGCCGCCACTTCCCAGCCTTCCCAGGGCGTGTAGTCGGCCTCGTGCAGCTCGGCGGCGGAAAGCCGCCGGCGGCGGCGGGGATCGAGCAGCACGATGTCAGCGTCCGATCCGACCGCGAGCGCGCCCTTGCGCGGATAGAGGCCCAGGATCTTCGCCGCATTGGTCGAGACCAGGCCGACGAACTCGGCAAGGCCGTAGCCACGCCGCTCGACCGTCTCGGTGTAGATGAGCGGCAGCCGCGGCTCGATGCCGGCATTGCCGCCGGTGACGTCATCGATGCGCCGGCCCTGGAGCTTCACCTTGAGCGGGCAGCAGATCTCGTCGGTGGCGACGCATTGGATCGCGCCGCCGCGCGTCGCCGACCAGAGCGCCGCGCGGTCCTCGGCGAATTTCAGCGAGGGATAGGTGTGGTACATCTGGCCCCCGGACTTCTTGTAGTCCTCGGCGCCGTAGAGCAGATACTGGTGCAGCGTCTCGCCATAGATCGGCGTGCCGCGCGCCCGCGCTTCGGCGATGGCGCGCACGCCGGTGGCCGCGGAAGTATGCATCATGTAGAGCGCGGCGCCGGGGATGTTCGCAGCCAGGCGGATGATGCGGTTGAAGGCGAGATCCTCGGAGAGCGTGTTGTGCACCTCCGCCATGTTCTCGAAGCCCGTGCGGTCATCGCGGATCAGCTTCTCGTACATGTGCATGACGATGTCGTTGTCCTCGGCGTGGATGACGGCGATGCCGCCCTCGCCCGCCGTGACCTTGAGGATCTCCCAGATATCGCCAAAGCCCACCATGCGTCCGCGCCGGCTCGGCGTGATGTCGGTGGTGAAGATCTTGACGCTAGCATGGCCGTCGGCGATCGCCTCGCCGAGCTCGCCCAGCACCGAAGGCGGGATCTTGCCTTGCAGCATCAGGTGGAAGCCGTAATCGCAGCAGCATTTGCCGCTCCATTGCGCGCTCCGCCGCTCGATCGCCTGCTCGAGCCGCTCGCCCGGGTTCCACATGACGAAATCGAGGATCGTGGTCGTGCCGCCATGGAGTGCGGCGCGGCTCACCTGCTCGGGCGGCCCGCTGAGCATCGGCTCGGCGCGGCCGGGCACCGGGATCGGCCAGGTGCAATGCACATGCGGGTCGATCCCGCCGGGAATGACGATCTGACCCGCGGCATCGACGATCCGCTGCGCGCCGATCGCGGCGAGGCTGCCCGGCGCGCCGATGGCGGCGATGCGCTTGCCGGCAATGCCGAGATCGGCGGGCTCGGCTCTCTCGGGCAGCACGGCGGTGCCGCCCGCGACGATCAGGTCGAACATACCTCCTCCTCCGTTCGATGCGCAGCGCCCACCGGCACCGCCGCGGCACAAGCGAAGCGCTCGACGATCTCGTCGAGCGCGATGCCCTGCACGATGAATTGCAGCCGGCTGCGCCGGTCGCCACCGGGCCAAGCCTGGAGCCAGACCGGCGGATAGAGCGCGTGCTGCGCGCCCTGCACGAAGGCTGGTCGCTCCGGCCGGTCGCTGAAGCCGACTATGCCTTTGATGCGCAGCAGATCCTCGCCGCGGTCACGCGCCAGCGCGCCCAGCGCGCGGGCAAAATCGAGCCGCGAGCAGGGCCGCTCCAGGATCAGGGCAAAGCTGGCGATGCCGTGGCTATGCGCGCCCGTCGGCTCCGGCGCCGGCCGCATTCGGTTCGCCCGGATTGCGCCAAAGAGAACAGCGCCGCCCGTCTCAGCTCCGGCAAGATCGGATGCCGCTTCCGGATTGAGCGCCGCCAGCGCGCCGCGCAGCGCCTCGGCCGGCGGCGCCAAGTCGGTCTTGGTCAGCACCAGGCGATCAGCGATCGCAACCTGCCGCGCCGCCTCGGCGAAGCGCGCCAGCGTCGCTTCGCCCGTCACCGCATCGACGGTGGTGACGACACGGTCGAGATGGAGGTGCGCATCAAGGAAAGCGTCGGCGCCCAGCGTGAACAGGATGGGCGCCGGATCGGCGAGCCCGGTGGTTTCGATGGCGATGCGCCGGAAAGGCGGCAGCGCGCCGGCAGCGCGGCGCTCTAAGAGGCCGCGCAAGCTCGCCGCAAGATCCTCGCGAATGGCGCAGCAGAGACATCCGCCCGGCAGCTCGAGCACCGGGCCGTCCACCGTGTCGACGAGGTAATGATCGAGGCCGATCTCGCCGAGCTCGTTGATCAGCACCGCCGTCTCCGACCAGGCCGGATCGGCGAGCGCGCGCTTCAAGAGGCTGGTCTTGCCGCTGCCGAGAAAGCCGGTCAGCAGCGTCAGCGGCAGGCTTTCCTGCTCGGCCATGGCTCCTCCCTCCCGCGATACTCCCACCGCTTCCGCGACACGGCAAGGCCGCCGCTGGAAAGCCGGTTGGAACCGGCATAGTGTTTGAGGCAGCACTGGGAGGACCGCCATGACGGAGCTTCGCGACCTGGCGCGCGCGCTCGGGCTCGACCGGTTGAGCAACGAGCATCTGGCGCAGCTTGCTCGGGCGCTAGAAACCATGGAACGGCATGTCGCGCGCCTGCCGCGCGATCTGCCGCCGGCGCAGGAGATGGCGCTGATCTTCCGCGCCAGGGCAGCGGACGCATGAGCGAGCCCGCTTTTCTCGGCATCACCGAAGCAAGCGCGCTGATCCGCGCGCGGAAGCTCTCGCCAGTCGAGCTGACGACGGCGCTGCTCGCGCGCATCGATCGCCTCGACCGCAGCTTCAATGCCTTCATCCGCCCGCTGCCCGAGCGGGCGCTCAAGGTGGCGCGGCAGGCCGAGGCCGAGATCGCCGCCGGATGCTGGCGCGGCGCCTTCCACGGCATCCCTTACGCGCTCAAGGACATCATCGATGTCGAGGGGCTGCCGACGACGGCGCATTCGAAGCTGCTCGCCGACAACCTCGCGACCGCGGACGCGGCGGTGACGGCACGGCTCGAAGCGGCCGGCGGCGTCCTGCTCGGCAAGCTCTCCACCCATGAATTCGCCATCGGCGGCCCGTCCTTCGACCTGCCCTGGCCGCCGGCGCGCAATCCCTGGAACCCCGGGCATTTCCCCGGCGGCTCGTCGAGCGGCAGCGGCGTCGGGCTGGCGGCTGGGCTGTTTCCGGCAGCGCTCGGCACCGACACCGGCGGCTCGATCCGCAATCCCGCCTCGCAATGCGGGATTATCGGGATGAAGCCCACCTATGGTCGCGTCAGCCGGCGCGGCGTTTTTCCGCTCGCCTTCTCGCTCGACCATGTCGGGCCGATGACGCGCGGCGTGCGCGACAACGCGCTGATGCTGCAGGTGATCGCAGGACACGACCCGCTCGACCCCGCCAGCGCCGACGAGCCGGTGCCAGATTACGGCGCGTCCCTCAGCGAGGGCGTACGCGGGCTGCGCATCGGCGTCATCCGGCATTTCTACACAACAGATGTCGCCGGCGATGCGGAGATGACGGCGGCGATCGAGGCGGCGGCCGATCTCTTCGGCCGCCTCGGCGCAGAGATCCGCGAGATCCGCCTGCCGCCGTTGCAGGATTTTGCCGCCTGCGGCCAAGTGATCATGGCCGCCGAGGCCTACGCGGTGCATGAGCGCTGGCTTAAGGAGCGGCCGGGCGACTATGGAGCACGCGGGCGCGAGCGCCTGCTCGCCGGGGCCGGCCTCAGCGCCGCGGATTATCTCCAGGCGGTGCGCTGGCGGCTCACGCTGCGTCATGCGGCGGCGAACGCCTTTCGCGGCGTCGACGTGGCGCTCACCGCGTCGAGCCTCGACCCGGCCTGCCGGATCGACGACGATGCGGCGCTCGCGGCCACCTATTCGCGCCAGGCGCGGATCGCCTTCAACGTGACCGGACAGCCGGCGCTTGTCATCCCGGCTGGCTTTGCGCGCAGCGGCTTGCCGCTGTCGCTTCAGCTGGTCGGCCACCCCTTCGCCGAGGCCATGCTCTATCGCGTCGCAGAGGCCTATGAGACCGCGACCGGCTGGACGGAGCGGCATCCCGCCGGTCTGGCATAACCTGCGGCCTCACGGCATCAACAACCAGCTCATCTGGTTCCGGGCACGGCAATCGGCGACCGAGCGATAGCCTTCGAGGCGGATGACCACCGGCCCGTCGATGCGTCGCGCCTGGCTCAACGCGGCGAGGCAGGCGGTCTGCGAAAGCCCGCCGAGGCTCACGACGACATTGGGCCAATCCCGATCGACATCGATCGCCACGACCGCTTCGCGGAAGTGGCGCCGGATCGTTTCGGCAAGCTGCGGCGTCGATCGCGGCACGAATTGCGCATCGAGCTCGCCGGCGGCGCCTTCGAGCTCGTGGCGCAGAACCTGCCCAGGCGGCTCCAAACTGCGGTAGAGCGCGACTTCGGCGCTCCAGCTCAAGACGATCGCCAGCATGATCCAGAGGATGCGCGGCACGCGCCGGGCGAAGCCCCAAATCGCACGGCCCGAGCCGTTCCGACCGGCCGGAATCCAGGTAATGCTCGACATGGCGGCAGGTTCTCCCTCTTCCGTAAAGGCCCATGCGCCTACCGATCGATATGAGCAAGCCTGGAGCCGGCGGTCTGTGACTGGCGTCACAGCGGCGGGAGCGGGCCTACCTCGCGGGATCGCCATTCGCTATGAACCCTCCTCGGGGAGGGAGGCGAGGATGAGGCGCCGTCTGCTGTTGACCAGCCTGAGCGGAATGCTCGGCACGCTCTCCGCCTTCCGCCGCGCCGAGGCGGCGCCGGTCGGCAAGCCCGCGCACCGGCTGGCGCTTCATGTCGACCGGAACGATCCGGCAGTCATGAACATGGCGCTGGGCAATGCCGGCAATGCCGCCGCCTACTTCGTCGAGCATGGCGAGTCGCTTGCCATCGAGCTCATCGCTTATGGGCCCGGCCTCAACATGCTGCGCGCCGACACCTCGCCGGTGAAGGAGCGGCTCGCCGAGACGCCTGAGAAGCTGCCGCATATGGTGTTCAGCGCCTGCAACAGCACGCTGCAGACGATGCGGCGCGCCGAACACAAAGACATACCCCTGCTGCCCATGGCGCGCGCCGTGCCGGCCGGCATCGTCCGGCTGATCGAGCTGCAGGAGCAGGGCTTCCGCTACGTCAAACCCTAAGAACAAGCGAGGGAGGCAGAATGCTCGCGCATCGCAAACTCGGAAAGAACGGCCCGTCGGTATCCGCCATCGGGCTCGGCTGCATGTCGCTCTCGGGCATCTACGGCAAGAGCGAGGACGAAGCGGGCATCGCCCTCATCCATCACGCGCTCGACCGAGGCATCGACCTGCTCGATTCCGCCGATCTCTATGGCTGGGGCCATAACGAGGGGCTGGTCGGCCGCGCACTCACGGGGCGCCGCCAAGGCGTCATCCTGGTCAGCAAGTTCGGCCAGGTGAAGACGCCGACCGGACAAGGCGTCGATGGCAGACCCGAATACGTGCAGCAGGCCTGCGAAGCCAGCCTGAAGCGCCTCGGGCTCGACACGATCGATCTCTATTTCCAGCATCGCGTCGATCCCAAGGTGGCGATCGAGGAAACGGTGGGCGCGATGGCGCGGCTCATCGAGCAGGGCAAGGTGCGCTGGCTCGGCCTCTCCGAAGCGCGTCCCGAGACCATCCGCCGCGCGCACAAGGCGCATCCAATCACCGTCGTGCAGACCGAATATTCGCTGCTCTATCGCGAGGAGGCGGAGGAGACGCTGAAGACGACGCGCGAACTCGGCATCGGCTTCATGGCTTATTCGCCGCTGGGGCGCGGGCTGCTCACCGGCGCGGTGCGCAGCGCCGACGACGTCAAGGGCGACCGCCGGAGCGATCATCCGCGCTTCGTCGGCGAGAATTTCACGCGCAACTTCGCGCTGGTCGAGCGCATCGAGGGGATGGCGCGCGAGAAGCGCTGCACGCCGGGTCAGCTCGTGCTCGCCTGGCTGCTCGCGCAAGGTGACGATATCGTGCCGATCCCCGGCACCAAGCGGAAGGAGCGGCTCGACGAGAATCTGGGTGCGCTCGAGGTGAAGCTCACTCCGGCGGAAGTCGCGCGCATCTCTGCCGCCGTGCCGGCCGGCACCGCCGCCGGCACGCGCTATCCGGAAGCGACGATGAAAGTCGTCTACCGCTAGCGGGCTGCGCGGCTGCGGCGTCCGGCGAGGGGCCGCCGCGGCCGCCACTTCGCCGCTTACGGCGCCGCCCCGGCAGCCGGCGATCGGGCTGCACCGGAACGAGCGCGACGGCCCGCCGTTCTCATCGGGCACGCGAAAGCACGCCTCACGCGAGGACGACATGGCCCAAACCTCGACGAGCCCCTCCGCGCCTCGCCCGCTGCGGCCTTCGCCCATCAGCGAGGGGCAGCCTTTTCCTTTGGGCGCCACCTGGGACGGCGTTGGGGTCAATTTCGCGCTGTTCTCGGCGAACGCCGCCAAGGTCGAGCTCTGCCTCTTCGACAATGAGGGCAAGCGCGAGCTGGAGCGCATCGAGCTGCCGGAATACACCGACGAAGTCTGGCATGGCTATCTCGCGGAAGCGCGGCCGGGCACGGTCTATGCTTATCGCGTGCACGGCCCTTACGAGCCCGCGAACGGCCATCGCTTCAATCCGAACAAGCTGGTGCTCGATCCCTATGCCAAACGGCTGGTCGGCAGACTGACCTGGGACCATGCCGTCTTCGGCTACAGCATCGGCGCCGCCGAGGAGGATCTGTCTTTCGACACGCGCGACAGCGCGCCCTTCATGCCGAAATGCTGCGTCATCGATCCCGCCTTCACCTGGGGCCGCGAGCGAAAGCCGACGATCGCCTGGGACCGCACCATCATTTACGAAACGCATGTCAAAGGCCTGACCGCGCGCCATCCCGGCGTGCCGCCGGAGTTACGCGGCAAGTTCGGCGGAATCGCGCATCGCACGATCGTCGACTATCTGAAGGGCCTCGGCATCACCTCGGTCGAGCTGCTGCCGATTCATGCCTTCCTCGATGACAGCTATCTCCTCGACAAGGGCCTCAGAAATTATTGGGGCTACAACACCATCGGATTCTTCGCCCCGGACCCGCGCTACCTCTCCTCACCCTTCGTCAACGAGGTCAAGGAGATGGTGGCGCGCTTCCACGATGCCGGCATCGAGGTGATCCTCGATGTCGTCTACAACCACACCGCCGAAGGCAACGAGAAGGGGGCGACGCTATCCTTCAAAGGCGTCGACAATGCGACATATTACCGGCTCATCCCCGACAATCGTCGCTACTACATCAACGACACCGGCACCGGCAACACGCTGAACCTGAGCCATCAGCGCGTGATGCAGATGGTCACCGACAGCCTGCGCTATTGGGCGACCGAGATGCGTATCGACGGTTTCCGCTTCGATCTCGCCACCATCCTGGGCCGCGAGCCCTACGGCTTCGACGAAGGCGGCGGCTTCCTCGACGCCTGCCGCCAGGACCCGGTGCTGTCCTCGGTGAAGCTCATCGCCGAGCCCTGGGATATCGGGCCGGGCGGATATCAGGTCGGCAGATTTCCACCGGGCTGGGCCGAGTGGAACGACCGCTTCCGCGATACCGTGCGCGCTTATTGGAAGGGCGACGAAGGCCAGCTGGCGGAGCTCGGCGCCCGGCTCACCGCGTCGGGCGACCTCTTCAACAAGCGCGGCCGCAAGCCCTGGGCGAGCGTCAACTTCATCACCGCCCATGACGGCTTCACCCTCGCCGATCTCGTCTCCTACAACGACAAGCATAACGAGGCGAATGGCGAGGAGAATCGCGACGGCCATTCCAATAATCACGGTTGGAACCACGGTGTCGAAGGACCGACGGACGATCCGCAGATCCAAGCGCTGCGCGAGCGCCAGAAGCGCAATCTGCTCGCGACATTGCTGCTGTCGCAGGGGACGCCGATGCTGCTCGGCGGCGATGAGTTCGGCCGAACCCAGCGCGGCAACAACAACGCTTATTGCCAGGACAACGAGATCACCTGGTACGACTGGGAGGGAATCGGCGAAGAGGGACAGCGGCTCACGGAATTCGTGCGCCGCCTCATCTCGATCCGGAACCGCTTCCCGGCGCTGCGCCGCGCGCGCTTCTTCACCGGCAGCGTCAACGAATATCTCCAGGTGAAGGACTGCACCTGGCTCACGCCCGCGGGCACGGAAATGACGGACAAGAACTGGCGCGACGCGGTCGCGCATTGTTTCGGGGTGATCTTCGACGGGCGCGCGCAGGCGAGCGGCATCCGCCGTCCGGGCTCGGATGCGACGCTGTTGCTCGTCCTCAACAGCTATCACGACGTGGTGCGCTTCCACCTGCCCGAGATCGCCGGCGGCGCGCGCTGGGAATTGTTGGTCGACACCAACCGGCCCGAGCAGGAGGAGAGTCCGTCCTTCGAGTTCGGCCATGATTACGAGGTGACCGGGCGCTCGCTGCTGCTCTTCGCGCTGCAGCCGGCGAAACAGCAATGGGCGGTCCGGCGCGATGAGAAGCGGGTGCGCGCCGCCGTGACGGGCGAGGCGGCCGAACGTGCGCCGGAGCGGGTCGAGGCGCCGGGCGACTAGGGCGTGCTCTTCCCCTGGGGAAAGCGCCGCCGTTTCACGTGAAACATTGCGTCACGCGCGCACCGAGCTCGGCTAGGTAAGTGTCCCGCCGATCTGCGCTTTCTGCACTGAGGCCTTCACCACCGGAATCTCGTCCTCGCCGAGAGCGCGCATGCGTCGCTTCCGCGCGAGCGCCCGCTCGATGAAGGGGGCGAGGTCGCGCGCCTTCACCGCTTCGCGCGCCGCCGCCTCCGCCTTGAACTCGGGCATCACCTCGGCGGCGAAGAGCGCGAGCGCCTCTGTGATATGGTCGTGACGATTACGGCCGGCCTGCTGCAGGAAGATCACCTGATCGACCCCCGCCTCGGCAAAACCCCTGAGATGCCGACGCATGTCGTCGGGCGTGCCGATCCCCGCGGCCTGACCGGCCTGACGCTCGGCCGCAGCGACGATGAGACGGTCGGTCTTGTCGCCGCGCTTCGCCAGAAAATCCGGATAGAGCCGCGTGTGGCCGGGCACGCTGTCCTGCGCCACCAACGCGTTCAGCGCATAGCCGAAGAATTCGAAGCCCTCCTGGCCGCGGCGGATCGCCTCGGCGCGGTCGCGATGGATCGAGAAAGCCGAGACCATGGCGATGTTGGCGTTCACGCTCCAGCCGAGCGGCACGCAGCTTTCGCTGCGGATGATGTCGTAATAGATCGTGCTCCAGGCACGCGCCTCGTCGGGATCGACGAAGGAGAAGGCGAGCGCGCCGAGCCCCAGGCTCGCCGCGATCCTGATGGTTTCGCGATTGGTGCAGGCCATCCACATCGGCGGGTGCGGCTTCTGCAGCGGCTTCGGCAACACATTGCGACAGGGCATGGAGAAGGACTGCCCCTCGAAGCCCGGGTAGGGCGCGAGCACCATCATGTTGGCGATCTGCTCGGCCGCCTCGAGCGCGAAGGCGCGCTTCTCTTTGGCGGGGATGCCGAAGCCGCCGAGCTCGAGCCGGGTGGCTCCCTCGCCGATGCCGAAATCGACCCGGCCGTCGGACAGCAGATCGAGCGTGGCGATGCATTCGGCGGTGCGCGCCGGGTGATTGTAGCGGGCGATCACCTGGCGGATGCCGTGGCCGAGGCGGATACGCCTCGTGAGCGCCGCGGCGCTGGCCAGGAAGACCTCGGGGGCCGAGGAATGCGAATATTCGTCGAGGAAATGGTGCTCGACCTCCCAGGCATAGTCGTAGCCGAGGCGGTCGGCGAGCACGACCTGGTCGAGCGCCTCCTTGAACAGGCGATGCTCGTCCCCCTCCGCCCAGGGCTTCGGGAGCTGCAGCTCATAGAAGACGCCGAATCGCATGGGGCCACCCCTCGCCTTGGAGCCGATATGCTAGCCGACGCGCCCCGTGCGCCCAATGGCGACAGCTGCGGGCGGCCCCTCCCCTTTCCCGGGGAATTTCGCCATGATGCGGCGCCCCTCGGGCGGGCCGGCGAGAACCATGGCAGTGGCGCACAAAGGCAAGGAGAAGAAGGCCAAGGCGGAGGGCGGCACGCGCGCACTGGCCGATACCGAGCGGGCGCTCAGGCTCAGCGAGGCGCAGCTGCGCTCGGTGGTGGAAACCGTGCCGGACGCGATCATCGTCATCGACGAGCGCGGGCTCATCCAATCCTTCAGCCCGGCGGCTGAGCGGCTGTTCGGCTTTCGCGAGACCCAGGTGCTGGGGCGCAACGTCAACATGCTGATGCCGTCCCCTTATCGCGAGCAGCATGACGGCTATCTCGAGCGCTATCTGCGCACCGGCGAGCGCCGCATCATCGGCATCGGCCGGGTGGTGGTCGGCCAGCGCGCCGATGGATCGACCTTTCCGATGGAGCTGGCGGTTGGCGAGATCCGCCATGAGGGCCGAAAGCTGTTCACCGGCTTCGTCCGCGATATCACCGAGCGGCAGACGACGCGCGAGCGGCTGCACGAGCTGCAGGCCGAGCTGCTGCGCGCATCCAGGCTTTCCTCGATGGGCCAGATGGCCTCGGCACTCGCGCACGAGCTGAACCAGCCGCTCACCGCCGTGATCAACTATGTCCAGGCCTGCCGGCGGCTCCTTGCCGCGGGCGGGACACCTTCGGAACGGCTGCAGGAAACCATGGACAAGGCGGTGAGCCAGGCGAGCCGCGCCGGCCAGATCATCCACCGCATGCGGCAATTCATTCAGAAGAGCGAGACCGAGCGGCAGGTCGAGAGCATCAACACGCTCATCGAGGAGGCGAGTGCGTTGGCTCTGGTCGGCGCCAAGGAGAGCGGCATCCTGGTCCGCCTGGAGCTCAGCCCGGACCTGCCGCCGGTGCTCGTCGACCGCATTCAGATCCAGCAGGTGGTGCTCAACCTGGTGCGCAACAGCGTCGAGGCGCTGGCGGGGGCGAGCCGGCGCGAGCTCACCATCCGCACCTACGAGGCGAATGGGCACATGGTCGAAGTCGCAGTCGCCGATACCGGACCGGGCCTGGACGAGGCGGTGGCGAAACAGCTTTTCCAGCCCTTCATCACCACCAAGCTCAAGGGAATGGGGCTCGGACTTTCGATCAGCCGCTCGATCATTGACGCGCATGGCGGCCGGCTCTGGGCGGTGCCCGGTGCGGCCTCCGGCGTCAGCTTCCAATTTACCCTGCCGAGAGCCGAGGGTCCCGGATGAGCGAGGCCCCCCGCATCTTCGTCGTCGACGACGACGAGGCGGTCGGCGATTCCCTGCAGCTTCTGCTGCAATCCGCCGGTTTCCCTCGGATCGTCGTCTACGCGTCGGCGCGCGAATTCCTGGCAGAGGCCCAGCCTAGCCCGGGCGAATGCCTGTTGCTCGACGTGCGCATGCCCGACATGGACGGGCTCGAGCTGCAGGAAGAATTGAATCGGCGCGGATTCAAGCTGCCAGTCATCATCATGACCGGCCATGGCGATGTGCCGATCGCGGTGCGCGCGATGAAGGCGGGGGCAAGCGACTTCCTCGAGAAGGCCTTCTCCGACGAGTTGCTGCTCGATTGCGTACGCCGGGCGCGCGCTCATGCGGCCGAGACCCTGCGCGAGCGCGACGAGGCAAACGAGATCAAGCGCCGGATTGAGACGCTCACGCCGCGCGAACGCGACGTGCTGCGCGGCATGATCGCCGGACGGCCCAACAAGCTCATCGCCCATGAGCTCGGCATCAGCCCGCGCACGGTCGAGATCCACCGTGCCCGCGTCATGGACAAGATGGAGGCGCGCAGCCTCTCGGCGCTGGTGCGCATGGCCCTTGCCGCAGGCATCGACGCCAGCTGACGAGCGTGGCGCCTCAGCCGGAATGAGCAGCAGGATCGGCGGGTAGACGGCGCTGAAGATCGGAATGCTTTCGGCCGTGCCTTGCCTTACGCCCTAACGGATATGATCGGACGATAAAGTGCTGCGGCACCGTTGATCCAAGTCAAGGCAATTTCGCGGGCTCGCCTTAATTTCATCTCCATGACACGGTCGTTCGCCGCCGCTCCTCTCACGATCGATGATATAGGGGTCGCCTTCCCGCTGATCCGCGCCGCGCTACCCGATATCGATCTCTCGGCCTGGCGAAGCTTCGCCCGCGGCCTAGTCGACTTGCCTTCGCCCTATCCGACGGGCGGGGTCGCGTTGCGCAACGAAGGCGGCTATCTCTGCGGCGTCTTGACCTATCGCATCGATCGCGATTTGCGCCACGGCACCACCCTCAATGTCGACGTCTTCGCCGCGCTCGACGTCACGGGCGAGGAGGCGGCGATGCGAGCATTGCTGCAAGCCGCCGAGGAAAAGGCGCGCGAGCTGCGCTGCGCCGCGGTTGGCGTCCATATCGAGGGCGGCGGCGGGCCGATTGCCGATCGCTTCCGCACCACGGGGTACCGTCGTCAGGCGACCATCTTCTGTAAGATGCTTGAGCCGCGCACCGCGCTGGCATGATCGGCGCTATTCGAGGCCGTTGGCGAGCTCCTCGAGTGCGTCGCGGTCGGCGAGTCGGACGGTGCCGGCGCCTTCGAGCTCGATCGCGCCGCGCTTCTTGAGGCTGGTGAACACCCGGCTCGCCGTCTCGGTGGTGATGCCCAGATAATCGGCAATGTCGGTGCGCGTCATCGGCAGGTGCAGCATCTCGCCGGGCCGCCCCGCCCGCTCCTCCCGCCGCGCCAGCGACATCAGGAATGAGGCGATCCGCTCATGCGCCGTCTTGCGGCCCAGCAGCATCATCTGCTCCTGCGCCGCTGCCAGCTCGTTCGACGCCATCGCCAGAAGCCGCTTCTCCATCCGCGGAAACTCGTCCAGGAGCCGCTCCAGCTGGCGCCGCGGGAAGCGGCACAGCTTCACCGGCGTGATCGCCTCGGCGCTGTAGCTGTAGCTCTCGTTGAACGCCAGGCCCAGCAGGTCGCCGGCAAACAGGAAGCCGGTGATCTGCCGCCTTCCGTCCGGCAGCAACTTGAATACCTTCACCGCTCCCTCGACCAGGTTGAAGAAATGCGTCGCCGCGTCTCCCTCGTTCAGGAAGGTCTCGCCCGCCGCCACCTGCTGGTGCGTCCGAGCCGAGGCCAGACGGCCCAGATCCTCCGCCTGCATCGCGCTGCAGATGCTCAGGCTGCGCGCCGCGCAGCTCTCGCAGGCCGGCGGCCGCGACACCGTCCCGGCGCGACGCGGCGTCTCGCTCAAAGGCATGGCCAGCATCCGAATTTCCCCGTCCTAGTCCCGGCCCGGCCGCTCACGACAGAGCCACCGGGCAGGGCCCATCATCGAAGAACCTGCAACCCACGGAAATTCGGATTAGTACCTAAGGGATTCTACGTATCCTGCCGCCGGCCGGCGGGGCGGCGGCCGCATCCGGGCAGGGCTGGGAAGGCCGGGCCGGCGCCTTGATGCAGCTCAATTCGGCGCTTTTCCCGGGTCCTATGATGACGGCTGAGGAGCGACAACCATGCCCTACGCCGCAAACGAGGATCTCCCGTTGCGCGTGCGCGCCCATCTGCCGCCCGACGCACAGGATATTTTCCGCGAGGCCTTCAACCACGCCTGGACGAGCTATGCCGGGCGCGAGCTCGGGCGCCGCGAGGAGATCGCGCATCGCGTCGCCTGGGCGGCGGTGAAGCGCCGATACCGGAAGGTCGGCCGCGATTGGGTGGCGATCACCGGCTGAGCCGCGCTTCTCTGCGAAGTCGGTCGTCGCGGCGTTTGCGTCATGGCGGCAGATGGAGTGGCGCATGGTCGGGATGCGGCCCGTAGTCTCCTCAAGCATTCGCGCGATCGGCTACGACGCCGCGGCCAAGGAGCTGTGGATCGAGTATCGCAGCGCGGCCGCTGCTTACGTCTATGTCGGGGTTCCGGCGAGGGTGTTTGCCGAGCTCGCGAAGGCGCCATCGAAAGGACGCTACGTCAACCTCTTCGTGAAGCCGCGCTTCGCCGCTCGCCGGCGGCGCCCGCCGCGGGGAGCGGCGCGGAAGCGAAAGCCCGCAAGGCCGCGCTGAAAAGCTTGGGCTTGCCCAGCCGGCCCAATGTGACGCATGCTTCTCCCTGGGGCCGAATATGGGGGTGCCCCGCAAAAAAATTGGGCCATTTTGAGCGTCATTCGCCGCGTCGAGATCAGCGCGCGAATGCGCCACGAGTGATCGCCCCGACGCCAAACGGCGTCGGCCGCAGGCCTCGTCCAGGCTCGAAGCCCCGCCGCAGGAACGACGATTTGGGAGGAAATCGGATGTTCACGCAAATTCTCGATCCCACCGGAAACCTGTTTCTGACCTGGATCGTGGCGCTGATCCCGGTCGCGGCGCTGCTCTTCATGCTCGCTGTACTGCGCTGGTCGGCCTGGATCGCGACGCTGGTCGGCTCGGTGCTGACGCTGCTGCTGGGCCTTTGGGTCTGGAAGATGCCGCTCGATAGCGGTTTGTTGGCCTATGCCTACGGTTCCGCCACCGGCGTCTGGAACGTCGACTGGATCACCTTCTGGGGCGTCATGCTGTTCAACACGATGGTCGTCACCGGCGCGTTCGAGAAGCTGCGCCGCTGGCTGATCTCGCAGGGAACTCAGGATGTACGCGTGCAGACCATCCTCTTCGCCTGGGCTTTCGGCGCGCTCCTCGAAGGACTTGTCGGCTTCGGCTATCCCTGGGCCTTCGTCGCGCCGATCCTGATCGCGCTGGGCATTCCCGATCTCGACGCCATCCGCGTCGCGGCGATCGCCAACAACGCGCCGGTCTCCTATGGCGCGCTTGGTGCGCCGATCATCGCGCTGGCGGCCGTCACCGGCTATCCGCTGCTCGGGCTCTCGGCATCGATCAGCAAGATTGTCGCCATCCTCGCGCTGGCGCCGCCCTGGATCCTGCTCTACCTCGTCTCCGGCAAAAAGGGCATGTGGGAAGCCTGGCCCCTGGCGATCGTGGGCTCGCTCGGCTACATCGCCGGGCAGCTTCCGGTCGGCACTTATCTCGGCCCCTATCTGCCCGATGTCGCGGGCTCCATCGTCTGCTTCGTCTGTATCCTGATCCTGCTCAGGGTCTGGCAGCCGAAGACCGTGCTCGGCTATGGCGGCAAACCGGCCTCTGGATCTTCGGTCAGCGCACATCACGGCATGTCCGGCGGCGAGATCTTCACCGGCTGGCTGCCGATCGCCGTCTTGGTCGCCGTCGTCATCGCCTGGACCGGGCCCTGGTCCAAATTGCCCGGCATCGTCCTGCTTCACCTGCAGGTGACCGCAGCCTCCTCGATCTCCCCAGGCGCGACCATCGCGGCCATTTTCAACTGGACACCGGCGGTCGGCGGAACGGCCATCCTGGTGTCGTGGATCATCGCGGCAATCCTGCTGCGCGTGAACGGCAAGCAGCTGGCCGAGATCTGGGCGAAGACTTGGCAGCAGATGTGGGGCGCGCTGCTCGTCGGCGTCTTCATCTTCGGCCTCGCCTATGTCTACAACTTCTCGGGCATGGCGGCCTCGCTCGCCAAGGCATTCTCGAGCATCGGTCCAGCCTTCATCGTGGTGGCGCCGATCCTCGGATTCATCGGCGTGGCATTGTCCGGCAGCAACACCTCGACCAACGCCATGTTCGGCAAGTTCCAGGCGCTGGTCGGGCAGGTGCTGGAATTCCCGCCGCTGCTGCTGCCCAGCGTCAATTCGATCGGCGCCGAGATCGGCAAGCCGGTGGCGCCGCAAACCGCGAGCGTCGGCGTGTCGACCTCGCGCTTCGTCCGCAACGAGGGCGCGGTCATCCGGCACAATTTCGGCTGGACGCTGGCGCTGCTCGGCTACCTCGTGCTGATCAGCGTCGCCTGCTACCTGTTCTTCCCGGGAATCGCGAAGATCTGACCCGCGGGAAGCGCATCGGAGCTAGGGCTGCGATGGCTTGAGGCGCTGCATGAGCTTGGCGCGAATCGCCGGGTCGTTCTGCGCGACCGTGAGGATCGAGTTGTACTCGTCGATCGAAAGGCCGTGATCGGTCACTGCCTTCTTCAGCGCCGCGTTGCCTTCACTCGCGACCCGCGGCTTATCTGACGGTGAGGCCGCATCGATCTTCTGCTGATAGGTGCGCCGCACAGTGGTCACCTGCTGCATTGCCGCGGCGGCAGCGTCGAGCTTCTGGTCGGAGATCGGGGCAGCCGGCGCAGACTGCTGCGGCTGGACCTTGTCGTTCTGGGCAAGAGCGGACGGGGCTGCGAGCGGGACGGCGGTGCCGACGAGGAGAGCGGCGACAGAGACTATCAGGGCGCGCATAGGATTCTCCTTTCATCTACACTGCGCGAGGCAGCGGGCGACAGGCAAAGAACGTGAGAGCAAGCATTCGCCGGCAAAACGGCCTGCGAAAGCTACGGTTCCTCCACGATTCCGCGATGTCACACTATTGCCTGGGCGCGGCGCAGCGCTTTTTGTCGATACGTTCCGCAGCGGCGCTTGACCTTTGGCCGCGGCAGCTCACCTCGAGTGGGAGCAAAGAGTCCGTCGCGGAAGCTCGCGCCGCGTGCGACGCGGGCTTCCGCATGCTACCCGGCGCATTTTCCTCGCGCGCGAACGGTCAGCCCAAGGAGGAGGCGCATGAAACTCTCGACCTCTCGCGTCCATCAAGCACTTGAGCAGATTGAAAAGCAGGCCAGCTTCGAAGGGACGATCGCCATTCCCGATGACAACCCGGCGGTGCCGAAGCTGAACGAGGCTTTCGGCGATCACACCTTCTTTCTCGACAGCGAGGGCTTGCACATCGTCGAGCCGACCAGCCGGGACAGCAAGGTGACGGAAGCGCAGGTAGTGAAGCTCGCCAGCTGGGGCGACGCCGCCTGCACGACCCTGGCACCGCATCGCCCCGAGCCGACCGACATCACTGTCGAGCTCGCCACGGAGGAACAGAGCTGAGCATCGCACCGACGGCGCGGGCGCGTCCGGTCTGAGGCAGAGGCGCGCGCAAACGAAGACTCTCCGGCGGTGTCGTGCCGGAGAGTTTTTTTGTTGGTGGTTGCGGGGGCAGGATTTGAACCTGCGACCTTCAGGTTATGAGCCTGACGAGCTACCGGGCTGCTCCACCCC
>Ga0134125_10000967_pt1 | contig 36624 bp, 32 predicted proteins | sample KB31751_FD_96464 | JGI IMG/M metagenome (GOLD analysis project Ga0134125, IMG submission 96464) | Terrestrial soil microbial communities with excess Nitrogen fertilizer from Kellogg Biological Station, Michigan, USA - KB3-175-1 | ecosystem: Environmental > Terrestrial > Soil > Unclassified ...
CCCTAATTTGGAGTGCGCCGACCTGTCGGCGCTTTGGTCGCTGCGACCTGTCGCAGCAAGTTGTCGAAAACGGCACATTACCAAGCAGCGCGGCGTCAAGCCGCCGCGGGCGAAAGCGGTGACAGGTCACCGCACTCCAAATTAGGGCACTACCAAATTTGCAAGTTGGGAAGGGCGGTTTATCTCCGCTCTGAGAATAGCACTCAAGCAACCAGGTTCCCTCGTAGTTGCGTGAAGGGGCATCTTGAGGCGGGGGCAAGCCACCGTTCCTAACTGCGAGACATTCAAACGTGAATCTCATTGTCATGTTGAGTGCTTAATAGATTGATTATCAAATTGGCGTACGTGTCGACAGTTGCCTCTGTGCCAGTTGGAATCAACGTGGTTGAGGAATACTCAACGACGATGCATGGCGCCATCAGTCTCGAATGCGCACTCAAGTCTTCGCGCTCGTAGACACCAAGGCGCTGTTTCTTTCCATCAAGGACGGTCGTGACCTGGGTGCGAGGTTTTGCCTCAGCTGCTTTCGACTTTGGCAAGCGTCGCTGCTTCAACGGTTCTACTAACCCCGACGAACGCAATCGTACTGCGACTATCTCGACAACGTCTGAACGCTGCGCGTAGCCATAGCGGGCCAAATGAGCCCGATGAAAAGCTTCAGCAATATTTCGCTTCGTCTGGCTTATGTCCATCTCGAACGATTGGCCCTTGTACCGAGCTGCCAGCGTCCGCGCGTGTCGCTGCTTTGAATCGGAAAAACCTTCGCGCTGTAAGGCCACGCGATTCGACTCCTCGAGTTCGCGAAAGATCACATCGAGCGTGGCTTCAATTCCCGGCTTCACCTCAAGCATTACCGTCCGGCTTTGATCCTTGACCACGTCCGCGGCGAGCACGCCTATTGCTGATAAAGCTCCACCGGCTGAGGGCGAGATAATCGCGGGTATCTTCAAAGCTCGAGCCAGATCTACTGCATGTAATCCACCCGCGCCTCCAAATGGGAGCAAAGTAAAATCTCTGGGGTCGTAGCCTCGTTCGACCGAGATGCGCCGGAGGGCTCGCTCCATGTTTGTATTCACCACCGAAACAACGCCCTGCGCCGCCTGCTCGACATTCACTTTGCGATTGGCAGCCTGACTCATTTCTTTTGCCAGCGCGGTCATCGCGATGCGAGCCCGTTCCTCATCAAGTTTGAATTTGCCGCCGAGTAACCCGTAGCCGCCAAAATGTCCAAGCACCAGGTGCGCGTCGGTGACCGTTGGCAACAACGAGTTGCCATAACAAGCTGGTCCAGGATCAGCTCCAGCTGATTCAGGCCCGACGCGTAATGAGCCGCCTTCATCGACTCGAGCGATCGAGCCACCGCCCGCGCCCACCGTGTGAATATCCATAACGGGCACTGCTACCGGCAGCCCGGAAACGGTTGCCTCGTTGGTCATTCGCAGCGCGCCTCGATCACAAAGAGCTACATCGGTCGAGGTGCCGCCCATATCGAACGTGATGATATCCGCGAATCCGGCTGCACCCGCCGAACGCAAAGCGCCCACGATTCCACCGGCCGGGCCTGAAAGAATTGTGCGAACTGGCTCATGAGCTGCGGCTACGGCGGAGATGCTGCCACCCGACGATTGCATAACTCTGAAAAAGACTCTTTGGTTTGGTTTTTGTTGCGGCTTCGGTTGTTGTGCTGTCTCCGAAAAAAAAGAGTTAATAAGCCGGTTCAAATAATCGCCCATCAATGGCTGCAGGTAGGCATTAACAGTCACGGTCGAGGTGCGTTCGTACTCTCGATACTCGGGAAGAATTTGGTGGGAGACCGAGAGTGGCACGCCAAGAGCAGCTAACGCCTGCGCCAGTCGCTGTTCGTGTTTACTGTTGGCGAAAGAAAAAAGCAGCGAGATTGCGATCGACTCGGGCTTCAAGCGTTTCAGCTTCGACACGAGCTTTTCGATGTCCGCGTCGGAAAGTTGCTCGAGGATTTCACCGGACGCGACCACTCTCTCATCTACTCCAAAGCGCAGGTTGTCGGGCACGAGCGGTGAAGGCTTTATCGCGTTCAAGTTATAGAGTTCCGGCCTGGCCTGCCTGCCAATTTCGAGCACGTCTTCAAACCCTTTTGTCGTCACCAGCGCCGCGCGGGCGCCGCGACGTTGTAAGAGTGCGTTTGTTCCCACGGTGGTTCCGTGAACAACTTCGAGTGCCGCGTCTGCTGAAACTTTCTCCTCAATTTGTTTCAGACCGGCCAGGATAGCCTGGGCAGGATCGGCAGGTGTCGACGCAAGCTTGAAGATCTGAAGCTGACCATCCAGCTCGAATACGAAGTCGGTGAAAGTTCCTCCGGTATCGACGCCGACACGGATTAGCGAAACTGATTTCTTAGACCGCTTGCTCCGGGATTTTGTGGGCATCGTTAATGGTAGAAACGAGCGAAGCAGGACTGATAGCAGAGTCAATATAGACAGAAGTAAAAACGTTGACAAGAAACTATAACGAACATATATTGCAGCGCCCTATCAGTCTTGAGCGATGGTCCCGGCCTAATAATCAACTTTTCGTGGAGAGAATAGCTATGAAATCTAATTCATGGAAAACCACTTTGATCGGATTAAGCTTCTTCGTCGCCGCCGTGCTGGGTTGTAGCTCGACCAGCAGGACTGCCAACACTTCCAACGCGAGCCAGCCCGCGGTTACTCCCAGTGCCAGCCAACCTGCGGTCAATCCCGACATAGCCGGCAGCTATTCAGTGGCCGGGACCAACGAGGATGGCAGTGCTTACAAGGGCGAGCTTCAAGTTATCAAGCATGGCGACGTGTACCAGTTCCGCTGGAACGCAGGCAAGCAATACGACGGCGTCGGAGTTGAGAGTGGAAACGTGATCGCGGTTGCGTTCACCGAGGGCACCGACGGCAAAGGCTGTGGCGTGGTGAGTTATCAAGTCCTCGCTGATGGAGCGCTGGATGGGAAATGGGGCTACTGGGGAACCGACGAAAGTGGAACAGAAAAAGCTGCGCCAACTGGTGGCTCGGGATTAGCGGGCAGCTACAATACGACCGGTAAGAACCCCAACGGAAGTGCTTACAAAGGCAAGCTGTCGATCACGGCTGATTCGGGCGGCTACAAGTTCGCTTGGGACAATGGATCTTCGGGCTTTGGCATCAAGCAGGGAAATATTTTGACCGTTGGATTGGGCGGGTCCCAATGCGCCTTCGTTGCCTACGAGATCAAGTCGGGCGGAATGTTGGATGGCATCTGGGGCGGCTACGGCAGCACCAAGACAGGCACTGAAAAAGCTACCAGGAAGTAACCGATAGGAATCCAGAGACTATCCGCAGATTACGCAGATTTCACAGATGTTTTCGTCTGGCGTGAATAGAAAGGTGTATTGGAAGTCGACGCTGGGATACCGCGGAATCTTCAACAATCCCTTGGACCAACTAAGGTTGAATCACGCTTCCGCCGACTTGCTCTTACATCTGTGTAATCGGCGTAATCTGCGGATAGTCTTAGATTTTTATTCAGCAATCCGAAATCTCACAGGCTTGTCCAGCAGCCACGCTTGTTCGAATCCCTTATCGCATCAAGCACCAGCTGGATCCGATACCCATCTTCAAAAGTAGCTGCGCCCTCCACCGTCGTGCGTCCCTCATGAAGAGCGTCGATAATGGCGCCTGACAGCGCCGTAAAGCCGCGCGACCAGCTTCCCGGCCGCATTCCCGCGGCCATTGAATCCTGATCCACCGGCACAGGTCTCCAGGCAGCTGACCCTGCGGGTGAATGCCAAAGCTCACCAGTATCCTCGACCATCAAAGCTCCAGTGCTGCCGTAGATTTCCAAACGATTCTCATGACCACCTGATTCCACGACTGATAGAGCCGCGGCCCCGGTAGCTCTTTTCGTGTGTTCGGAGTCAGCAAAGCGGAACAAAAGTTTCGCCTCGTCGTCAGAAGTTACGGGACGCATCGTTCCCGTCTCCTTGTCCGGACGCTCTGTGATGTGGGAAGAGAGCATGCCAAAGACTTCAGAAATTTCAGCGCCGATCATCCAGCGAAACGAATCGATGACATGGGAACCGATCGCGCCAAGCGTTCCTCCTCCCATGGTTTTGTCAGCCCACCAGTCCCACGGACGATCCAAAACACCGCGATAGTCCGATCGAAAAACGTAATTGCAGTGACGTACAGTGCCAATCGCTCCGCCGTTGAGCATCGCTCGCATCATGCGGCGGCTATTAAGAAAGCGCAGCTCGTGGTCGATAAGAGCAAGACGACCTGACTGGGCAGCTCGTTCAGTCATGTGCTTTGCTTCTTCGGCGTTCATCGCCATCGGCTTTTCACAAAGCACGTGTTTGCCATGCTCCAGCGCCGCCAGAGTAATTTCCATGTGCGTGGCCGGCGGAGTAACGATACTGACAAGATCAACGTCGTCAATAGCCACTAACTCCCGCCAGTCGTTTGCGACATGACGGATCTTGAATTCCTCGGCAACGCGTTCAGCGTTCTCGCGATGACGGCTGGCGATTGCTACGACACGCGCGCCAATGCAATCTTTGAAGGCAGGAATTTGAGTGGTGCGAGCAAACCCCGCACCGACGATTCCGATACCGATGACTTTTTTTGACAAAGCTCGCTCCGGATTTGAATCAGCGAAAGTACCGCGCTGTCGTTAAAATAATATTGATTGCCGGCAGATGAAAGATTATGAGATGCGGCTCCGAAGAATGTCCAGTGGGAGCGCAGGCAGTGCGGCAAGAAAAAGTAGGTAGTCGCTAAATCTGAGGCCACGGCCTGGCGCCGTGGTCACTCACGTTGGTCGCTAACAGAGGCGGGCCGAGATTTTTGGTGATGTCACGGGCTAGTCCCGTGGAGTGTTCACGCTTCATGCTGGCGGCAGGCGGCAACGTGAAACACCACGGGGCCAGCCCGTGGCCTCTTGCGAACCGATGGATCAGCCTGTTTTTGTAGCTGGGAACATGAAACAGCACAGGGCCAGCCTGTGGTATCGGCTAAGGCTTCAGTTCACCGTTTATGCTTTACCTATTTTTTCTTGGCGCACTGCGGTGAGATTTAGACCTTCCAGAGTTCGGGCTCCGAGAAGAAGTAGATCACCTTTTTCTGCAAAAACCACTTCATCTACTGAAGACCGGCGCGCTCATTTGCGAAAACGCGCCGGCCAAACTCACGCGAGGCAACCACCTATTCAGGCCAGATCGCATTCAACAAAGCAGCGAGGCGATAGCCGCCCCAGGCGACTCGCTTCCTCGCCGTCTTCAACGCTGCCTGGTTATATGCCGGTGTGGGCTTCGTCTGCAGGTTCTTGTAAGCAACCTTCTTCGCCAACGCAAAGCTTTCATCTGCCCACCCGTCAAAATTAAAAGGATCGTTGAGCTTTAAATTCGGATCACTCGCAGGATTACCCGCAACTGCCGCAGCGACCGCGGCTGGAATCTTGCTCAAGGGCGGCGGTGCGAAGTTGGGGCCGCTCGGCGGAAAGTTACCGATGCCTCCATCCCAGTAGCTGTGAAGGTTGGTGTCTTTGAGCTTGCCGTTTGCGCCCTTTATTTTCACTTTCGTAAGATTGCCCCCGCGATCACCTTCCGGGTGAGCGGCGTCAACTCTGGTGCCGCAATGCAAGGGCTGATGAATGTCGCCCACGAAATGGATGATCAAACGCAGGGCCTGGGCCTGCTCATTCTTATCGGTACTCGTCTTTAGAATTTCCACATTGTCCTCAAGGGCTTTGACAATGTTGTCGGGATCGTTGGCCGGCAAGGGTGTTCCGTCGAGTGAAAAAGCTTTATCGATGAAGTGGCGTGGCTTGAAAGCATCGAATTCACTAAACGGTCTGAGATCATCAGCCCAATGCGACGCGTTGACGAAGTCTTTGCTCTGGCGCGTGACGGCCGCGGGATCAATCGGGATTGCGAGCAACTCCAAAGCTTTGGCTTTAGCCGTGCGATTGAGTCGTTTGAAAGCAATTTGCGCCGTCATCATATGTCCGCCCGCTCCCCATCCCAGGGAAATCGTCGGCATGCAGATCAAGAGAAAGATGACGCCGATTGCTGTTCCGAGCCTGAACAGCCGAAATTCATTCGCGTTCTTCATGAGACTCTCCTCCGGTTGGGAGCCTGCACTCCCAGCGAGAATTTGGGTTGTTGGTCAAAAGCTCTAACGAGCGCTGAGCGATGGTATTCCATCAAACGCGGGCCACCTATATCACACGTGACGCCAAACTTCTAGAAAGTCTCCGCATTGAGGCTTGAGGATAATTCAACCAACCCTGACTTTGGCAAGCGAGGTTGATCGACCGCGGCAAATGACTCGTCTTTCGCTTCTGGCTCTGACGATCGCCAGAGCCTGATTGAGCTTGAGCGTCGCAAAGAGGATCAGACTCACTCCGAACATCTCCATGAATTCTTCTGCTGTTACTTCGAGCTTGTACCAGATCGTGGTTCGGTCGCCATTTAGAAGTTTGTAGCCGAGACTCTCGACTCCCATGCAACCCGACAAGCCTATGAAAATCCCAAACACCGCCAAGCCGAGAAACCGTCGCTGACGCGACCAAATATTAAGAAGGTCAGCGGCCAGGATTTGAAGCACGCAGACAGCGAGCGCAACGCAAATCATCACCCACCAGAAATGCTTGCCGGCATAATTCGGCAGCCAGTCGATGTAACGCCGGCCCATCCACGCCGTTATTTGCTCGTGGACTTGTCCGGCTTCGTCCATTGAAGCGTAAAGCGCAGCACAGGCAGCGAGTCCAAAGAATCCTTTTGAGGGTCGAACACCCCAGGGCTGGCGAAGCGCATGAGTCAAAAAAGCGAGCGCGACAACCAATAGCTGTGCTGATGAGAACCAGGCCGGAATGTTGCCTTCGCCATCAAGATCAAACAACGTACGCAGAGCTTGAAAATGGCCACCGGAAAAAATGTCCAGCCAATAGATGCCGACCAACCCGAGCTCACAAAGAATTAGTCCCACCAGAATTTCAACGGCAATCCTGTCAAACGTGATATGGCTTCGATTCTTCATTTGACTCACCTCCTCGTCAGACACACACGTGTAATCCTAAGGTTCGATCAAAAACGCCCAAACATCTCGATGCAATTTCCGTTCGCGCGATTTAGGTCAAAATTTCGAGGAGTTTCACGAATCTGGCCGGTAGATATGGGCGATCGCTGCAGAGAAAGATATCCACGAGTGACTTTGAGTGCAGAGGACTCGATTTTACAGAACTAGTCAATTCAGCTCCGAACTCATCTTGGACACGTGTGGCTATCTTTATGGATGTCGCCCACAATAGATCGGCCCCAAGCTCCGAAGGAGCGAATATCTGGCTGCAACCTTATTTCGCTCCAAAGGAGCTGAGTGATGAGGCAGGATGCGCGCCTTCTATAAACATTCGGTCCCTCAGGGACGGGACAATGGAATCTTCTGTGCGAGGTACTGCGAGAAATAGCCACGATATTTTTGTTGGAGTTCGGGTTTCTGCCAGTCTTTCCCGGTGATGATCTTTCGGCAAGTCTCAGCACCGCAGTGGCACTCCAACTCGTAATCATCGTCATCCGTGGTCGCCCAATCGTGAGTTAACTCTTCACCGGCATTAATGTCGCGCATAGCCACAAATACGATCTGACCCTGAACTCCGATGTTTGGCTCACAGGAGTGATTACTGAAAATCATGCTGCCGCTGCGCTCGTCCGCGTGCACTGGCCCGATGAACAAATCGTCGGCGATTTGGATCTCGGCCGCACGGAACCAATCAGGCATGGCACTGAGCCTTTGCCGATCGAAAATGTATCCGCCCTTTACGCAGACGATTTCGCCTTTCGAGATCCATTCGCGGGCAAACAGTCCCTGGCCGTGAATGGAGCTGTCTTTGACGCAGGCTTTAGGAGAGATATAAGAAAGGTTCAAGTCACTCACTCAAAAATCAGGGCTTCAAGTCGAGGTACTTCTGACTTCACGTACTTCCTGATGAAAATTCATCAGCGCCAGCAGCGTCAAATACATCGCCACGAAGAAGAAGCCAAACAGGACTGAGAAGGCGACTGTTTGGGAATGCATGAAGGGATGTCTCACCAGTCGAGCCACGTCTACGAACAACCGGAAGGGATCGAAAACGACATCCCAACTGTTCCAGCGCAGGAAGCGTCCGAGATAAATCCCAAAGCTGCCCAGTCCGAGCATCAGCAACGCAAAACACCAACTGAGGCGCGCACCGAACCTCTTACGCACAGTTTCCTGCATTAACAAAAGTGACACGATTCCCAAAAAGAAGCCCGTCCAGCCGAACGCGAGCAACAAAACCAAATCAAACCAAAATGGCGCATCCAGCCGCGAGTGCAGGTGCATGAGATCCGTCACTAGATAAGGCGCGTTAGGGAAAAAGAAAAACCAACCAACGGCGCAAATCAAGATCAGTATGCTCCGCACCTTCGAGTGCTCTTTATGAAGATTGTAGACAATCAAAGCGCTCGCGGCTGGCAACCAAGCGAGGAACAAGTTCCAAACCAGCCAAAAATAGTGGTAGTTTCGGGCATGCAGCATCCTCAAAGTCAACAAACCTACCGCAACAGCCGACGCTAACACTAACGACGCCAGCAAGGTAAGCTGGCGAGAGCTTCTCAGCCTGATTCCCGAAGGCATAACACAGTTTCCTCGGCTTGCTTGATCTCGGAACAACGCGGTCGTTGAGATCAACGTCAATCGCAGCGGTCAGGTTCGATCAATTCTTTCCCCGCAATTAGCGATTAATGGCGGCCAGAAGGTGCGGGCCGAAAACCAGAATACCGACAATGACCGAACCGATTGCTGCGATCAAGACCGCTCCGGCCGCAATGTCTTTCGCCTTTTCAGCCAGCGGATGGAACTCGGGAGAGGCAACATCGGTAAGGAATTCAAACGCTGTGTTCAGCGCTTCCGACGTCCAGACAGACATCATGGCGAGTACAAGGAAACACCATTCAGCGCTTGATAGCCGCAGGTAGAAGCCGAGCCCTACTACCAACACTGTCGCAATCGAATGCAGCCAGGCATTGTGTTGCGAGGCAATCATTACGCGTATGCCTTTGATGGCACAGCTAAAACTTCTTACTCGACCGGTGAATGTCAGACTCGAGATGTTGTTCATTTCTACACTCACTTTTTGGAAGATCCTACGAACCGAAAAACCTATCCACAGATTACGCAGACTCAAAAGGATTCGTTGCGATACATCGCAGATATTCAACCAGACATCTGCGTAATCTGTGGAAGCTTGTTGGTTTTACGTCCTCGACAGCTAGCGACACATTTGCCAGGCTTTCAGCACGTCAACGGGGTGCAGCAACATCAGTATTTCGAGTACCAGGCTATCCCGGATCCAAACCAACAACACGACTTCCAAACATACGAACACGATCAATGACCGGCGCAGACCGATACGTCGAGCAACTACAAATCCAATTGCGCAACACAGAATGTCACCGAACGAGTTGACCACAGTATCACCTTGATAACCCAGGGCCGCTGTTTCAGTTCGATATCGGTTGATGATGAACGCTGAGTTTTCAAACACTTCCCACATACACGCCAAAGTAACTGCGCACCAAAGTTGCCAGCGCGGCGTCATGCGTGGCGCCAGCAAAGCTAGCAGCCAGAGATATAAGAATCCGTGAAGAACGTGAGTGAAGCTGTAGGGATCAAGGAAATGTTGAGAGTTGTTGGCGCTACAAACTTGTCCGGACCAGATAAAGAACTGGCCGCATGAACAGATCCACAGCCGTCCTTCGTTGTGAAGAGCGAAGACCGTGGCGATCATAATCGCAGCCATTGCTAGCGAGAATAATAGGTTTCGGTTCTTAATACAGAAGCTCCCACTTTTGGTCTTTGATTCCTGTGGTAACAAAGTGGTTCATGTGTCTGGGAGCGCAGGCATCCTGCCGCATTCGTTCGAAACAATCGTGTCTCTTATGTTTTTGGGGAGTCTTCTCTCGATACCGCCGGCAGGCACGGATGCCTGCGCTCCCAGCCGTCAACTCCTGTTTTTCGCCTCAAGATTGTTAACGAGGACTCCCAAAGGGACTGTTGCGGCCTTAGCCGCGCTTGATCAGCCTTCCACTAAAATGCGCTCGATGTGCGGCAAAGTTCAAAGACCTAAGATCAAAGACCAAAGACCTTCATTCTTCACTTCGTCGAGCGGCTATCTGTCGCAATCTTTCTGCCCTATTTACTTTCCGTTCGTTATAGCCGCGTTCCCCGAATGGTTGTAGCTTTTCCAGCCACAAATTCTCCAGAAGTTCCAGTTCCTGTCGATAGTCAACGTTCGCGCCGCTTCGCGGCGTAAGTTCATCAACAATCTCGAAAGAAAAGCCTTTGCTTCCGAGCTCGTTCCAGTCGGCTTGCAGCTGTTTGATGGGATGACCGTTTTGCTCCAGTTGAAATTTATGTCGATTGATGATGCCCGGCAGGTTCAGACTGATACCGACAAACACCTTGTCGCTAACGTTATTGCGAATCAAGAAGGCTCCCATCGGCTGGTGACTCTGTTGGTATTGTCGCTTTAGTTCTCGCTTGCTTGCCGGCATAAATCCACCTTTGCTTAGCCGCCGCAATCGCTCTTTCGCAGTGCTCTTTAGTGTGTTGCTCAACTACTTCAAAACCTATCCGCAGAAAACGCAGATGTTGTTTGAATCAAAGGCATGTCGACGCGCACGTGTCTTACTGAATCATTGTAATCTGCGTAATCTGCTGATAGGGATATTCTGATCGCACTGCATTACACACTAACCGGGCACCAGTGCGCCAAGAAAAAGTAGGTAAGCATAAATGGTGAACTGAAGCCTTAGCCGATACCACAGGCTGGCCCTGTGTTGTCTCATGTTCACAGCTACAAAGCAGGCTGATCCCCCGGTTCGCAGGCCACGGGCTGGCCCCGTGCGGTTTCACGTTGCCGCCTGCCAGCAGCATGAAGCGTGAACGCTCCACGGGACGAGCTCGTGGCATCACCAAAAATCTCGGCCCGCCTCTGTTAGCGACCAACGTGAGTGACCACGGCGCCAGGCCGTGGCCTCAATTTTAGCGACTACCTACTTTTTCCTGGCGACTGACGGAGCACTACTGCATTGACAGTTTGCATGGACCAGTAATATCGTACGGAGTCCTTCACCATGACAGTAAGTAGACTACCTCAATTTCAGTTTCCTAGTGAATTCTCCGACCTCTTAACGGCGCGCGGGCTGCAAATTCTCAAGTCGCCGGATCAAGCGAAACAATTTCATAACGGCGAGGGTTACTTCGCGAACTATCCCGACCTGCTAAGACGCCGTGAAGCCAACGCGTGCATGAGATTGCTGGACGAACATTTCTATGATTTTCTCCGCGTAGAGCAAAGAAAAATTCCTCCGGAATCAATCACGATGATGAAGGAAAACTACAGCGATACGCTGAACAAGACGATGCATATCAAGACGGCGTGCCTGAATAGAAAAGGCACCCGGGCTTACGGCGCCGCCGAAAAGCTGGGATTGGTGGGAATGATGCGCTCGGAGAGCTTTGTTCGTTTTGCCGAGGCGGTAACCGGTTTCAAGTTGGATCGGGAGCTGAATATGCAGGTCTCGTGCTACGAACAAGGTGATTATGCCGGGCCGCATAATGACCATCACCCCGAGTATCCCTCAATCAGAAATGGCTACATCGATTTCCACGTCATGTTCGCCAACAATGCGGTTGACCACCACTATCTTGTTTACGAAGAGAAGGGTCACTTTTCAAGAATCGTGGATATCAATGTGCACGGGGCCATCTCGGTTTACAAACTACCGTTCTGGCACTTCACTACGCCGCTGGCAGCCAAACCTGGAAAAGAAGCCCGAGCCAGACGCTGGCTGCTGCTGGGATCCTTCGTGATTGTTTGATCTTCGGTCATTGGTCGTTGGAAAACGACGACTGACTGCTTGCTTGAGTCAACCCGCCAAACACATTCAAAGACCCAAAACCAAAGTCCAAAAACCTCTCTTAGCGCGGCAGCTTCGAGATTTCTTCGAAGTACTTTGCGAATGCCACCATTCCTCCCGAAGCCTGCTGCCAATCAAAATTCTCATTCGGCGCATGGTAGCCGTGCTCAGGCAATGACAGCCCCAGGAAAAACACCGGGCAATTGAGAACTTTCTCGATACTCGTCATTGCGCCGATGGTGCCGCCATCACGGACGAAAACCGGATCACGTTTGAAGGCAAACTTCACGGCACGCTTAAGAGCTTCGGGCAATGGACCCTCAACCGACGTTAAGAACGCGGGCGCCATGGATTCAAAGGCGACTTTCACATCGGGATTGCTTTCCTTAACTGTCTTTTCGATCAGTTTGGCAATCTTCTTCGGGTCCTGACGAGCAACCAGACGGCAGGATGCTTTTACTTCAGCTCGCGGTGGAACGATGGACTTCAAACCCGGGCCCTGGTAGCCGCCAGCCACGCCATGAATTTCCATGGTGGGAGCGCCCCAAATCCGTTTCATGACTTCAAGCGAATCTTCCGAGCGCATGAGCTTAAGTTTGTGAGCTTTCTTAAAAGCCTTAACCGTGAAGCCGGAATTGCTCCAGTCGCTGAGCTCCTGTTTGGTAGGAGCGACAATGTCATCGTAGAAACCCTTAATCTTCACCTGGCCGGTCGTCGGATCGTAAAGCTCACAAACAAGCTTCATCAGTTCACCAATTGGATTTCGAGCGGCGCCACCAACTTCACCTGAGTGCGTGTCAGTGGTTGCTGTCTCCAGACTCAGAAGAAAGCCTAACAGCCCTCGCAGGCCCGCAGAGTTAGCCGGACGTTCGCGCGAGACCCACACCGTGTCCGAGACAACGACCGAGTCCGTCGATAAAGACTTCCGAGCCTTCGTAATGATCTTCTCAAAATTCGGAGAGCCAATCTCTTCTTCGAATTCCCACAGGAATCTGATGTTGACGGGAACGTTTGCTTCAACAGCCGCGCGTGCGCCGTACAAAGCTGCCAGGGCCGGTCCCTTGTCGTCCGTCGTGCCGCGCCCAAAATAACTGTCGCCTTTTCTCGTGAAGACGAATGGCTCTGAATCCCAGGGCTCGGTTTCTTTCGACGCGGGCTGGACATCCATGTGGTTGTAGACCGTCACCGTGGGAAGGTTTTTGCCGACATCAAAAGTCGCATGAACAACGGGATTGCCCTTGTTTATCTTGTGGACTTCGGCTTTAGCGCCAAATCGTTTGAAGGTCTCGACAACCATCTCCACGCCTTTTTCAATGTCTTTGGCGTGGGCAGGATCTACGGAAACTGTCGGAGTTTCTACGAAGTCGCGGAGCAGATCCTCATACTCGGTGCGATGATTTCGGGCAAAAGAGACAAGGGTGTCCCGGCTAAGTTCCTGTGACATTCGCAATCCTCCGGCGACTGAGTGGTAAACGGGCCGCACATGTTAACACGAGCGAGGGTGGCACGGGCATCCTGCCCGTGGGTTGGTAGTACGCTAGTTTGGAGTGCGATGACCTGTCATCGCTTTCGCCTGCGGCGGCTCGACGCCGCGGGTTTGATAATAGGCTGTTTTAGACAACTTGCTGCGACAGGTCGCAGCGACGAAAGCGCCGACAGGTCGGCGCACTCCAAATCACGGGCAAGATGCCCGTGCCACGTCCGAAGCAAGCAACTGTCATCACGAGATCTGCTTCAAAGTCCTGCAAGTCAAAGAAACTTCCCGAAGTTTTATTGCGTAAGTTCAATTGTTGTAGGCTTCCGTGCTATTCTGGCTCACCCGCCGAATTCAGCTCGCGGGTACTACCACCAGGCTAATCAACCAGCCAATTAGGAGGTTGCGTGAGAAATCGATCAGCACTAACGGGTATTGTCGTCCTTTTACTCGCCCTTTCACTCCCGATAATTATCTTTTCACAGCAAAGCCGATCGGCTCGTGTCACTTCTGAGCGGCCAGCGGGGCGTGCCACTTCCGGCAAAGCGCCCGTGACTGCATCAATGATCAAGCACGACCTTGGCGATGCCCTGGCAATCATTCAGGCGAATTACATCGACGGCAATGACCTCGACTTCAATTCCGTCTTCAAGTCTTCGATTAGCGGAATGTTGAGCGTGCTCGATCCACATTCGACTTACTTCGATCCGATCGAGTTCGCTTCGTTCAAGACGGAGCAGCGGTCGGAGTACTTCGGCATTGGCGCCACGATCGGTGACTTCCGTGACAGCGGCGAGGTCAACACTTTCATTCGCGCCACCTTTAATGAGGCGCCGGCGAATAAGGCGGGGCTTCGATTTGGCGATCAAGTAATCGAGATCGATGGCCAATCGATGCGCAACAAAACGTATCCTGAGGTTCGCAAGTTACTGCTGGGCCCCAAAGACACTCAAGTTAAGGTCACCGTAAAACATCTTTCGGGAAGTACCCAGACTGTAAGCATCACGCGCAAGGCTGTTCCGCTACCGTCAGTTCCTGAGGCTTATATGATTCGGCCCGGCGTTGGCTACGTGGCCATGACGGGTGGTTTCAATTTGACGACGTCGCAGGAGTTCAAGAATGCTCTCGACGATCTTCACAAGAAAGGGATGAACCAACTCATCCTCGACCTGCGCGGCAACCACGGAGGCTTGCTGATCCAAGCGGTGCAAGTGGCAAATAACTTCCTGAAGCGGGGTCAATCGATCGTCTCTCAAAAAGGACGCATTCGAGGCAGCTCGGAAACCTTTGCCGCCGATAATGAAAACCCTGACACAACTCCGCTGGTTGTGCTCGTCAATGGCGAAAGCGCTTCGGCCGCTGAAATCGTTGCCGGTGCTTTGCAGGATCACGACCGGGCCTTGATTGTCGGCGAAACCACTTTTGGTAAAGGGCTGGTTCAATATCCTTACCAGTTAGAGTACGAGTCCGCTTTGCTGCTGACAGTGGCTAAGTATTTCACACCGTCGGGCCGGTTGATTCAGCGCGATTATTCGAACGGCGGGTTCTATGACTATTACACCAAGGGCGGCTCGGCCGGAGATAAGAGCGCCCCGCCCGTCGGTCCCGAAAGCCACACCGACACGGGAAGACTGGTTTATGGAGGCGGAGGCATCTCGCCAGATGAGACTATTCGCGCCACCAACTTCACGCTTCCGCAGCGGAAATTACTGAACCCGATCTTTGGTTTTGCGTTGGAGTTGGCTGGAAATCGCATCACCGGCCTCGACAAATACGTCATCAACAGCCCCATCGACTACAACCACGACATCACGCCGTTGGACTACCCGGTTACTGATGCGGTGTTCAAAGCCTTCAAGACTTTCGCCGCGAGCAAACCGGATTTCAAGCTCACACCCGAGCAAATAGATCGTGATCGAGCGTTCGTCGAGAAGCAATTGCGCTACGAATTGTCGACTGCAGCGTTTGGTTCAACCACCGCGCTCCAGATTTACAACAATGACGATCCGCAGATTGCTCGAGCGGTTGACGTGATGCCTCGCGCGCGTGAGTTGGCTCTCGCCGCCCTCCGAGCTCAACAGAAGGCGTTGTAAACCAGCGCCTTCGTAACTTTCTTTTCAGCCCAAATCCAATTTGGGTTATCTCCGTTATTATCACCGCTGGCTCGCTATTAAGGCTTGCCTTGCCTGGGCTGTTGGCCCAGGCTTTCATACTTCGCGCCGTTAGCGCTTTCTAATCGTGTCGCAATAAGTTTGCGCTTTCTGGTTTCACCATTAACATCTGCGTGTGAATTCGACCCCGCTGCTCATCATCAACGACGCTGCCGCGCGAGCGCGACGCGCGTTGCCTTACATCCAACAGCAGCTTGATCAAAATGGTGTTCGCTATGATTTGCACCGGACTACCGCTCCCGGCGATGCCACCAGTCGCGCCAGGACGGCAATCGAGGAAGGCTGCTCATTGATCGGAGTTGTCGGCGGTGACGGCACGCTCAGCGAAGCTGCTGGAGGCTACTTCACCGTCTCGAACCACGACGACTTACCAACTGCGATTAATCCCGCCGCAGCCATTGCCATTCTTCCTTCCGGGACCGGTAACGATTTCGCGCGCACACTGATGGGCAAACGAGCTGAGATCGACCATTGGATTCAAGCCTTTATCACTTATGCTCGCGATCCGAATGAGAAAAATACGCGCGTGGTGGATGCCATTCGCGCCCGGACCGATAATTATCGACGACATGTAATCTGCATTAACGCATCGACACTCGGGCTGGGGGGAGAGACAGCGGCACGCGTGGCAGCTCAAGGCCAATCGATGCGGCGCTTCTCAGGCGAAACACGATTTGTAGCAGCAGCTCTCGGAGCTCTCGCAGCGTGGCGCGAACGACCAGTGAAGGTTCGAATCGACGATGAAATTGTGATTGAAGGTCCGATGAATCTGTTAGCCGTGGCTAATGCTCGTTTTGCGGGCGGCGGAATGATGTTGTCACCTCAGGCAGAGCTCGATGACGCGCGGTTGGATGTCGTGACTGCAAGCGGGCTTAGCCGTCCCGGGATTCTGCACGAACTAACGCGCATTCATGAAGGCGGCCACGTCGCTAATCCAAAGGTGAAGATCGTGCAGGGACGCTCCGTTGATATTCAAACAGTTGCGCCCGAAGATGCGCTGTTGATTGAAATCGACGGCAACGTCTCAGGCCGCACCCCCGCGGATTACCGGATTATTCCAAACGCAATTCGAATCGTGTTTGTGAAAGATCGAAAAGAATAATGAGATTCCAAAATCAATTAGGCTGACCTAATGACGAACATTTCTTTGATAAAGACCCCATCTATTCTGTTATCGCGAAAATGTGCCCTGACGAATGCTTGAGGATCTGTTCCTATGAGCAAATGAGTGGCTTTGATTAGTGGATGATCGCTTTTGACTATTTTTACTTCGCCAATTGTGACTGAACTAAGCTGGGTGCTTGTCATTGCTTCGGCGACGAGTTGATATGCCCGTGCCTCTTCTTTAGGTAATAGGGCGTCAAACGCAGGACCAGCAAGCAAGAGCCTCCATTCGGAAGCGTCACTAAAATAGTTCCACACGACCGAAGACGGGGAAAGCGTCTGTGCATCCAAAGTCTTCACTAAAACAATCGAGTCGGAAATCTGACTCTCTACCAAAACTTCTTCACCCATTGAAATACTCCGTGATGCGGGTCGTTGATTGCGCTAAGGAGTGTCGCCGCAGATATCGGATCCCACAACTCATAACGACTGCCTTCCGTCCATTTACTGACAATGCCCCACGCGGCTGCAAACTGTGGGCTTTTCAGAGAATCTGTCTTGAACTGTGGGAGCAGACCTGCCGTACTCATCAGGCTCTCCAAACTATGGGTGTAAATAGCCGCGACGAACGCCTTGTCCGGTATTACATTAGCGTGAAACGATTTAGCTATGCACGCCTTAAGTGCTAGTTCGACAGCGTAACCTGCAAGATAATATGCCGACGATGATTTCCCCGCTGCTAATAAGATTAACGAGTCGTCAAGTCGAACAGCTGCTAATGCTTCCAAATCAGCTTTCGTAAGCATCGGTTAGTCAAACACGTTCACGTTCACTGCATGCCCAAGTCTACCGCCCGTAAGTAGTCAATCAAACCAGGCGCGGCACGAATGTCTCAAACTAACTTCGTAGCGCGATCAACGACATTGTCGACGTTGAACCCAAGCTCGCGCATCGCGACGTCGCCGGGAGCAGAGGCTCCAAAGCGATCGAGACAAATCGCATCGCCGTTGAATCCGATGTATCGCTCCCAGCCCTGTCGCACTCCCGCTTCGATAGCTAACCTCGATCCAATCGATGGCGGAAGAACTTCATCTCGATACTCGCGGGATTGCTCCTCAAAAAGTTCCCAACAAGGCAACGACACCACGCGCGTTGCGATTCCTTCGGACTGAAGTTGCGCGCGGGCTTCAAGTGCCAGGGAAACTTCCGAGCCCGTAGCAATCAAGATCAGTTTTGGAGTGCCACCATCAGCCTCTGCCAACACATACCCTCCGCGGAGCAGACCATCGGCTGACGAATAAACCGACCGATCAATCAGCGGCACTTTCTGTCTTGTCAACGCCAGCGCCGTCGGCAAGTTGCGGCGCTTGATCGCCACTCGCCACGCTTCTCGAACCTCATGCGAATCAGCCGGCCGAATCACAAACAAGTGCGGAATGGCTCGGAGCGCAGCCAGATGTTCGATGGGTTGATGCGTCGGCCCATCTTCTCCCAAACCGATTGAGTCGTGCGTGAAAACATAAATGACCTGAACTTCCGACAACGCCGCCAGCCGAATCGACGGCCGCATGTAATCTGAAAAACACATGAACGTGCCGCCAAATGGAATTAAGCCGCCGTTCAAACTCATTCCCGTCAGCGTCGATCCCATTGCGTGCTCGCGGATTCCCCAGTGCACTATCCGGCCGGCGGTGCTTTCGGCTTCAAAATCTCCACCGTTTTTTATGTCGGTGTTGTTTGATGGGCCCAAATCCGCGGAGCCGCCAATCAGCATCGGCAGGTGTGGCGCCAGGGCGTTGATGACCTCGCCGCTGGCAGCTCTGGTCGCCATGGGTTTCGCATTCTCGAAAGTCGGCAGGTTATCTTCCCACCCTTCGGGTAAATCTCCGCCCATTACCGAGCTCCACATTTTTCCAGGTTCAGGATACTTTTGACCGTAGTCTTCGACTCGTGCGCGCCATGACGCTTCCTGTTGAGCGCCACGCTCAATCGCCTGGCGAAAGTGCTGCAGGGCTTCGTCAGGAATGTAGAACTGTTTGTCTTCGGGCCAACCGAGGTGTCGTTTGGTCTCTCGCACGGCATCGGCGCCGGGAGCGTCGCTGTGCGCTTTGCGCGTCCCGGCGGTCGGCATTCCGAATCCGATAATCGTCTTCACGCTGATCAAGGACGGCTTGTCTTTGACGGCTTGCGCGTCGCGGATAGCGGCTTCGATGGCCTTCAGGTCATTGCCATCTTCGACCGTCGAAGTATGCCAACCATAAGATTCAAACCGCTTTGGAACGTCCTCGGAAAAAGCCAGCTTCGTGAAACCTTCGATCGTCACTTGGTTGTCGTCGTATAAATAAATCAGATTCCCGAGCTTGAGGTGACCTGCGAGGGACGCCGCTTCAGACGCCACGCCCTCCATCAAATCTCCGTCAGAAACAATCGCGTAGATGTAATGATCGATCAGCGGAAAGTCTTCCTGATTGAACTTTGCAGCAAGGTGCGCCCCACCCATAGCCATGCCGACGCCGTTGGCAAAGCCCTGCCCCAGCGGGCCGGTTGTGATCTCAACGCCGGGCGTCAATCCGTACTCCGGATGACCCGGTGTTTTTGAACCCCATTGACGAAAGTTCTTGAGCTCGTCCAACGACAGGTCATAGCCGGTTAAATGCAGCAGCGAGTAGAGCAGCATCGAACCGTGACCGGCTGAAAGTAAGAACCGGTCGCGATTTTCCCACTTTGGATTCTTTGGATTGTGGCGAAGGAAGCGAGTCCACAGAACGTACGCCATGGGCGCGGCGCCTAACGGTAGTCCGGGATGACCTGACTCAGCTTTCTGCACAGCGTCAAGTGACAGAGTGCGAATAGTATTTATGCAGAGTTGATCGAGTGCGGTATCCATCGTGTTTTCAGTCTCCTGAATAGGCGCGCTCATGCCGATTTATGTACCTCGATTCTGGATTGGAATTGCTCGTGTGCGGAGTGCTCAAGCATCGCACAGCAACGCCTTTGGAGTCCAGCAGCGCGATGTTCCGATGCTCTGTTCTTGTGTGTGTGCGCGATCAGAACGACTTATCCGCAGATTACACAGATGTTGGTTGAATCAAAGATATGTTGACGCGGATCTGCCTTACTGAATCAGTGTAATCTGCGTAATCTGCGGACAGGTTTGCCGAGTCAGTCAACGACAAACTAAAGTTCCTCGGACAAGTGGGATTTTGCGTTACAATTTCAGCGATGCATGCTCAGACACTAAACTGTTTCAATTGTGGCGCGGCCGTATCGTCCGAGTCTACGAAGTGCCAGTTTTGTGAGTCTCGCCTGGCTACTGTTTCATGTCCATCGTGTTTCGGCATGATGTTTCTCGGGAGTAAGCACTGCCCGAAGTGTGGGACGGCAGCTGCATATGTCGCGCCAGCGGAGTTACCGCCACGCAATTGCCCGCGATGCCGAACTGAAATGCAGGCAGTTACGGTTGGCGCAACCGTCGTGCGCGAATGTCATAAGTGCGAAGGCTTGTGGCTGGACGTTGCTTCCTTTGAGAAGATTTGCGCTGATCGAGAACAGCAAGCTGCCGTGCTCGGCGCTGCTTCACCGGCGCCTACTGCATCAGCGAAGGATGCCGTCAACACAGTTCGCTATGTTCCTTGTCCCGAATGTGGTCAATTGATGAACCGGATCAACTTTGCGAGATGTTCCGGTGTCATCGTCGATGTGTGTCGAGGACACGGAACCTGGTTTGATCGCGACGAGCTGACCCGGATCGTTGAGTTCATTCGAGGCGGTGGATTGGAAGCCTCGCGAATGAAAGACAGGATGAGCATCGAGGAGGCCCGGCGACAGTTGGAGGCTGAACAAATGCTCGCGCCGACAAAACTTGAGTTGATGGGCTATCGCCAGAATGAGGCTCGCCTGCGTGGAATAGCTTCCGCGAAAGGCCTGCTGAAGATGCTGCTGGATTAATTGATCCCTTTATTAACTCTTCACGCTACGGAAAGCTTACAAGCTTGTAGTCTCGGGGTCAGGAAGGGTGGTTTACCCCCGCTGTGTGATTAGCTCTCAAGTTGAAAGCTGTGATCATTGAGGCGGGGGTAAACCACCCTTCCCAACCTCGAGCTGATCCCACTTAAGCTGATCTCACCTGAGTTCATCTCAATTTCAAAGTCTTTCTCACTACGGCGACAAAATTCTTAACGTCATCTTCTGAGGTATCGAACGACGTCATTAGCCTCACTTCCGAAGTCGCTTCGTTCCAGACATAAAAGAAATACTCCTTTTGCAGGAGCGGGACGTACTGCCTCGGGATGATCGCGAAGACTCCATTCGCCTCAACTTTTTGAGTAATCTCAATCGAGGAAATCTTTGCCAGTTCTCTGGCCAACACTTGCGCCATCCGGTTCGCGTGAGCCGCGTTCTTCTTCCACAAGTTGTTAGTCAACAGGGCCTCAAACTGCGCTGAGATGAAACGCATTTTTGAAGCGAGATGCGAACCCTGCTTGCGCGTAAACTTGAAATCCTGGTCAAAACTGTTGTTGAAGAACACTACTGCTTCGCCATACATCATGCCGTTCTTGGCGCCGCCAAAGGAGAGCACATCGACACCCACATCGCGCGTGATCGCGCTGAGACTGACTTTCAGACTTGCAGCCGCGTTGGCAATGCGAGCGCCGTCGACGTGCAAAAGCAAATTATGCCGGCGAGCGAATTCGGAAAGCTCACGGATCTCGTCGGGTCGGTAGACTGTTCCCATTTCGGTGGTCTGGGAAATCGAAATCACGCGAGGCTGGACGTGGTGCTCAACACCGATTCCGTGCAGCAGCGGCTTCACGCCTTCTGGTCTGAGCTTCCCGTCTTTCGTGGGCACGGTAAGTAATTTACATCCGGTAAACTTCTCTGGAGCTCCACACTCGTCGACGTTGATGTGCGCCGTCTCAGCACAAATGATCGCGTGGTAGGGTTCGGTGATCGCCTTCAATCCGAGAACGTTGGCGCCAGTGCCGCTGAAAACAAAATAAACGGAGGTGTCGGCCCCAAGCAGATCGCGAAACTTCTTGATAGCGTTTGTGGTGTACGGATCATCGCCATAGGCTACTACGTGTCCACGATTCGCAGCCTCCATCGCTCGGAGTACCCGCGGATGCACACCGGCATTGTTGTCACTCGCAAAGCTTCGTTTAGGTTGCGGCTGTTTCATAGGCTCAACGTCTTTTCATTCACACCCGGTTTCAACCGGGTGGAAGCGTGTCAAATATTGTCGCTAAATTCGAAAGAAACCTTTACCACCCGGTTGAAACCGGGTGTGAATGAGATAGGTTCTAATGTTAAGGCACTATCTCTTTCTGGATTTAAGATCTTTAGCAATCTCACGGCTGGCGTTGGCGCCGGGACCGCCGGTAACGCCGCCACCGGGATGTGTGCCTGAGCCGCAAAGGTACAGGCCTTTGATCGGAGTACGATACTGTGACCAACCAATCAAAGGTCGAAAAGTAAAGAACTGATCCAGCGACTGTTCGCCATGAAAAATATGGCCGCCGCTGAGACCGTACACCTGTTCCAGATCCAACGGAGTAATCACCTGCTCCGCCACAATCATCTGTTTGAGGTCTGGTGCATGTTCCGCCAATGTTTTCACGACTGTCGCGCCGAATTCCTGACGTCTGGAATTCCAATCCCCTGATTTCAATTTCATCGGCGCGAATTGAGCATGAATCGACATTACGTGCGAGCCGTCCGGAGCAAGTGAAGGATCCATCAGCGTTGGGATCGTCACATCCAGATAAGGCTGGCTTGAAAACTCACCATACTTTGCTGCATCAAACGCGCGCTCGATATAATCGATATTCGGACCGATGTGTATGCGTCCGGAAAGTTTTTCACGAGCATTTGAATCATTTTTCAGCGCCGTGAACGACGGTAATCCGGAAAGCGCCAGATTGAGTTTAGCCACCGTGCCCACCGCCCGGTAATTCTGTATCTTCAAAAGAAAGTTTGGATTGAGATCGACTGGGTCGACCAGATTGAGAAATGTCCGTCGCGGATCAGCGTTTGAGACAATCGCCCGCGCTGGAATCTCCTCGCCATTGCGAAGAACGACTGCGGTAGCCTTGCCGTTATCGATTGAAATCTTTTCGACTTCAGCAGACGTCTTGATTTCCACGCCAGCCTGCTCAGCTAACTTCGCTAATGCCTGGGTGAGATTTCCCAAACCACCTTTGACGAACATCGAAGGCGCAGTCGCGTGGCCGTCAGTTGCAGCTTGCCACAAAATTCCCGTGCTCGTTCCGGCAGACCACGGACCAGCGAAGGCCCCGAAAATCCCCCTGGCTGCAACCGTTGCTTGCAGCAATTCCGTCTCAAACCATTCGGCGACGAGGTCGGCCACCGCCATTGGCCCCCAGCGAAGTAACCGGTACGCATCTTTTTTGTCCAAGCCTCGAAACGAGAGGCCAAGCTTGCCGAGATTCCAGAGTTCCCCTGCCGATGGTTTCTCAATTGTTGGCGGCGTCATTGTCAGCAAAGGCGACAACACTCGACCGATGTTGCCGAGACTTCTCGCAAACGCCACGTAGTTCTTCGCATCGCTTGCGGATATCGACTCGAGCTCTTTTGCTGTCCGCGCAGCGTCGTTGTAAATCGTTAGCGACTGTTCGCCTTCATTCAAGGCGGTCACTCGCGCGGCCGGCTGCAGGATTTCCAAACCGTGCCGCTGCAACTGCAAGTCTTCCATCACCTGCGGCAGCAACCCACCACCTGTTTGCATTACGGTGGAGCAGCGAAAACCAGGATGAAACTCTTCAGTCACAACCGTGCCGCCGACGATGGCACGCCGCTCCAGCACCAGAGTTTTCAATCCGGCTTTGGCCAGGTAGCAGGCTGCCACCAGGCCGTTGTGACCTCCACCAATGATAATGACGTCGTGCATATTTCGATGTAGCGCAGACTTCAGTCTGTGTTTCCTATCCGAAGCGATAACTGGTCAGTAGGCAGGCCAGCTGCAAATCGCGACAAGTCCAAGCGACACCGAGTATTGAGTGTTCGGACTTGAAGCAGTTCAACCTTGACCGTCACTAACTCAAGAGATTCACCGTTAAGTTAAAACACAGACTGAAGTCCGTGCTACTTCGGGCTACTTATGATCCTTCAGAATCTGCATTGCGCCGTTGCGTCCCGATGCTCCCATGATGCCGCCGCCCGGATGCGTCGCCGATCCGCACATGTAGAGATTTCGAATGGGCGTGCGATATTGAGCCCACCCGGGCGCTGGTCGCAGAAAGAAAAGCTGCTCGAGCGTTAACTCACCCTGAAAAATATTTCCTTCCGACAATCCAAAGTCGCGTTCAAGATCGAGCGGCGTCACCACCTGGCGATGCAGTATCAAGTCTTTGATGTTTGGAGCGTGCTCGGCAATCGTGTCGAGGACCGTGTCACCAAACTCTTCTCGCTTCTCGTCCCAGGTGCCTTCCTTTAAATTGTAGGGAGCGTATTGAACGAAGCATGACATGACATGTTTACCCGGAGGCGCAATCGAAGGATCGGTCAAGCTCGGAATCACGATGTCGATATACGGCCGGCGTGAGAAGCGGCCATACTTAGCTTCGTCATAAGCTCGCTCCATGTAATCGACACTCGGCGAAATTGAGACAGCGCCGCGCAGGTGTGGACCAACCCCGGGCAAAGATTTGAAGTTGGGCAAGCCATCAAGCGCCAGATTCACCTTGCCGGATGACCCGCGATACTTGTAACGCTTAAGGTCGTCGCAGAAATCATCCGGCAGATGCTCTTCGCCGACCATCCTCATGAAGGTCAGACGAGGATCCACGCTTGACGAAATCAAATCCGCATGAATCTCGTCGCCATTCGCAAGCACCACTCCGTAGGCTTGACCATTCTTAATCAGGATTTTCGAGATCGCCGCTTCAGTCCGAATCTCCGCGCCGGCCTCGAGCGCCGCGTCTCCAATCGAGTTCGAGATCGCGCCGGTGCCGCCTCGCGACAATCCCCACGAACGAAAGGCGCCGTCAATCTCGCCCATGTAGTGATGTAGCAGAACGTAAGCGGTGCCTGGTGAGCGCACGCCGAGAAAAGTGCCGATGATTCCCGACGCCGACATCGTAGCCTTGAGCACATCGGTTTCGAACCATTGGTCGAGAAAATCAACTGCGCTCATCGTCATGAGCTGGACCTGGTTGTACTTGTCCTCAGCGGGCAAGCGCTGAAAACGACGGCCCAGGAACAACAGATCTTTCAAACCTTTTGGATTGAGCGAAGTCGGATCAGGCGGGGTCATGCTCATGATGGGCTTCACAAAGTGGGCCATCTCGAGCATTGCCTTTCCATATTCGTCGTAAGCTTCGGCGTCGAGTCTTGAATGACGGGCTATTTCGCGGCGAGTCTTCGCGTGGTCATTCACGCGCCAAAGATAATCGCCGCTCGGCATTGGCGTGAACGTACCGTCCAGCGGCAGAATCTCAAGTCCATGTCGCGGCAGATCGAGTTCTCGAATGATCTCGGGCCGCAGCAGCGATACGACATACGAGCAGACTGAAAACTTGAAACCCGGGAAAACTTCCTCAGTGACCGCAGCTCCGCCAAGCACATGCCGTCGCTCCAACACCAAGACTTTCTTGCCGGCGCGGGCTAGATAAGCGGCATTCACCAGACCGTTATGGCCGCCGCCAATAACGATGACGTCGTATTTTTTGCTCATTATCTGTTTGGAATTACTGTTGAAGAACAATAAGGATACTTGGAAATATGCTTGTCTGACAATCGGGGCGCTCGTCACCAGTGCGCCAGGAATTTGTAGGTAGAGGAAGCGCTCGCGGGTCGGTTCCTCTTATTCACACCCGGTTTCAACCGGGTGGTGAGAGTAGCGACAGCGTCTTCTTAACCGTTTCAACGGTTTTAGTTCAGTCGTGAGAGGGAAACCGTTGAAACGGTTAACGGCTTTTCCAGGAACGTTACCATCCGGTTGAAACCGGGTGTTAATAAGAGGGAGCTCTGTGTTACCACGCGGTGCGTGAGGCTCTGGCGGCCCTGCAGGCTGATGCCGACGAGATGGGGACGTGGCGTGAATTGGTGGCCCAGGAAATTCAGCCGCCAAACGACGACGAAGAATTCGATTGCAGTGCGGCAAGAAAAAGTAGGTAGTCGCTAAAACTGAGGCCACGGCCTGGCGCCGTGGTCACTCACGTTGGTCGCTAACAGAGGCGGGCCGAGATTTTTGCTGATGCCACGGGCTCGTCCCGTGGAGTGTTCACGCTTCAGGCTCGTGGCAGGCGGCAACGTGAAACACCACGGGGCCAGCCCGTGGCCTCTTGCGAACCGATGGATCAGCCTGTTTTTGTAGCTGTGAACATGAAACACCACAGGGCCAGCCTGTGGTATCGGGCTAAGGCTTCAGTTCACCATTTATGCTTTACCTACTTTTTCTTGGCGCACTGATTCGACTGAGTGTTGTTGCTCACCAGTGAGCGTCGTATCTATAATCGCTCGCCTATAATTTCAGACGAACAACAGATCAATCCATGCCTATCGGAACCGCATTCCATGAACGCACGTTTCCGCTCTGCGAAAGCCTGAACTATCGCGAGTGGTCTGGTTATTACGCTGTCAGCGCTTACGAACCGCATCACGAGCACGAGTACAACGCGATTCGCAACGCTTCTGCGTTAATCGACATTTCACCACTTTACAAATACCGCATCACCGGCGGCGATGCTACGAAGCTTGTCGATCGCATCATCACGCGCGACCTCCGCAAAGTGAGCGTCGGCCAGGTCATTTACACCCCGTGGTGTGACGAGGATGGAAAAGTTATCGACGACGGAACGGTGTCGCGGCTCGCCGAGAACACTTACCGTTGGACTGCAGCTGATCCCAGCTTGCGCTGGTTCACACAGAACGCGGTGGGCATGGATGTTCAGCTCGAGGATATTTCCGAAAGTGTCGCTGCAGTCGCGCTGCAGGGACCGACTTCAGGACGTCTGTTAAAGAGTCTCGTTACAGAAGGAGACATTCAGAATCTGAAGTATTTCCGAGTGACGAAGGGAACGATTGCGGGCGTTGCCGTGGAAATCTCGCGCACCGGTTACACTGGCGATCTTGGTTACGAGATTTGGGTTCCTGCAGATCAAGCCGTCAAAGTGTGGGATGCTTTGATGGAGCACGGCCGTGCTTTCGACATCCATCCTGCGGGGATGCTCGCTCTGGACGTCGCGCGAATCGAAGCCGGCTTGTTGCTGATCGAAATAGACTTCAACAGCAGCAAGAAGGCGCTGATTGAAACTCAAAAATATTCGCCTTATGAGATGGGTCTCGGGCGCTTGGTGAATCTTGATAAAGGACGATTCATTGGCCAGGCTGCGCTACAAGCCGAACATAAACGTGGCCATGCTCGCGAAATTATCGGTCTGGCAATCGACTGGCCCGAAGTTGAAAACCTGTTCGAGAACGTTGGGCTGCCGCCGGCCGTCTCTCCGATTGCATCTCGAGTAGCCGTACCCGTGTTCAAGGATGGCACTCAAGTAGGCAAGGCTACTTCGAGCACCTGGTCTCCGACTTTGAAAAGGATGATTGCCCTGGCTACCGTCGGTCGTGAATACACCAGGCCGGGAACCCACTTGCAGTTTGAAATCACCGTCGAGTCCGTGCGTCATCGAGTGAGAGCGACTGTCGTGAAAATGCCGTTCTTTAATCCGAAGCGAAAGACTGCGACTCCGATCGCGGTTTGACCGCTTAAGTACAAATTGAAGCTATCGGGATAAAGGTCGGGCTGCCTGCTCTAATCTACTGAGCGAAGTGGTAAGGCAAGCGAGACACAGACTGAAGTCTGTGCTACCTCAAACAATTGAGATCACTCCAGGAGATTATCGAAAGCTACGATGCTCGCGCGTCTTTGGAAGACGCGTCCACTATCCCTGCGTCCTGGTACACGGACGAGCAACTCTACCAATTGGAGCTGGACGCGGTCTTCGCCCCCTCATGGCAACTGGTAGCGCGAACTGATCAGCTGCGAGACTCAGGACGATATGTCACTGCCGAGATCGCCGGCGAGCCGATCCTCATCGTTCGAGGCTCCGACAATCAACTGCGCGGATTCTTTAATGTCTGCCGTCATCACGCTGCCGCGGTAATGACTGAGTTCGAGGGAACGGCGAGCCAACTCCGCTGCCCTTATCACGGTTGGACCTATTCTCTGGAAGGCGAATTGAAAGGAACACCCGATTTCGCCGGCGTCTGCAATTTTGACAAAGCCAATAACGGATTGATCCCCGTCGAGATTGCGAGCTGGGAAAAGTGGATCTTCGCCCGCGTTAGTGGCACGAACGCCCCGCCCGTGAACGAACAAAAGAGACCACATGCTAAGGATGCGGATTCGTCCGGTAGTGAGCAGGATGCCCAGGTCACAGTTCACGGGCAGGATGCCCGTGCCCCTTCTTTGCAAGACTTTCTGGGCTCGACACTGATCGATCAGGTACGAACACTCGGTCTTGAAGATCTGCACTGGATGGAAAGGCGTCGATATTTCTTCGACTGTAATTGGAAAGTTTTTGTCGATAATTATCTCGACGGCGGTTACCACGTTCCCTATTTGCACAAGGGACTCGATAGTGTGCTTGACTACAGCAAATACGCGATCGAAAACGGTGAGCGTTTCTGTCTCCAATGGAGCCCGATTGTGAGTCTGGGCGCCGAGGCTGAAACTGGAGCTGTCCGGAAAGGTGACCGCGCGCTCTACTATTGGATCTATCCGAACTTCATGATCAATCATTACGACGGCGTGATGGATACCAACCTGGTGATTCCGCATGGCATCAACCAGACTGAAGTGATTTTCGATTTTTACTTTCCTGACGTGACGGATGCGGGCGAGCGCATTCGCAATCGAGCCAGCATGGAAATTGGGCAGCGCATCCAGGATGAAGACGTCTCGATTTGTAAGTCGGTGCAACGCGGTTTGAATTCCCGCGCCTACAACGCCGGCCGCCTATCGGTTCGTCGCGAAGCAGGCGAACAACTGTTTCATCAACTGCTCTACTCGGATCTAAAGCGCCGCTGTGGCGTGCGGTGACCTGTCACCGCTTGGCCGGTGAGGTTTCAATGACGAAAGCGACGACAGGTCGTCGCACTCCAAAGTACCTTGAGCGCAGCCACTGAACGAATGTCGAAACCCGCACAGCGCGGACGTTTGCTTCGCGTCCTCGGAGTAGGTTTTGGTCTGGCCGTCATCATCGGTAACACGATCGGCGCTGGAATCTTCAGCACGCCCGGTGGAATTGCTCAACAAGCTCCCAACGTTTGGTTGTTCCTCGCCATTTGGATAGCTGGAGGCGTCTACGCGTTTCTCGGAGCGATCGCGCTTTCCGAGTTAGGAACCATGTTGCCCGAATCGGGAGGGCAGTATGTTTTTTCCCGCTATGCTTTGGGAGAGTACGCCGGTTTCATCGTCGGGTGGAGCGACTGGATTTCAACCTGCGGCACTACTGCTGCAGTCTCAATCGTCATCGGTGATTTTCTGGGCGTGTTGTTTCCATCGCTCGCCGGTAGGTCGGTACCGATCGCGGTTGCAGTTACAGTCTTATTCGCAATCTTACAGTGGCGCGGAATCGTGCTTGGCAGCCAGGTTCAGAACGTCACTAGTCTGCTAAAGGCGTTGGCCTTTTTGATTCTGATCGTGGCGGCGTTTGCGCTCGGCGCCAAAGGTGCGGCTGTCGCAACATCGACCAGTCCAGCTTCCCTCGGCTCGGTAATCTCTTTCGTCGCCATCATGCTGGCACTTCAGTCTGTCATCTACACCTACGACGGTTGGGCGGGTGTAATCTACTTCTCAGAAGAGGTTCAGGATCCGGGTCGTAATGTGCCGCGATCACTTTTTGGCGGGATACTTCTTATCTTCGCCATCTACATGCTCGTCAATCTCGCGCTTCTTTACGTGTTGGGATTGTCTGGCATGGCAGGTCAGGAGTTCGCTGCCGGGACCGCCGCGCGCGCGCTATTTGGTCACACCGGTGAGACGATCCTGATCGCGTTAACGATTGTATCGATGTTAAGTGGAATTAATGCTTATCACCTGATGGCAACACGTGTGCTCTTCGCGATGAGTCGAGATGGACTGTTTCTCCGCAGTGCGGCGCGAGTAAACCCAGGCGGTACTCCCGCCGTCGCTCTGTTTTTCAGTGCCGCAATCGCTGTCTTGTTTATAGTCTTCGGCCAAACCTTCAAAATAGTTATCACCGTCCTGGCATTTTTCTTTGTTGCTAACTATGCGCTTTCGTTCTTGTCGGTGTTTGTGTTGCGCAGGCGCGAGCCAAATAAGGAACGGCCTTATCGGGCGTGGGGATACCCGTGGACGACGGCACTCGCATTGATAGGCTCAATCGCGTTTTTGTTGGGAGCGGTTGCCAGCGACCTCAGTGCTCCGGCTGGAACCACTCGAGCGAGCATTTTTGCAGTTCTATTGCTCGCGGCCAGTTACCCGGTATTTCGGATTGTGAAGTTGTTCTCGTCGAGTGGTGAGGCTAAGTAAACCGCTAGTTGTGTGAAGCTGTCACGACGCCCTGTCTATCGACTTCCAAATCGAGCACTCTCGCGCTAATGCCATCCCGCTCGAAGTTGGCGGCAATCGTTCTACCAATCTCTTCGAGATTATCTTTAGCAAGCGCGACCACGCTTGGGCCCGCTCCGCTCAATGCGACCCCAAGTAACCCAGGTATCCGCGGGACGGCCATGGCGTCAGCTAGCCCGGGAACGAGTGGTCCACGCATCGGCTGGTGCAGCCGGTCCTTCATTGCTTCCCACAAAAGATCGTAGCGGCCTTCAGCCAGCGCAGCAGTGAAAAGTGCAACTCGCTGAAGATTGAAAACTGCATCACGATGATCGACCTCAGATGACAGCGCCGCTCGGGCCAGCTTGGTATCGAGATGAATCTCCGGAACGATCACGACAACCTTGATATCTTCGGGCCAGGGACGTTGAAGCGAGATAACACCGCTCTCCGAACCAAGACAGTTGACGACAAATCCGCCCAGCAAAGATGGCGCGGCATTGTCAGCATGCCCCTCGAGTTCGGTCGCGTACTTCAGAGCAGTTTCGTTCGACATCGAGCGTTCAAGCAGCAAATCAAATAGCTTGATGCCCGCGACAATTGCCGCCGCACTGCCTCCGAGGCCGCGACTGATTGGAATTTGATTGTCAATCTTGAGCTCAACAGGAGGTAGTACGCACTCTTCACGCTCCGCCGCGTACCTCATGGCGCGGTAAATGAGATTGTCTGAGGATAACGGCAGCGACGAGTTCTCGCCGCCTTCCGCAACTTCGATTGAGCATTCCCGGTCGAGGCCCGGATCGATGGCGGCCTTTACGTTGAGATAGATTTGGAGCGCCAATCCGAAGCAGTCAAACCCGGCACCCAGATTAGATGTCGAGCCAGGAACCTTAACTGAGGCAGATTTTTTCGCAGCATCCATAGGACTCTCAAGTTCCTGAATTGGATAAATGCTTAGCGATTTATTGATCGGTAAAGGCTCACCGCACTGTGCGGCGGCAGAGCCGCATCATTCCAGCGTCCGCAAGATCGAGACAGCATCTGCTTTTACACGAATCGGACGATTCTTGAAGTGCCCTTCGATCAAGCCTCCATCTTCTCCAACATCCCGCAGTTGGCCCGAGTGATACTTCGAAACGTAGTCAGGATCCTTGAGCAGGTGTCCGGTCAGCACGGCGACAACTTTCTCTTCAGGGCTAATCACTCCAGCTGCGACTAACTTCTTGATTCCGGCCACGGTCGTTGCCGACGCAGGCTCACATCCCACGCCATCTCTTCCAACCATAGCCTTCGCATCAGCAATTTCCGCTTCTGATACTGTCAGGACCAGGCCGTCGCTTTCCCGAACCGCCGCCCACGCCTTTTGCCACGAAACAGGTGCTCCTATCTTTATCGCCGATGCCAAAGTCCGCGGATGTTCGACGTTCTCGAACTCGCCAGAGAGGTCATGCTGCTCTTTAAAGAATCGTGCAAACGGCGCCGCTCCTTCTGCTTGAATCACGTGGAGGCGCGGAAGTCGATCGATCAGTCCAAGCTTGAGTAATTCCGAAAAGCCTTTACCGAATGCGGAGCTGTTTCCCAGATTTCCTCCGGGAACAACCACGTGCTCAGGTACTTGCCACTCCAGCTGCTCCAGCAGTTCAGCGGCTACAGTCTTCTGGCCCTCGATGCGAAACGGATTAATTGAATTAACCAGGTAGATTGATTCATCCTCAGCCAGTTCCCTGACCACCCGCATCGCAGCATCGAAGTTGCCGTCGATTTCCAAAACCTTGGCGCCGTAATCAAGACTCTGGGCGAGTTTAGCGGAGCTTACCTGGCCCTCAGGCACCAGGATGGCGCAGTCGAGGTTAGCGCGCGCCGCATACGCAGCAAGACTGGCAGACGTATTTCCTGTGCTCGCACAAACTACTACGCGCGCGCCCAGGATTCGAGCTTGTGTGACGGCTGTGGTCATACCCGTATCTTTGAAAGAACCGGTTGGATTGCAGCCCTGATGTTTGAGCTTGAGCCAGGCAAGCCCGGAGTAGGCGGCCGCTCGCGGCGCATCGTACAAAGGAGTATTGCCTTCAGTAAGCGTAACGATCGAGACGTCGCTCGAAAACGGTAGTAACTCGCGAAAGCGCCACACGCCGCTGCGGTCCCGCTCATCAAGCGACGCTCGGCGCTGCCGCCAAAGAGTTCTCAAGTCCTCCTTTGCCAGGCCTTCACGAGGCTGCTCAATTGAGAGCAAGCCTCCACAACTCCGACAGACGTACAAGCGTTCATTCAAACCGTACGTCTTGCCACAGCGAGGTTCGATGCAGCGTTGTAGAGCACCTGTCGAAGGCTCTCGTGTCTCACTCATATTCTGATCGATGGTTAGGTCTAAGTTTTCGCTGCAAGCTCACAACTTCGCCCTCAGTGTAATGCCTATCCGACCAACAGTCATGAATTGTTTTGTACGCGGGAAGGGGTGGCAGTCAAAGCAAAACCCGAGGTTCTCGAAATCGAGAGCCTCGGGTCTGATTTTGAAACGCCGACGCAAACACTGCGATCTCAGATCTCAAATTGCAGATCCAAGAATCGCTAGCCGAGCTACATGGCTTTCTGCTTATCAGTCAGGGTCACACCCATTTTCTCGAGCGTTATCTTGTTGAGTGTTCCCGTCACCTTAATCTTTTCAGCATCCTGAAACTTCCTTAAGCCAGCGCGAGTGTCATCGTCGAGCTTGCCGGTTTCTTCACCTGAATAGAAGCTCCGTTGTTTCAGGATCGCTTGAGCTTGTTTGATTTGATCTTTGTTCGCACGAAAGATCGGCTTTCTGGGTTTGGCATTGGTGTTGGTGTTGGCGTTCGTTGCCGCAGTAGTCGAAGAATTTGCATTCTGCGCTAAGGCGACTGTGCAGGCAAAAACAACAGACAGCAACACCACAAGAATCTTTTTCATTTCTTTATCCTCTTTAAGGGTGAACGCGCCACGGGCACGCTTGGAAAAACCGGGTGGCCTGAAGAGCGCACGTATCATACTACCCCTGTCAAGATCTGTACTGCTGGGTAGGGCCCTAATTTGGAGTGCGATTACCTGTCATCGCTTTCGCCGCTGCGACCTGTCGCAGCAAGTTGTCGAAAACAGCCTATTATCAAAGCCGCGGCGTCGAGCCGCCGCAGGCGAAAGCGCCGACAGGTCGGCGCACTCCAAATTAGGAGTACCTACCGCTGGCTGCCAGCCTGCTGACCTGACCCGGCCAGTTAAGTCGCACAAAAACAAACTGTTGTTCAAGCGTGTTTGTGCGTGTTATTATCAGTTGGCCGCGAAATCATCAGAATTTCGCAGTGATTTCTTACCTTGCCAACCCTGCCCCAAGAGTGAATCAAGACTTCAAATGAAACCGCTCATTATCGCTTTTGTATTCATGCTCGCCGCTGCTGTCTCAGCCTTTGCTCAGACAGGAAACGCCTACCAGTTTGATAATTTTGACTTTGCCAACGGAGTCAGAGTCCAGCAACCGGCTCAACCTGTCTCCACTAAGACACGACGAGGTCGCCTGACTACTGCCAACTGGACTCCGAATCCAAATGGCCTGGATTCCACCAGCCTGGTGATTCCCACCAGCATGACATTGTCGAAGTCCCTGGACGGTTACACCACCGGGAATAGCGAAATCGATGGCTACATCGTGGATTCCGGAACCCGTCATGGAGTTGATCCGCTGCTGCTTTACGCCATCATGCATCAGGAATCGACCTTCAAAGCCCGCGCGGTTTCGTATAAGGGCGCGCGCGGATTGATGCAATTGATGCCCGGCACCGCAGCTCGCTACGGCGTTAACAACATTTTTGACCCGAAGCAGAATATCGAAGGCGGCACTCGCTACATGAAGTTTCTGCTCAATCTGTTTGACGGCGATGTGAAGCTGGCGCTCGCCGGCTATAACGCGGGCGAAGGCGCTGTCATGAAATATGGTTATCAGATACCACCGTACAGTGAGACTCAGGAGTATGTGAGACGCATTGGGCGGCGTTACGCGTTGATGAGGGATCCCTCCACTCCACGATATGCAAACAGCATAAGTCGGGATCAGGTTGCTGTGGTCCGAACGAAGGACTCGGCGCCGTTGAGCATCTACGAGAGGAATGTCTTCGCGGTACGTTTGCCGGACGGACGACTGCAGTTGATGAGCCAGTAATACCACCCCTAAGAAAGTACTGAGGCGGGTTCTGCATTGCAGAATCCGCCTTTGCTTTTTGGGTACATCGAAACTGTGGCTTGGGCGTCCCGCCCCTGAACGCTTCCGGGCTGACGCGTTAAAATCAAACTCGTACCTATGCCGACGCTCATGCGCAGGATGCGCATGCCACTTTCGCCTGTTATCATGACTCCGTTAATAGGCGCCCAATTTGAGATCAAATCCTATGCAATGTTTCAACTGCGGCTCGTACATTGCCCCCGGCGTTCGCTTTTGCTCGAATTGTGGTTCACCAGCAGCTGACCCGGAAGCCACCAGAATCGTTCGCTCCCAACCGGGAATGATGGCCGAGCTCGGTCGCACTGATCTTGAGCACACCATTTTCACCGTTCGTCCCACGCTTCTCTTCGTCAAAATCGGATACGGCCTGTCCGTCCTGGGCGCGATTCTGCTAATCATCCTGCTCGCATGGATCGGGGCGCCGGCGTGGGTGTCGGTTCTGTTAGCACTCGCATTGTTATTGATTCCAGCTTACTACCATCTCAGGCGGAACATGGTCCGTTACACGGTCACTGACTCGAAGATGGAAATTGATACCGGACTCATAGCCCGTACGACCCGGAACATCCCCCTCAGCAAGATTCAGGATGTGACGGTTTCCTCGAGTATCTCGCAACGGTTGATGGGATTTGGCGACATCATCGTGGACAATGCCAGCGAAATCGACGGCACTACGGTGCTGAAAAATATCAACAATCCTCGACACTATGCCGACCTCCTTTTGCGCGAACTGAGACGCTGGCATTAGACTCGAATACAACTGACGAGGGAACCTTTGGACAAAGATGGTTTCTAACCGTCGGTCAGAAGTTTGGTTAGGAGAGTCTCGTTGCGTATTAAACCGCTATTCAGGTTGTGTGTGGTTGTCTCGGCAATTCTATCCACGTCGTTAAGCTCAGCGGCGAGCCCCGAAGAGGCAGCTAAATTACTTCCTACTGAACTCCGTGCATTCAAAGCGATCGGTGGCCCGAAAGCTTTGACGGCCGGAGACCCTCGAATCACAAACCTGGTTTCAGCTGAACAGCGCGAATATCGCTCCGACAAGAACGAACGTGTCTTAGTCACGATTGTTAAGACGAAATCTGACTCAAGCGCATACGCGACGTTATTGGCTTACGCGCGCGGCGTTTCAAATTTCCTTACCGAACTCAAATTAGGCGGCGTGGTTGGTACGAGGAGTTTGGAGTTGCCGAATGAGCTGATGTTCTTCAAAGGGTCTTCATACGTGTCGGTGAGATCAGTTCGAGGAATCAACCACGCCGAACTAATTGAGCTGGCGCGCGCGCTGGCAGCCGGGTTAGACAATGGTGAAGGCGACATTCCGGTCCTGGTAAAACATCTGCCAGACTGGCAAAACGCTGAGTCTCACGTCTTTTATGCTCTCGAGCCAGCTCACTTGAAAAGCTTCGCGCCGAATCAGCCGGTTCTCGACTCCGTCGGCTTTGATGGCGGCACTGAAGCCGTGTCAACGCTCTACGGCGAAACCCAAATGATTTTGGTGGAGTTCACCACGCCTCAGCTCGCAACCGAAAATGACCAACGAACGCTCGCAAAGATTCAGGAGCTGCGAACGTCAGGTCAACCAGTTCCAACCGTGTACCGGCGAGTAGGCAACTACTCCGTGTTTGTCTTCAACGCCGCCAGCGAGCAGGCTGCAAATCAACTAATCGATCAGGTGAAGTACGAACAGGTCGTGCAGTGGTTGGGTGACAATCCCAACTGGCTCAAGCAAGCACAAAAGCAATACACAGAGACGACGTTGGGAGTACTCGTAACTGTCGTCAAGACTTCAGGCCTGGCTGCGATGGTTTGTTTTGGGGTCGGCGGATTCCTCGGCGCTATCATGTTCGCGCGCCGGCGAGCGCAACAGACTGATGCGAATGCTTATTCTGATGCCGGCGGAATGATGCGATTGAACCTGGACGAGATGACCGGACAAACCGATCCGAGCAAGTTAATTGGTTCTGGAATTTCTGAAAAGAGTTGATCTCCGAGAAATCTCCGACGAGTTAATACCTTTTTATCCGCAGATTACGCAGATTACACAGATGTTTTGTTGAGTCGCTTGTAAGCTGGGTGGTAAATCTCTGAGAAACTTCAGACTCGACTTAACGGAGATTCAGCAAAGCATCTGTGGAATCTGCGTAATCTGCGGATAGAAGCTTTCAAAAGCGAAATGCGGACTCC
>Ga0134125_10000968_pt1 | contig 36623 bp, 33 predicted proteins | sample KB31751_FD_96464 | JGI IMG/M metagenome (GOLD analysis project Ga0134125, IMG submission 96464) | Terrestrial soil microbial communities with excess Nitrogen fertilizer from Kellogg Biological Station, Michigan, USA - KB3-175-1 | ecosystem: Environmental > Terrestrial > Soil > Unclassified ...
CCCGTCGAGCGCTCGATGATGTCCAGCGCGTCCTCGATCACGTCGAGGTTGCGCAGGCCCAGGAAGTCCATCTTGAGCAGGCCGATCTCCTCGATCGGCTTCATCGAGAACTGGGTCACCATCCGGTAGACCTTCTCGCCGTTCTCGTCGCTGCCCGCGTCGGCCAGCTGCAGCGGCACGATGTCGGTCAGCGGCCGGTCGGCGATCACAACCGCCGCGGCATGGATCGAGGAGTTCCGCACGATCCCCTCCAGACCCTTCGCGACGTCGACGATGCGCCGCGCGTCGGGCTCCTCGTCGTAGGCCTTGCGCAGCGGCTGGCCGCTCTTCAGGCAGTCCTCGAACGACGGCGAGCGGCCCATGATCGGGTCCGGGATCAGCTTCGCGAGACGGTCGCCCGCGCCGTAGTCGTAGCCGAGCACGCGGGCCGCGTCGCGGGTCGCCGCGCGCGGGAACATCTTGCCGAACGTGACGATCTGGGCGACGGACTCGCGCCCGTACTTCTCGGTCACGTAGCGCATCACCCGCTCGCGCCCGCGCACCGAGAAGTCGATGTCGATGTCCGGCATCGACACGCGCTCGGGGTTCAGGAAGCGCTCGAACAGGAGGTCGTACTCGAGCGGGTCGACGTCGGTGATCGCCAGGCAGTAGGCGACGATCGAGCCCGCCGCCGAGCCACGGCCCGGCCCGACCGCGATCCCGTTCTCCTTCGCGTAGCGGACGAAGTCCCAGACGATCAGGAAGTAGGCGTTGAAGCCCATCTTGTCGATCACCGCGAGCTCCATCTCCGCGCGCTCGCGCGCCGCGGCCGGAACCGGGTCGCCGTAGCGCAGCCGCATCCCGAGCTCGACCTGCTCGTGCAGGTAGGCCTTCTCGTCGGCCCCGTCCGGCGTCGGGTAGGTCGGGATCAGCTGCTTGCCCAGCTCGATCTCCACGGCGCAGCGCTCGGCGATCTCGAGCGTGCTCGCGATCGCCTCCGGCCACTCCGCGAACGCCTCGGACATCTCGGCGCTGTCGCGGAGGTAGAACTCGTTCGTCTCGAACGTCATCTTCGGCTGCGCGAGCGTGCTCTTGGTCTGCACGCACAGCAGCGCCGTGTGGTGGTCGTAGTCCTCGCGGCGCAGGTAGTGGACGTCGCCCGTGCCGACGAGCGACCCCCCGACCTCCCGCGCGATCTTCACGATCCCCTCGTTGCACTTGTCCTGCGGCGCGAGCCCGTTCTTCTGGACCTCGAAGTAGACGCTCTCGCGACCGAAGATCCGCAGCAGATCGTCGGCGTGCGCCCGCGCGTCGTCCTCGCGATCCTCGAGCAGCCGCTGGCAGAAGCGCGAGGCCAGGCAGCCGGTGAGGGCGATCACGCCGCCGGCGTGGCGCTCCACCTGGGCGAGGTCGACGGTCGGCTTGCCCCGCTGCAGACCCTCGAGGAAGCCGGCCGAGGAGAGCTTGACGAGGTTGCGGTAGCCCTCGTCGTTCTCCGCGAGCAGCGTCAGGTGGTTGCGCTCGGTGCGCCCGGTCGCGGTGTGATCGTCGACGAGGTAGATCTCACAGCCCACGATCGGCTTCACGCCGTGCTTCTTGGCGGCCTTGTAGAGCTCGACGGCGCCGTTCATGACGCCGTGGTCGGTCAGGCCGAGCGCCGGCTGGCCGAACTCCGCGGCGCGCTGGGCGAGGGCGTCGATCTTGCAGGCCCCGTCGAGCAGCGAGTACTCGGAGTGGACGTGGAGATGGGCGCAGGAGGTGTGACTCACCGGTACAGCCATGCTAGGCGCCGACCCGGCGGACGATCAGCGCCCGCGCCGCTCTTTGCGGCGATTCCGAATCCGCGCGATCAGAGACTGGCTGTGCTTGTTCGCGGGCCGCTTCGGAGCGGCCGCGGCCGGTGCCGCGGGAGCCTCGGGGACAGCCGGTGTGGGCTCCACCTGAACAGGCACCGCGATCGTCGACTCGGCGGCGCCGGCGGCCTGCGCCTGTGCCTCCGCGGTGCCCGCGGCGGTCTGAGCCTCGTCAACGCCCGGCTCGGCCTCGGCCTCCGTTGCGACGGCGGCGGGCTCGGTCCGGGGAGCCCAGGCGGCACCCGCCCCGCCCAGCCCGGAGGGCGGCTCGGGAGCGCGCGGCGCAGAAGATGGTGCCGAGGGATCAGGGACGGGGGCTTCGGCGACGTGCTCGCCGGGATCCTCGGGCAGGGGCGGCGCGGTCAGCGCCCGTGCTCGCAGCCGCTCGACCGCTGCGGCGAGCGCCTCCGCCATCTCCTCGCCCCGCTGCCGCGCGGCGGCCGAAGGCTCTCCTGCCGCGCCGGCCGCGCCGAGAGCAGCCGCGAGCGGGGGCACGGACGGCGCAGGGGGCGGCTCAGGCCGGCCGCGCAGGCCGCCGATCATGGTCCCCAGGCGTGCGATCAGCGTTCGGATCTCGCCCAGCAGGCCCTCCATCCGGCGGTGTCCCTCTCGAATCCCGGCAAGCTCGCGTTCGGCCCGCTCGCGGGCGCTGCGCTCGGCCACCAGGCCACGCTGCAGCTCCTCGGCACGGCGCTCGAGGCCCGCCACGCGCGTGGCGAGGTCGCCCTCGGCCCGGCGCAGCGCGGCGCGCTCGGCCGCGGCGGACTGCTCGGCCTCGGCGAGCTGGCGCTGCAGGCCGTCGATCCGGCGCGAGAGCTCGGCGAGCTCGTGCTCGCCGCCCGGCCCGGCGACGGCGGAGCCGGAGGCGGAGCGCTCGCGCTCCTCGCGCTCGAGCCCCGACAGTCGTCCCTCGGCCTCGACGCGAAGCTGCTGCTCGGCGTACTCGCGCTGCTTGACCCGCCGCAGCTCGCTCTCGCGCTCGGCCGCGTGGGCTCGCTCGGCCTCGAGCAGGGCGGCCGTGCGGCGGCGCTCCTCCTCGGCCTCCTGAAGACGGGCCTGGAGGCTCGCGACGTGACTTTCGAGCGTCTTGACGGTCGCTTCGGCCGCCTCCGCGCGGCGCTGCAGGGCCGCCTCGCCGGTCTCGGTCGCGCGGCGCGCTCGGCGCTCGGCGAGGAAGTCCGACTCGCCCATCCTGCTGCCCGCCCCGGGGTTGTCGCTCTCCTCCACCACGGGGTGAAAGCTAGACCGCGCCCCGGACGTCGGCGCCGGGCGCGAGTTGTCTATGGTCCCCGCCCATGGAGGCCCGTGCCGCCCCCGAGGACGACGACCGCGACTGGCGCCTGAGCGGCGAGCTTCAGGACGCGGGCGGACACGGCGTGCTGCACGCGTTCGTCGAGCGGATGCGCGACGAGTCGGTCCTCGAGGAGGCCCGCGGCGCGGTCGGCGAGGAGGTCGTCATCACGCACGACGGCAGCCGCCTGTTCGCCTACGCCTCGGGACGCGCGACGATCGAGCGCGCCCGCGCGGCGATCGAGGCGGTGCTCGCGCGGGACGGCCTGCGCGCGGAGCTCTCCCTCAGCCACTTCTCCCCCGTCGTCGACGAATGGATCGACCCCGACGCGCCCCCGCCGGCCGGCGCCCCGGGCGGACCCGCGCCGGGCGAGCCGAGCTCCCGCACGCTGGTGGCGCTCGTCGGCAAGATGATCCGCGAGGAATTCGAGCAGTCGATGCGCAGCTGGGCCGACCAGCTCGGCTTGCGCTGCGAGATCGTCGAGCACCCCCACCTGCTCAGCACCCAGGTCGCCTTCACCGTCACAGGCCCGTCGCGCAAGCTCGACGAGTTCGCGGCCGGCCTGAGCGCCGAGGAGCGCCGCACGATCCGCACCGAGCGCGCGGTGATGCTCAGCCCGCTCTAGACGGGACGAGCGCGATCGTCCGGTCGACCGAGCGGCTTCAGCCCGCGAGGCGGCGGGCCACCACGACGGCCCCGACGAGCCCGCCGGCGACCAACAGCCCCTTCACCGCGACGCGACGGACCGGGACGCGGCGGCGCAGGTACCACTTGCCGCCGTTCCAGACGGCGAACCCGAGCACCTTGTAGCCGGTCCCGCTCACCACCCTCACTCTACCCCCGGGGGGCCGGGCCCGAACCGGGCTGGTTCGGATCTCCCTGGTTGTGCAGCCGCCAGGCCATCCGCGACTGCAGCGAGAACAGCTCGATGAAGCCCGGCGAGGCGGTCTGGGAGAACAGCCCGCCGGACTCGGCGAAGGACGCCAGGGCGGCGTCGTAGACGGCGTTCGGGGAGGAGCGCGTGACGACCCGCACGTGGCCCTTGTAGAGCTTCAGCCCGATCGTGCCGGTGACGTGCTCGTTGACGTGGTCCATGTAGGCGTCGAGGTCCTCGCGCAGCGGCTCCCACCAGAGGCCCGCGTAGACGAGGTAGGCCCAGTGGCGGTCCAGATCGGCCTTGAACTGGTTCTGGTGGATCGTGCAGACGAGCCGCTCGAGCTCGCGGTGGGCCGCGAGGATCACGGTCGCGGCGGGCGCCTCGTAGATGTCCCTGACCTTCAGCCCGACGATCCGGTCCTCGATGTGGTCGAGGATGCCGACGCCGTGGCGGCCCGCGATCTCCGCGGTCGCTTCGATCAGATCGACGAGACCCATCCCCTGCCCGTTCAACGAGACCGGCACGCCCCGCTCGAAGCCGAGCTCGATCGTCTCGGCCTCGTCGGGCGCCTCCTCGGGGCGCGTGACGAGCTGGAAGACGTCGTCGTCGGGCGCGTGGGAGAGGTCCTCGATCCAGCGCCCCTCCGAGGAGCGCCCCCACAGGTTGTCGTCGATCGAGTACGGGGCGACCTCGGTTCCGCCCTTGACGGGGATCCCGTGCTCGCGCGCGTAGGCGATCTCCTCCTCGCGCCCCATCTGCCATGAGCGCACGGGCGCGATCACCTTCAGCTCCGGGGCGAGCGTCGCGATCGTCGCCTCGATCCTGACCTGGTCGTTGCCCTTGCCCGTGCAGCCGTGGGCGATCGTGTCGCAGCCGGAGGCCCGCGCCCGCTCGACCGCGAGCTTCGCGATCAGGGGCCGTCCGAGCGAGGTGAAGAGCGGGTATCCATCCCCGTAGACGGCGTTGGCCTTGATCGCCGGCGCGAGGTAGTCGCGAGCGAACTCCTCGCGGGCGTCGAGGACGTGGGTCTCGATCGCCCCGAGCATCTTCGCCTTGCCTTCGATCACCTCGTAGTCCTCGCCGGGCTGGCCGAGGTTGACCGTCAGGCAGACGACCTCCGCGCCGTAGGAGTCCTGAATCCACTTCAGCATCACGCTCGTGTCCAGGCCGCCCGAGTAGAGCAGCAGCACGCGGTGGACCTCGGCGGGGTCGGCCTCGTAGGAGGCCGTGCGGGGATGGGCTGTCGGGTCCGGGCTGCTCACGGCGGCCAATCTATCCGGCCCCGAGGCCGGGCGCCTCGACCATGTCGCCGCTCGGCCGGGCCCGTTCCATCAGCGGGTAGCGGGCGGGCCCTTCGTGGAAGCCGAGCCGCTCGTAGAGCCCCTGCGCGTCGGCGGTGTGCAGCAGCCAGTGCACGTCCGGCGCGCCCTCCCCGAGGATGATCTCGCGGACCAGCTCGAGGCCGAGCCCCCGGCCCCGGTGGGCTTCGAGCACGTAGACGTCGGCGAGATAGGCGACGGTGACGCCGTCGGAGATCGCGCGCGCGAAGCCGACCTGGGCGCCTTCGTGGTAGAGGCCCATCACGCGGTGCGAGCCCGCGATCGTCGCGAGCACCCGCTCGCGACTGCGGCCCCGGCCCCAGTAGGAGATCTCGGAGATGAAACGGTGGATCGCCTCGACGTCCAGCCGGCCCGGATCGTCGTCGAGCTCATACCCGCCGTCGAGCAGCCTGGACATCAGCCCGCGAGCGCTCCGGCCAGACGGGCGAGACCATCGCGCGCCTGCTCATCGCTGAGCGTGAGCGGAGGGAGCAGGCGCAGCGTGTCGGGCCCCGTCGCGTTCAAGACGAGGCGCTGCTCGAGCAGCGCCCGGGTGACCACCTGCGGCGCGGGGACGTCGAGGCGGCAGGCGAGCATCAGGCCGCGGCCGCGGACCTCGACGACGTGCGGCAAGCCCTGAAGGGACTCCGCGAGCTCGGCGCCGAGCAGCTGCACGCGCTCCAGCAGCTGCGCGTCGTCGGTCAGCTCGAGCGCCGCCAGAGCCGCTCTGGCGACGAGCGGGCCGCCCGCGAACGTCGAGCCGTGGTCGCCCGGCTCGAACACGTCGGCGAGCCGCTCGCCGGTGATCAGCGCGCCGATCGGTAGCCCCCCGCCGAGCGCCTTGGCGACCGTCATCGCGTCGGGCACGACCCCGCAGCGCTCGTACGCCCACAGCGTGCCGGTCCGCCCCATCCCGGTCTGGATCTCGTCGAAGATCAGCGCCGCGCCATGCCGGTCGCACGCCTCGCGCGCGGCGGCGAGCAGCTCCTCGGAGAGGACGTGCACGCCGGACTCCCCCTGGATCGGCTCGAGCAGCACCGCCGCTGTGCGCTCGGTGACCGCCGCCGCGAGCGCCTCCGGCTCGGGCGCGACCGCGTGGAAGCCCGGGACCAGCGGCGCGAACGGCGCCTGCTTGGACTCCTGGGGCGTGGCGGAGAGCGACCCGTAGGTGCGACCGTGGAAGGCCCCCTGCACGACCACCACGTCTCCCCCGCGCTTGGCCTTGCGGGCGAGCTTCAGGGCCGCCTCGTTGGCCTCGGTGCCGGAGTTGCAGAAGAAGACCTTGCCGCCGAGGCTGCTGCGGGAGAGCCGCTCGGCGAGGCGCATCGCGGGCTCGGTGTAGAAGAGGTTGGAGGTGTGCATCAACAGCCCCGCCTGCTCGCGCACCGCCGCGACGATCCGCGGGTGGCAGTGGCCGAGGCTCGTGACCGAGATGCCGCACAGGAAGTCGAGGTACTCGTTCCCCTCCGCGTCCCACAGCAGCGCGCCCTCGCCGCGGACGAACTCGACGGGCTGGCGCGCGTAGGAGCCGATCACCCGCTCGGACTCGAGCGCCTGCAGCTCGGCGAGCGTCATGCCGCCCCTTTCCGCCGCCGATCAGTCGGCGTCATCGGATGCCTCGATCTTGGTGCCGATCCCCTCGTCGGTGAACAGCTCGAGCAGCAGCGAGTGGGGCGTGCGCCCGTCGACGATGTGGGCCGCGCTGACCCCCGCGTCGATCGCCTCCACGCAGGCCTCGAGCTTCGGCCGCATCCCGCCCTGCAGCGAGTCGAGCGATGCGCGCACGTGGCCCGCTCCAGCCTGTTTGATCAGGCTCCCCGCGTCGGCCGGGTCGGCGAGCCAGCCGGCGACGTCGGTCAGGAAGACGATTTTGTACGCCCCGAGCGCGCCCGCGACGGCGCCGGCCGCCTCGTCCGCGTTGACGTTGTAGGAGTGCCCCTCGCGGTCGGCGCCGACGGAGGCGATCACGGGGATGTAGTCGCTGGCGACGTGCTCGATGACGCCGACGTTGACGCGCTCGATGCGCCCGACGAAGCCGATGTCCTCACCGTCCGGCCCGCCCCGCCGCGCAACGCGGAACAGCGAGCCGTCGTCGCCGCAGAGCCCGACGGCGGGCTGGCCGTGGCGCTGTAGGCGCAGCACGATCTCCTTGTTGACCTTCCCGACCAGCACCATCTTCGCGACCTCGACCGTGTCCTCGCTCGAGACCCGCAGCCCCCCGACGAACTCGACGGGCAGCCCGAGCCGCTCCATGTAGCCGGTGATCTCAGGCCCCCCGCCGTGCACGACGATCGGGTTCAGCCCCACGTACTTGAGCAGCACCACGTCGCGCGCGAACTCCTCCCGCAGCGCCGCGTCCTCCATCGCCGCCCCGCCGTACTTGATCACGACCGTCTTGCCATGGAAGTCCCTGATGTACGGCAGCGCCTCGAGCAGCGTTCCGACGTCACGCATGGGTGGTCTCCTCTGCCCGGCGTGCGGGCGTGTCGGGACTGTTCCGGTCAGGGCAGGAGCGCATCACGTCGTGTATGCCGAGTTGAACTCCACGTACTCCTTCGAGAGGTCCGAGAAGAAGACCTCCGTCTCGGCTCCCTCGCCGGGCAGGGCGACCTCGTACTCGACCTCCTCGCGCTGCACGAGCCGGTCGAGCTCGGCCTCGTCGTAGGGGATCGCGCCGCCGGCCGAGCAGACCTGCATGCCCTCGATCGTGACGTCGACGGCGAGCGGGGCCTGAACGAGTCCCAGCCCACCCAGCACCCCCCCGACGGCCTGCACGATCCGCCCCCAGTTCGGGTCCCCCCCGTGCAGGGCGGCTTTGACGAGCGGCGAGTTCGCGACCGCCCGCGCGGCGACCTCGACGTTCTCCTGAAGGCCGCCGCTGACGACGACGCGAGCGGCCCGCGCGGCGCCCTCGCCGTCGACGACCATCATCACGGCGAGCTGGCGCAGCAGCGCGTCGAGTGCCTCGCCGAAGCGCAGCTCGTCCTCGCTCTCGGGGGCGACGGTCACGCCCGAGGCGCCTGAGGCCATCAGGATCGCGGTGTCGTTGGTCGAGAGCTGGCCGTCGACGGAGGCGCGGTCGAAGGAACGCTTGACGCACACGCCGAGCAGCAGGTCGGCGGTCTCGGCGCCGATCGCGGCGTCGGTCTCCACGAAGCAGAGCATCGTCGCGAAGTTCGGCGAGATCATCCCCGCGCCCTTGCACTGCGCGCTCAGCCGCACGGTCCCGCCGGGCAGCGCCACCTCCAGGTTCGCCCGCTTCTCGATCGCATCGGTCGTCTGGATCGCCCCCTGAAACGCACCGTCTCCCCCGCGATCGAGGCCGGCGCGGGCCTCGAGGATCCCTTTCAGGACCTTCTCGACGGGCAGGAACTGGCTGATCCCCCCGGTCGACGCGAGCGCGACCTCGGCGGGGTCGACGCCCGCGGCCAACGCCGCGGCGCCCTGCGTCTTGGCCGCGTCGTCGAGGCCGCGCCGCCCGGTCGCCGCGTTCGCGCAGCCCGAGTTGACGAGCACCGCCCGCAGCGCCTCCAGGCGACACCGCTCCTGGCTCAGCAGGACCGGCGCGGCCGCCGCGCCCGAGGCGGTGAAGCGAGCGGCGCTGACCGGCTCGGAGGAGTCGTTGACGAGCAGCCCCACGTCGGGCCGCCCGCTCGGCTTGATGCCCGCGGCCACGCCTGCGGCGCGGAATCCGCCCGGCAGGCCGGCGTCGAGCCCCAGCTCGGTGACGTGGGCTGGCCGCGGCACCCACCGCGAGCGGAAGAAGGGCTGGGAGGTCATGAGATACCGGTCTCCTCGGGTAGGCCGAACATCACGTTCAGGTTCTGGATCGCCTGGGAGGAGGTGCCCTTCCAGAGGTTGTCGATCGAGGAGAAGACGAGCACCTTGCCGGTGTGGCCGTCGGCGGCGGCGAACAGCCGGCAGAAGTTCGTCGCGAGCGTCTCGCGGGTGCCGGGAACGGTCTCCGCGACCTCCACGAAGGGCTCATCCGCGTAGGCGTCTGCGTACAGCTCGCGCAGCTCCTCGGCGGAGACAGGCCGGGTCGGCGTCACGTAGCAGGAGGCCATCTCCCCCTGGTCGAGCGGCACGAGCGAGGCCTGGAACTGGACCCGCACGTCGCAGCCGAGGCGCGAAAGCTGCTCCTCGATCTCGGGCGTGTGGCGGTGGCTTGCGACCTTGTAGGGGAGGATGTTCTCGCCGGCCATCGAGAGGTGGGTCTGATCGTCGAAGGAGCGACCCGCGCCGGAGATCCCCTGCTTGGCGTCGACGACGACGTCGGCGATCAGCCCCGCCCGGGCGAGCGGCGCGAGCGCGAGCACGGTCGCGGTCGGGTAGCAGCCGGGGTTGGCGACGATCTCCGCGCCCGCGATCGCCTCGCGGTGAAGCTCCGTCAGCCCGTAGGCGGCGCGGGCGATCAGGCCCGGCTGCGGGTGGGGCCCGTACCAGCGCTCATAGGTATCGAGCGACTGCAGCCGGAAGTCGGCCGAGAGGTCGACGACCCGCGCTCCGGCGCCGAGTAGCGCGGCGACCGTCGGGGCGGCGGCGGCGTGCGGGTAGGCGACGACCGCGGCGTCGATCTGCCCGAGCTTCTCGGTCTCGAGCTCCTCGATCGTCAGCGGGACGCGGTAGCGGGGGTACAGCTCGGACAGCGGCCGGCCGGCCTCCGAGCGGCCCGTCACGCCCGCTAGCTCGAAGCCGGGGTGGCGCCAGAGCAGCTGCGCCGCGAGCGCGCCCGCGAACCCGGTCGCCCCCGCGACGATCACGCGCGGGCCGCCCGCGCCCGGCTGGGAGGCGGGGTCAGCCACGCAGCTCACCTCCCAGGCCCGCGAGCGCGGCGACGATCCGCTCGCGCGCCGGGGCCACGTCCTCGTCGGTCAGGGTCCCCTCCAGCGAGCGGAAGGCGAGCGCGATCGCGAGCGAGCGGCGCCCCTCCCCCACCTGCTCGCCCGTGTACACGTCGAAGATCTCGGCGCCTCCGAGCATCGTTCCGCCGGCCTCCCGGACGGCCGCGATCGCCTCCGCGGCGGGCACCGCCTCGGGCAGTACGACCGCGATGTCCTGCCGCAGCTCGGGGAACGCGCCGAACGGCTCGAAGCGGGCGACCTGCGGAGCGACCGCGGCGAGCTTCCCGACGTCGACCGCGAAGACCGCCGTGCGCGGCAGGTCCCACTCGCCTGAGACGAGCGGGTGGACCTCGCCGAGCAGCCCGAGCGCGACCGGCTCGCCGTCGACGCCCCGCGCGGAGACCTCGGCGCAGCGGCCGGGGTGAAGGAACGGCCAGCGCTCCGGCGCGGCAGCGACGGCCTGCCACTCGATGCGCAGCCGCGAGAGCAGTCCGTCGAGCAGCGCCTTGGCGGCGAAGAAGTCGGCCTCTCCCCGCTCGCCGCGCCAGGAACGAGGGCCGAGGCCGCCGCACAGCAGCGCGCCGAGAGCGTGGTGTTCGTCCGCGGGCGTCTCTCCGGCTGTCCCCTCGGCCCGGGCGCGGTAGACGGTCCCCGACTCGAAGATCGCGACCTCGGCGGCGCCGCGGGAGACGTTGTGGCGGGCTGCGTCGAGCAGCGATCCGAGCAGCGTCGGGCGCATCATCTCCTGATCCTCCGACAGCGGGTTCTCGACGGTCACGACCGCGCGCAGCGGGTGCCCCTCGGGGAGGCGGAGGCGGTCCAGCAGCCCCGGCTCGGCGAAGCTCCAGCCGACCACCTCGCGCAGGCCCCGCCCACTCATCGCGTCCTCGGCGGCGCGCCGGACGCGCTGGGAGTGGCTGAGCCGCCCGGCCGCGCCCCTCCTCGCCGGGAGCGTCGCGGGCAGGCCCTCGAGCCCGTCGATCCGCGCGACCTCCTCGATCAGGTCGATCTCGCGAGTCACGTCCCCGCGCCGCAGAGCCGGCACCGTCACCTCGAGCCCCTCCTCCGCGGGGGCGGCGCCGAAGTCGAGCGCGCGCAGGATCTCGGCCTGGCGCTCGACCGCGACCGGGACGCCGAGGATCGACTCGACGCGGCGCTCGCGCAGCGCGAGCGTCTGCGGCGGCGGACCCTCGCCTCCGATGTCGATCGTGCCGGGCACAAGGCGCGCGCCGCACAGCTCGATCATCAGCGCGGAGGCGACCGCCTGGGCGTGCATCGTCTGCTCGGGCTGGAGGCCCTTCTCGAAGCGCCCGGAGGCCTCGCTGCGCAGGCCGAGCCCCCACGAGGTGCGGTGGATGTTGGGGCCGCTCCAGGTCGCCACCTCGAGCAGCACGCGGGTCGTCGAGGCCTCGACCTCCGAGCGGGCCCCGCCCATCACCCCGGCGATCGAGGTCGGCCCGTTGGCGTCGTCGATCACGACCATCTCGGCGTCGAGCGTCCGCGTCTGGCCGTCGAGCGTCTCCACCCGCTCGCCTTCGCGCGCGCGCCGCACGACGAGCTCGCCGCCCGCGACCCGGTCGAGGTCGAACGCGTGCAGCGGCTGCCCGGTCAGGAGCATCGCGTAGTTGGTGATGTCGACGACGTTGTTGATCGGCCGCTGCCCCGCGGCCGTCAGGCGGGCCTTCAGCCACAGCGGCGAGGGCCCAATCGTGACGTCCTCGAAGACCCGCGCGGTGAAGCGGGGGCAGAGGTCGGGGCACTCGACGCGCACGCGCGCGGCGCTCAGCTCGCCCGGGCTCCCGGGATCCTCCGCCCACGGCGCCGGGCCGAGCGCGGCGCCGGTCGCGGCGTGCAGCTCGCGCGCGACGCCGTAGACGCCGAGGCAGTCGGGCCGGTTCGGCGTGATCTCGAGCTCGACGACCTCCGTCGAGACGGGCAGCACCTCCGCCAGCGGCGTTCCTGCCGCCCACTTGACCGGAGCCCGCCCACCCGTCATCTCGTCGAGCACCATGATCCCGGCGCTCTTCTCCCCCGCCGGCTCGAGCTCGAGCTCGGAGGCGGCGAGGATCATCCCTTCCGAGACGACCCCGCGGAGCTTCGCCTGCTTCAGCTTCGTGCCGTCCGGCATCACCGCGCCCGGGCGCGCGACCGCGACCGTCTGCCCGGCGTCGACGTTCGGCGCGCCGCACACGATCGTCGCGGGCCGCTCCTCACCCAGGTCGACCGTGCAGACCTTCAGCCGATCGGCGTCGGGATGCTTCTCCGCGCTCAGCACCCGCCCGACGACGAAGTTCTCGGGGCGCGGCGCGCCGACCCGGTGGATCGCCTCGACCTTCGTCCCGGTCATCGTGAGCCGCTCCTCGATCTCCTCGACGTCGAGGGGCGGGTCGCAGTACTCGCGCAGCCACGGGAGCGGAACTCTCACGAGAACTGCTCCAGAAACCGCACGTCGTTCTCGAACATCAGCCGCAGGTCGGGGATGCCGTGCTTGAGCATCGCGATCCGCTCGACGCCCATCCCCCACGCGAAGCCCTGGACCTTCTCGGGGTCGTAGCCGGGCGCGTTGGCCTCGGTCGTGGCGACGTGGGCGTAGACGTTCGGGTCGACCTCGCCGGCGCCGAGGATCTCGAGCCAGCCCTCGCCCTTGCACAGGTAGCAGCGCGAGCCGTCGGGGAGCCAGCCCTTGCCCGCGCAGTGGAAGCAGGAGACGTCGACCTCGACGGAGGGCTCGGTGAAGGGGAAGTGGTGCGGGCGCAGGCGCACCTCGCGCTCGTCACCGAAGACGGCGCGGGCGAAATGCAGCAGCGTGCCCTTCAGGTCCGAGAGCGTGATGTCCTCGTCGACCGCGAGCCCCTCGATCTGGTGGAACTGGGGCGTGTGCGTGGCGTCGAGGTCGCGCCGGTAGACGCGCCCGGGGATCACGATGTAGAGCGGCGGCGGGTGAGCCTCCATCGCCCGAACCTGCATCGGCGAGGTGTGGGTGCGCAGGACCACGTCCTCGGCGACGTAGAAGGTGTCCGTGCGGGCCCGGGCCGGATGGGTCGGGCTGTGGTTGAGGGCGTCGAAGTTGTAGTGGACCGTCTCCACCTCGGGGCCCTCCATGACCGTGAAGCCGAGGCCCAGGAAGATGTCCTCCAGCTCGCGGCGGGTGGCGGAGAGCACGTGCAGGCCGCCGACCGGCTGGGGCGGCGCCCCGGGCAGCGTCACGTCGATCCTGTCCTCGCCGAGCTGAGCCTGGAGCTCCGCGCCCGCGAGCTCGCCCACGCGGGTCTCGATCAGCCCCTCGAGCGCCTGGCGGGCCTGGTTGGCGGCCTTGCCGACGGCGGCGCGCTGCTCGGGCTCGAGCGTCGCGACCTCCCGCAGCATCCTGGGCAGCTCCGCCTTGCGGCCCAGGTAGCGGACCCGCAGCTCCTCGAGCGCGGCCGTGTCCGGGGCGGCGGCGATCGCCGCCTCCGCCTCGCTGCGCAGCTCTGCGATCCGGTCGGTCATGAGGCCGGGACGGTATCGGTCCCCCGCCCACCCCGGCGGGTCATCTCGTACAGGGCCACCGTCGCGGCCATCGCCGCGTTCAGCGACTCGCTCTCGATCGGGATCCGCGCGCGCACCTCGCACGCCGCGAGGATCTCCTCTGGCAGGCCGTCGCGCTCGGAGCCGACGAGCAGCGTGACCGCGTCCGCTCCCTCTCCAAGCTCGCCCCGCAGCGGCCGATCGCCGTCCGCGGCGAGCGCGATCAGGCGACCCGGCAGCTCGGCCGGCGAGGCCGCCCGCGCGAGCGCGACGGCGAAGATCGCTCCCATGCTCGCCCGCACCGCCTTCGGCGAATGCGGGTCCGCGCAGCCCGGTCCGAGCGCGACGCAGGAGGCGCCGAAGGCCTGCGCGGAGCGCAGCACCGTGCCGAGGTTCCCGGGGTCGCGGACGCCGTGCAGGTAGACGCACAGCGGCCCGACGGGGGCGGGCGCCCATTGCTGGGGGTAGACGCCGATCACCCGCGTGCCGGAGCCGAGCGCCGAGGCGCTCGCCAGGGCCGCCTCGTCGACGTTGTGGAAGCCCGCTCCGCCGAGGCCCGAGCCGGCGAGACGGAACCCTTCGACGGGCGCCCGTCCGGCCACCGCCGCCGCCTGCACGAGATCCTCCCCTTCGGCCGCGAACTGGCCGCTCGCGGCGCGGCCGCGCTTGGTCTGCAGGCGCCTTAGCGCCCGCAGGCGGGGGTTGTGGGTGGAGGCGATCGATGTCATCGGGTGTGGTGGTTGGCGGGGTTTGTCGGCTCTGGAACGAAAAAGGGCGCCGTCCTTGAAGGAGCGGCGCCCGGGAGGCTCTCGTGTCGTCTGCCGGTTCGGTCAGGCAGCCGACGCCTCGCGGGCGACCTCGGCAAAACGTCGGAACGCGTCGGCGTCGCGCACGGCGATGTCGGCCAGCACCTTGCGGTCCAGCTCCACGCCGGCGAGTTTCAGCCCGTGCATCAACTGCGAGTAGCTCATGTCGTTCTGGCGCGCGGCGGCGTTGATGCGCGTGATCCACAGCCGGCGGAAGTCGCGCTTGCGGTTGCGCCGGTCCCGGTAGGCGTACGCGTCGGCCTTGAGCAGGGCCTCCTTCGCGCGCCGGTAGTTCGAGTGCGCCTCGCCCCGGAAGCCCTTCGTCTGCTCGAGGACCGCGCGACGCTTCTTCTTCGCCGCGACCGAGCGCTTGACGCGTGTCATCTAACGATCCCCCAGCATCCGCTTGACCCGCGGCGTGTCGTGATCGGAGAGGATCTTGGGCGACCCGAGGGTGCGCTTGCGCTTCGGCGACTTCTTCTCGAGGATGTGGCTCGTGAAGGGGTGCCGGGCACGGACCTTGCCTTTGCCGGTCACTTTGAAGCGCTTCTTCGCGCCGGAGTGTGTCTTCATCTTGGGCATCGCGAGCGGATGATTATGGCATGGACGCGCCCGGAAGCCGGGCGCGATCCTCAGAGCGGCTCGCTCAGGCCGCCGAGGCGGTCTTGCCGCTCGGCTCCCCAGCGGTCTCGCCGCCGGGCTCGGCAGCCGTCTCGGCGCTCGCCTCGGCAGCGGGCTCGGCGGAATCGGGGGCGGCCGTCTCGCCGCTCTCCTCGGCCACGGGCTCGGAGGTCTCGGGGGCGGCCGCGTCGGCCTCGCCCGCGGGCTCGGCGGCCGGTGTGCCGTCGCCGGCGACCGTCGCTCCGTCCGATGCGGCGTCCGCAGGCGCTCCGTCCGCGGGCGCTCCATCCACAGGCGCGCCGTCGGCAGGCGCCCCCTCGGCAGCGGCCTCGTCCTCGGCGGACCCGTCCAGACGCCCGGCGAGGACGGCTTTCGAGGGCGCCATCATCATCGTCATGTTGCGCCCTTCCTGCATCGGGCGCTGCTCGACGACGCCCAGCTCCTGAAGTTCCTCGGCGAGCCGGTCGAGGATCATCGTCCCGCGCTCGGGGTGGGTCACCTCACGGCCGCGGAACATGATCGTGATCTTGACCTTGTCCTTGTGCTTGAGGAAGCGCTCGACGTGGGCCTTCTTGGTGTCGTAGTCGTGCTGGGCGATCTTCGGGCGGAACTTGATCTCACGCACGGTGATCTGCTGCTGGTGCTTGCGGGCCTGCTTGACCTTCTGGGCCTGCTCGTACTTGTACTTGGAGTAGTCGAGGATCCTCGTGACGGGCGGGCGCGCCTCGGGCGCGACCTCGACCAGGTCGAGATCCCGTTCCTGCGCGAGCGACAGCGCGTCGGGCGTCTTCATCACGCCAACCTGCTGGCCCTCCTCGTCGATCACGCGAACCTCGGGCACGCGGATGCGCTCGTTGATCCTCGTCGTGTCCCGCTCGGGCGGGCGCCGGTCGAACCTGCGTGGGACCGGCACTAAATGTCCTGGCCTTGCGTCAAGCGGACGCTATGAGAGGCGCGGTGAGGATTTGCTGGGCTGCAATGCAGCGGAGTATAGCCGGGTCTTTAGGTTCTCAGCGAACTCCTCGACGCTGCTCGGCCCCTCGTCGCCGTCGGCGCGGGACCGGACCGAGACCGCGCCGGCCTCCACCTCGCGCTCGCCGACGATCAGCATGAAGGGCGCCTTCTGCAGCTCTGCGTCGCGGATCTTGCGGCCGATCGACTCCGAGCGATCGTCCACCTCGACCCGCAGATCGGACTCGCGCAGCCGCGTCGCGACGTCGCTCGCGTAGTCGTTGAAACGGTCGGAGACAGGGAGCACGACGACCTGTCGCGGCGCCAGCCACAGCGGCAGCTCGCCCGCGTAGTGCTCGATCAGGATGCCGATGAAGCGCTCGTAGGAGCCGAACATCGCCCGGTGGATCATCACCGGCGTGTGCTCAGCGTTGTCGGCGCCCGTGTAGGTGAGCCCGAAGCGGGCCGGCATCGAGTAGTCAAGCTGCACCGTGCCGGTCTGCCACGAGCGGCCCAGCGAGTCGGTCATGTGGATGTCGATCTTCGGCCCGTAGAACGCCCCGTCGCCGGGGTTCAGCTCGTAGTCGAGCTCGAGCTCCTCGAGCGCCTGGGTCAGCTTCAGCTCGGCCCGGTCCCACAGCGCGTCGTCGCCGATCCGGTTCTCGGGGCGCGTCGAGAGCTCGATCCTGATCTCGAAGTCGAACAGCCGATACGTCGCGAAGGCCATCTCCAGGCAGCCTCTGACCTCGTCCTGAACCTGCTCCTCCGTACAGAAGATGTGCCCGTCGTCCTGAGCGAAGTGACGGACCCGCAGCAGGCCGTGCAGGACGCCGGAGGCCTCGTTGCGGTGCAGCAGCCCCGGCTCGGAGTAGCGCAGCGGCAGGTCCCGGTAGGAGTGGCGGGTCGTCGAGTAGAGGTGGCAGTGGCCGGGGCAGTTCATCGGCTTGACCGCAATCTCGCGCTCCTCGACGCTCAGCGTGAACATGTTCTCCCGGTACTTGCCCCAGTGGCCCGAGGTCTTCCACAGCTCCGCGTCGAAGATCTGAGGCGTCTTGACCTCGCTATAGCCGCGCTCCGCGCCCATCCGCCGCGACAGCCCGACCAGCGCGTTGAAGACGCTCGTGCCGGCCGGGTACCAGAAGGCGGCCCCGGGCGAGACGTCCGAGAACGTGAACAGGCCGAGCTCGCGACCGAGCTTGCGGTGGTCGCGGGCCTTGGCCTGCTCGATCCGCTCGAGGTGCTCCTCGAGCGCTCCCTTGGAGAAGAACGCGGTGCCGTAGATCCGGGTCAGCATCGTGCGGTCGGAGTCCCCCCGCCAGTAGGCGCCCGCGACGGAGTTCAGCCTGAACGCCTTGACCGTCGCGGTGCTCGGGGCGTGCGGGCCCCGGCAGAGATCGGTGAAGGGGCCGTTCGTGTAGAGCGAGACGGTCTCCAGGGGCTCCCCGGAGGAGGCCGAGGAGCTGATCAGGTCGTCGATCAGCTCGACCTTGTAGTCCTGGGCCTCGGCGAGGAAGCGCTCGCGCGCGAGCGCGACGGGAACGTCTTCGCGGGTGAACGTCTCAGCCGCTTTGACGTGGGCGCGCATCGCCTCTTCGATGCGCGGGAAGTCGGCCTCCGAGACGGCCGTGCCCTCGGGGAACTCGAAGTCGTAGTAGAAGCCGTCCTCGATCGAGGGCCCGATCGAGATCTTCACGCCGTCGTAGAGATCCATCACCGCCGCCGCGAGCACGTGGGCCGCGTCGTGGCGGATCAGCCCCAGGGCCTGCTCGCCGCTGCGCTCGGTGACGATCGAGATCGCCGCGCCGTCCGGCAGCGGCCTTGCGAGGTCGCGCACCTGCGGCTCGCCGCCGGTCAGCTCGTGGGTCACCTCGATCGCGAGCGCCGCCTTGGCGAGCCCCGGGCCGATCGCGGCAGCCGCGTCTGCGCCGGTCGCCCCGTCGGGGAGCTCCAGCACCGTGCCGTCGGGAAGGGTCACCTTGATCGCCATCGCAGCGCTCAGGCTACCGGGGCGCAGGCGCCGGTTGTCCGTCGTCTCTCAGGCGGCGAGCCAGAGCGCGTCGTCGGCCAGCGGGCGGCGGCAAACGCGGCCCTCGCCGAGCAGCGCGACGAGCTCGCGCTCGGCGCCCGCGCGATCGGGCGGCGTGTTGTTCGGCGCCATCACCGCCGCGACCTCCTGGGTGACCAGCCCGCCGGGGAACGCTTCCAGCGCCTCGAGCGCGCCGGCGGCCTCGGCGCGGCGCTCGATCGCCGGGTCGAGGTTCACGACGAGCACGTCGTAGGCCTCGATCGTCTGGAAGCCGCCCGCCTCCAGGCGGCGCCCGTCGGGCGCCTGGAAGACGACCGAGGGCGCCGAGTAGCGGACCGGGCCGTCGGTCTGGCGGGCCTTGCCCTGCGCCGCGGTCGGGCTGCCCGCGGCACGGCGGGCCAGCTCCCTGTCCCGCTCGTAGGCGGAGATCGTCTCGGGATCGTCGATCGCCGCCACGATCGCGCCCGCGTCGAGCCCGGGGACGGCCCCGAGCGCCGCCTCGATCGCATCGTCCTCGTCGAGCAGCAGCGTCGTCGTGAACCATCCGAGCTGGAGCGCCCGCAGCACGTCTTCCTCCGAGCCCGGATGCCGCAGACGGGCCGCGACGATCGCGCGGCAGGCTCGCGAGGTCGCGAGCACCCGTTCGCGCGGCTCCATCAGGAACGGCATCCCGTGGCGGCGGAAGCGCTGATAGCCGAGCGTGCTGCGGGTCGGGGTGTAGCCGGCCTCGACGTAGCGGCGAGGGCTCTCCGCGAGGCCGATCGTGATCGTGCGCCACTCGAGCTGTCCGCCGTAGCGCCAGCGCAGCACCGCCAGCGCGGGGCTGACCGAGTAGCCGTAGGGGCAGCCGGGGTCGTTGAAGTGATTCACGACGAGGCGGCTCATCGGACCGCCATGAAAGCAGGCCCCCGCTGCGCGCTCCGGTGGACGGGTCGTCCAGATAGTGAAAAACGCCCACTACAGACGATTGTCTGCAGATGGCAGGATCCTGCGATGCCAAACGCACGCGAAGAGGCGATCTCGATAGCCCTCACCCCCACCCAGGTCGAACAGGTCGTCCGCGCGGCGTCGGGCACCTCCGCGCCGGGCATCGCCGCGCTCGTCTCGGGCGCGTTGCGCGCCCAGCCCGCGGGAGGGCCGCCGGTCGACCGGCGCCTGTCGCGCTCGCTGCTGCGGGGCCTGTCGCTGCTCGGCTGCTTCGAGACCCCCGGACAGGAGCGCGGCATCGTCGAGCTGGCCCGCCAGGCGCAGATGAGCGCGTCGACCGCCCACCGCTACGCCGTCACGCTGATCGAGCTTGGGCTGCTCGAGCGCAGCCCGCGCTCGCGGCGCTATCGCCTCGCCTCGCCGCCGCCGCCCTCCTGAGGTCGGGCGCAGCCCGGGTGGGCGCCCCGGCAAGGCGCCCACCCACACTCAACCGGCGACCTCTACCGCTACTCGCTAGTAGTAGAAGCCGTCGAAGGTGCTTTTGAACGTGCTGTGGTTGTGGATGTACGGTTCGGAGTTGACGTAGCCGGACAGGACCAGTGTCACTTTGGTGCCCGGTTCCGTCTCGCAGACGACCCCCGCGATCCCGCGGATACCGGCACAGCCGAGACCGCTGCCCGTGCCGATCGTTTCCGATGCGAACAGCGAGACGAAAGGTCCGAAGAAGTTCGCCCCGCCTTCGACGCCCACGCCGTGGGCGTATTCCACCGCCCCCGCGGTGCCGGCGCCCGACCCGAACGCGCAGACCATCGTCGCAAGCGCCGTCGCGATCATCGTTGACTTCCGCATCTCAGCTCCCCCTCGTCTCGTTCGGCCGTTCGCCCTCTGCCGCCGGCACACTGCCGACGCGCAGCCATGCGTTGTCCGATACAGGGCTCGTTGCGGTCGAGCCGTCCGCGAGCACCTCGCTGACCGACGTCACGCCGTCCGGCACGACGCCCACCGCGATCACCTCGCCCGGCCTGCCCGGGACTTCCGAGACTTCGATCGCGGCGCCCCGCGCGACTTCTTCCGGGGCCGAGCAGCCTGCGTAGACGGGGGCCACACCCGTGGCCTGCGTTCCGTCGTAGAGCAGCACGCAGATCCCCCCCTGCGAGGACCGCGCGATCCAGGCCTCGAAGTCCGAGCTACCGAGATCGAGCCGCCGCACCGTGCTCGCGACCGGCCAGTCGCCCGCACCGGCAGGCGGTTCCGCCGGGAAAGCCGGGGCGGCCGCTTCGCCGGGTTCCGTATCGGCGACGGGCGGACCCAGCCGCAACCCGGTCGGCCCCGCCCCTTCGAGCGCCGCGAAGGAAACGTCAGATTCGCTGCCGGCCGCGGTAGTCCCACCTCCTCCGGCCACGAGCACCGCTGCAGCTACCGTGGCTCCGGCAACTGGTCCTACGCGCGTCAGAAGGCGCCGCCTCAGCCGGCCCCCGCCTGGTGATCGTCGTGTCATCAGCGACCGATCCTTTCTCTATAGGCTCGTTGCGAGCCCGTCTTTTCGATCCGTTCCGCTGACAGAACACATCAGGCGCCACATAAACAGATGAGTTCCAGTCCTCGGAATGTACAATGCATCGTGCCGGTGATCTGAGGCATGCAACACGGCCCCCTCCTCCCCGGCGACGACGATGATGCCCAGCGATCGGACAGTCTGAATGAATCTCGAGCAGATCCACACGGAGTGGAGTCGAGCGGCTCGCGCATCTCGCAGTTTGAGAGCTTCTATCGCGCCGAGTTTGGAGCGGTCGTCTCCTATTTCGCCCGCCGCTACTCTGACCCCCAACTTGTCGCCGATCTCACGGCCGACACATTCGTCGCCGCGATCCACTCATTTACTCAGCTCGACGCGAAGCTCACCAGTAACCGCGCCTTCGCAATCGGGCTCGCCCGGCGGGTCTGGACCCGTTACCGCGAATCCGACCCGCGCAGCGAGGACCCGGCGCGCAGGCATTCGATCGAGCGGCTGCTCGACCGCGCCGAGACCAAGGAGCTGATGTGGTGGATAGACGTCGAGAGCTCGAGCCGCGACTTGACCGAACGCCTCGCGCGAATGTCGATTCTCGACCGCGAAGCCGTCGAGCTCGTGGACCTCTGCGAGCTCTCTCCGGCCGAGGCGGCGCGGGAGCTGGGCATCTCGGCGGCGGCGCTGCGAGTGCGCCTGCTGCGAACCCGAGCTCGTCTCGCCCGAGGGGGCGCTGACGGTGTCTAGGTTCGAAGACAGGCTCTTCGCCGAACTGGTCGAGCAGCACGGCGCGCTGCTGACGGACGCCCCGGCGCGCGCGCTTCCGGCGTCAGGCCAGGCACGCAGGCCGGCGCGCGTTCGCCTGCCTCTGCCTCTGCGCCTGCGTCTGCCGGCAGGCAGGCTCGTCCCGGCGGGCGCCCTCGCGTTCGCGCTGGCGGCGGCGCTGGCCGCGATCGTGATCGGCTTCGGCTCGGGCGGGGGCGGCGGGACGCCCGCCTACGCGGTCGTCTCGAACGGGGACGGAACGGTCAGCGTGACGGTCCGCGAACTCGTCGGCGTGACAGGCGCCAACGAAGCGCTGCGCACGCTCGGCGTGCGCGCGCGGGTCGTCCACTCCGAACGCGCGTGCCCGACGCAGCCGGGCGAATACGCCCTAGCGCGCCTCTCCTCCGAGCAGAGCGAGCGGATCGCCCACGGGGGCGCGCCGTCGGGCGAGCCCTCGGTCGTGCTCGACCCGTCCGCGATCCCCCCGGGCGACACGGTCGTGATCGGGGCGCGCGTGCTCGAACACCGGCGCGCGCTCACGGTCACGGGACTCGAGATCGCGATCTACGAAGGCGCGGTCCCGCCCTGCCTGAGAGCGGCCGGGTCCGGCTGAGCGGCGCTCGTCCAGCTCTCCGTGAAGTCGATCAGGCTCTGCACGAGCGGGTTGCGCCGGTCGGCGTGCCCGACCAGAGAGATCTCACCGCGCGCGGCGTCGCAGACGGGAGCCACGGCGATTCCCTCGACGATGCTGCCGAGAAGGAGCGCGGCGGCCTCGGGGACGAGCGTGATCGCGGCGCCCGCGACGAGCGCGGCGAGCACCTCCTGAGGGTTGCCGACCCGGTCTGAGGTGATCGCGGCCGGGGGGCCCCCGCGATGGTCGTCGAGCGTCCAGAAGCCGGCCCAGCCCGGATCGACCGACGCCGAGAAGCCGATGAAGGTCTCGTCGATCACGTCCGCGACGAGCAGCTCCGAGCGACCCGCGAGACGGTGGCCGGCCGGCAGCAGGGCGATGCGCCGTTCGTAGCGCAGCGGGCGCGACCAGACCTCGGGGTGGGAGGGCGGCCGGTGACACGCCGCCACGTCCACCTCGTCGAGCCAGGAGGAGGTGTCGCGCGTCGGGAAGGGAAGCTCCCTGTAGCGCACCACCACGTCGGGGTAGGCCGACGCGAACGCCTCCATTTCGACCCGGCCCGCGAGGCTAGGGGGCGCGCCGAGGAAGCCGAAGTCGATCGCGCCCTCATCTGCGCGGGCGAGCGAGCGGGCGGCGCTCTGGGCGGCCGCGCTCGCCGCGACGGCGATGCGCGCCTTCTCGTAGAACGCCTCGCCGGCCCGCGTCAGGGTCACGCCCCGCGCGTGCCGGTCCAAGAGCTTCAGGCCGAGCTCCGCCTCCAGCTGCGCGATCGCCTGCGAGAGCGCCGGCTGAGCGATGCCGAGCCGCCGGGCCGCGCTCGTCATCTGGCCGTTCTCGGCTACCGCGACGAAGTACTCCAGTTGCCCCCGCCTGAACGACATCGCAGCCCCCGGCTTCGTGATCCTGCGAACCATACAGCCATTCAGACTTCCCGCGATAAGGCGTTCCTATGCGGTTCGGGCAAAGATCTATTGGACCCGGAGACCTCGGCGGAGAAGACTGAGAGGCAGTCCGGGAGGTGGACCTCGTGCTCTGGATTGCCATGGCTGGGTGGTGGGCTCTCACGACGAGCGGCGTGATGGCTTTGTGCCGCGCGGCCGCGCGGGGCGACTCGATGCTCGGGTCGCAGTGGGCGGCGCAGAGCGCAGGCAGCACTTGGGGGCCGTTGGAACCGTTGCCTCGCACGGCACCGCGGCCCCTGGGGCGAAGCAGGGGAGGACCTCCCTCTCCCTGACGCGGCAATCCGGACGCGGGGGCATTTCTCTCTCGGTGCCCTCGCGTCCGGGCCGCCTCGATCTGAACGTACGCGCCGCCGGCCAGGCGCCGCCGGGTCCGGCGCCTTCCCCCGGCCGGCGGTCGCTCCCTCAGATCAGACAGGGACGCGCGCGGCGATCGACGCCCACCTCGGTGATGCCCGCGGAGGTGATCTTGATGCGCGTCGGCACGTTGCCCCGCTCGAGCAGCTTCAGCAGCACCGACTCCCCCTTCGTCTCGATGCTCGTGCGCAGCGGATCCTCGAAGGCCTCCGCGTGCAGCGCCGCCGCGATCTGCACGTACACGTGCTTTTCCGCGCGACCGTCCTGCACCTTCCAGCGGTAGGTCTCCCCCTCGCGCGGCGCCGGGATCAGCGTCGGTCCGCCGATGATCTCTGGTTCCTCGCTCATTGCGGGGATCGTGCCGATCGGGCCGTCGAGCGAGAAGGGCCTCCTGGCCAGCATCCGCGCTCTCCCTTTTCGACACCTGGCGTGGGGCCCCGTCGGGGGCCTAAGCTGACCCGGATGAGCACCGACGAGGTCACCCGCGCGAAGCTCGACCGCACGAGCCCCGCTCGCAGCTTCCAGACGCTGCGCCGCGAGCTCGGCGTGCGGGGCTTCGGGATCAACCTGCTGACGCTCGCGCCCGGCCAGCGCGGACGAATCCACGACCACGAAGTTCAGGAGGAGGTCTACCTGGTCCTCGAGGGGACTCTGACGCTCCTCATCGACGGCGAGCCGCTCGAGCTCATCGCGCGCGACGAGCTCGTTCGCGTCGGGCCCGGAACCCGGCGTCAGCTTCTGAACGCCGGGCCGGACAGGCTGATCCTCCTCGCGCTCGGCGGCTCGGGCGAGCACGCCGGACGCGACGGGCACGCCTGGGGCTCCTGGGAGCAGGAGGGCCCGGGCGCGCCGCCGCAGGAGGTCCCGCTCCCGGCGGACCTCCCCGCTGGCTGACAGCCGGCGCGTGTGGCGTAGCTGCCGCCGCCGCACCCCTGGACCCCCGCCGCGCCCACCGTCTCCCCCTCTCCAACCTTTGCCTCTCCCGCGCGTTCAAGTCATGGGTCAATGCGTCCCGTGGAGGGCGCTTGCCGGTGCGTTGCGTCCGGGTAGAGAGATGAGTAGGTTTAGATGAGCGACGAGTCCGTGAGGGCGGGGGTCTAGGAGACGAGATGGCCGAGGGCAGAGGGGTATTGACCGGCTCCAGAGTGCGGCTCGGGCTCGCCTCCGACGAGTGGCTCGTGGCCTGCGTGCGGCGCGGGGACACCGCCGCGTTCGAGGCCCTGTATGACCGGCACGTCCGCGAACTGCTCGGCTTCTGCGTCTACATGCTCTCCTCGCGCCAGGACGCCGAGGACGCCGTGCAGGCGACGTTCGCCTCCGCCTACCGCGCGCTGCGCGCCGACAGCAGGCCGGTCGCTCTGCGCCCCTGGCTGTTCACGATCGCCCGCAACGAGTGCCTGACGATCCTGCGCCGCCGCAAACCGGTCGTCGAGCTGAACGGCGAGATCGCCCCGGGCGCGGACCCCGTCGACCAGATCGAGCTGCGCGACGAGGTGCGCCGCGTCTTCGCAGGGCTGCGCGAGCTGCCCGAGAGCCAGCGCGCGGCGCTGGTGCTGGCGGAGGTCCACGGCCTCAGCCATCAGGAGGTCGGCAACGTGATGGGCGTGCGGGCCGACCAGGTCAAGGCGTTCGTCTACCAGGCCCGCTCGAAGCTCGTCTCCGAGCGGGCCGCGCGCGACGTCGACTGCCGCGAGATCCGCGAAGAGCTGGCGGGCGCAAGGGGCGCGGCGCTGCTGCGCGGCCGCCTGCGCCGCCACGTGCGGAGCTGCCCGGAGTGCCGCACCTACGCCGACGGGGTGGCCCGCCAGCGCCGCCAGCTCGGCGCGCTGCTGCCGATCGTGCCGTCGCTCGCCCTCAAGTACCGCGCGATCGAGGAAGCCCTCGGGGCCGGCGCCGCGGACCCGGTCACGGTCGCGGGCGGCGCGACGGTCGGGGTCGGGGCGGCCGGCACCGCCGCCGAGCTCGCCGGCGGGGGGATCAACGCGCTCGTCTGCAAGGTCGCGGTCGGCGTCGCGTGCCTCGGCGCGAGCGCGGGCGTTGGCGTATCCGTGCTCGGCTCGCCGATCTCGGCTTCGAGCGGCGGCTCCGGCGGGACGGCCGCCGACGGGACGGGCGCGCTCGTCGCCTCGGTCTCCCCGCGCGACTCGCAACCGGGAAGCAACGCGCCGGCCTTCCAGCCCGGCGGCTCGGCCGGCGAACAGGGCGGGTCGGGCGTGAGGATCGAGACCGGCGGCGAAGCCGGCGGCGGGCTGCCGGTGGTCCAGAACGGCGTCACGGTGCACGAAGACGGCTCGGCGGGCTCTCCGTCGGGCAGCAGCCCCCACGGCGAAAACGCCGGTGAAGGCGCGGGCGGAGCGGGCGGCGGACACGGAAGCTCGAGCGGATCGAGCGAATCGAGCACCGCCTCCGAACGCCGCGCCGAAGCCGAACAGAAGCGGATCAAACACGAAGGCCACCAGCGCCAGCGCGAAGAAACCCGTCGCGCACGTGAAGAACCGAAGCCGGTCGGCGGCGGCCGTCCGCCCAAGACCGAAGAAGAAATCCAGCGCAAACGCGAAGCGCTCAAGCATCGCCGCGAAGAACGCAAACCCGAAGGTCACTCGCGTGCGCCGCGCACGCCCGAAGAACTGCGCATCAAAAGGGAAAAGCGGGAACGAGTCCGCGCTGAAAAGCGCAGGCTGCGCGAAGAAGCCGAAGCGCGGGCCCGCGAAGCCGAAGAAGAAGCGACGACGCCCTCGCCTTAGCTCGCTCGGGACCGAGGGGCTCGCGGCGCCCCGTCGCGTGCCGTCAGTGCGTCTTGTACTTGAACTGGGACTTCTTGCCGGGCGTGCTCGTGCCGGCCGCGGTGGTGACCGTCACGTAGACCTTGGTGCCGGGCGAACCAGGCGGTGAGACCGCGACGATCGTCGTCGCCGATTCGACTTTGACGCTGCTCGCTTCGACTTCGCCAAAGTCGACGGTCGCCCCGCCGGTGAAGCCGTGACCGACGATCGTGACCGTCGTGCCCCCCGCCGGCGACCCGCTCTTCGGCTTCATCTTCGTGACCGCCGGGTATTCGCCCGCGCGCTGGCGGCATTCGCCGGCCTGGTTGCTCCACATCTGCTGGTAGAGGTAGAAGTGACCGTCGATGATCTGGTTGTAGTTCACGCCCGTCCCGGTCTGGCCGAGCGGTTCCCCGTATTCGAGCTTCGGGTTGTTCGAGCGGCACTTGTCGGCGACCTCGTTGCCCTTGCCGTCGTACCAGGCGTTCAGCTCCGGGTCGGTGACGGACTCGCTGTGCTCGTGGGCGAGGCCGCCCGCGATCGTCGCGTCGGAGGGGTTTTCGTTCGGGTGTTCGTTGCCCGGGTCGCACGTCAGCCCTTCCAGGTACGGGTCGTTCGCGTAGACGAGGACGGCCGAGCCGACCTGGATGAAGTTGTGGTAGGCGCAATACGCCCTGTGCGCGGTCCCGTCCGAGCAGACCCTCCCTTCCGCTTCCATGCAGCTTTCGACGCCTTCTGGCGTCAGCACGAAGTACTCGTGTTCGAGGTCGATCGGGAGTTTGCGCGCTTCCACGACCGAGCGGATCTCTGCCCTGAACTGAGCGTCCGTGAGACAGACCGGGGCCTGGGTGCACCCGTTCGCCGGGTAGGGGTCGGTGTCGAGGATCGTGCCCCCGAAATGCGAGCTGTAGGCGGCGAGGTGCCCGCCCGAGTCGCCGTACTGGGTGAGGACCGAGTCGCTGTTGAGCAGGTCCCCGCTGTCGTGGGCGAGGTCTTCGAAGAAGCGGTTGATCCCGGCTTGGTAGCCGACGGGGTAGGCCGCCGCGCCGGCCGGCGCCCAGAAGATCGTGTAGTTCGTGTTCGCCGGCATCACCGGCCCCGGCGAGTGGTAGACGAGCGGCGAGCTCGAGCTCGGTTTCGCTCCCCCTTCGCGGCTCCCTCCCCTGGGCCTTGCGGCCCTGCTGAGCGTCGTGGCGCGCGCCCCCGGCGCCGGAAGGTAGCTGAGGGTGCGACCGCCGAGGTGGACGATCACCGCGCCGGCGGGAGCCGCGCCCGCCAGCGCGAGGACGAGCACGAGCAACGCCGTCACGCCTCCGCGCCGCCGGCGACAAACGCCGTCCACGGCCTCCACCCCTCTCGACTGGTCCCTCACGGAGCTCCTTCTCCACACGGTCGTCACGATTGTAAGCACCTCGGTTGCCGCCGCCAAACTCCGGGGGCGAGCGCGCAGATCGGCCGACTTGCTCGCCTCCTTCAGAAACGCGCCGCCGGGGGAAAGGTTGGCGCTCTGCGCGATCGGGCGCGATCGGGGCACGGCGGCAGCTCGGCAACCCCGGGAGATCGCGGATACTTGCGGCACAGGCGCCGACGGCGCCCCGATCGGCAGAGGAGCGGCGGACATGGCGGGGATTCAGAACATCGGCCGGGTGATGGTCCCGGTCTCAGACCAGGACGCGGCGATCGCCTTCTATACGGGCAAGCTCGGCTTCTCGCTCGCGGCCGACGTGCCGTTCGGCGACGGCGAACGGTGGGTCGAAGTGACGCCCGCCGGCGGCGGCGCGTCGCTCGCGCTCGTCCCGCCCCGCGGGGAATACCAGACCGGCCGCATGACCGGGATAGCGCTCGACACCCCGGACGGCCGGGCCACGCAGGCCGAGCTGGCGGCGGCGGGCGTCGACGTGGACGCCGAGACGCTGGGCGGCGACGGCACGGTGCCGCTGATGTTCTTCATCCGCGACCCGGACCGCAACACGCTGATGGTCGTCGAGCAGTAGGCGGCGTGACGTTTGGCGCGTCCACCGTGTCTAAAGGTCGATGGTCCATCAGCCGCCCTCGCCGGGCGGGCACGCGCTTTCAGAGGGAGAAGGGGGTCGGAGATGCTGCGCAGGGTGATCCTGGCCGCCGCGGTGGCGGCGCTGGCGAGCGGAGCGGCGGCGGGCACGGCGGCAGCCGAAACCGTCCGCCTGTACATGAGCGAAGGGTCCGCCTTCGCGACGCTGGGCCACTCCTGCGGAGGGATCCAGCAGGACGACTACGTGACGGGCTTCAGCGTGCGCGGCTACCCGACCGGCAACGTCTACCTGCAGACGCGCTGCGGGGGGAGCGGCCGCGGCGGGGGCTACCACGTGACCACCTACACGGCGACCGCGAGCGTCGAATGGAGCTGGTTCGGGGAGACGCGCTCCTACGGGCCGATGAGCGGAAGCCTCGAAGCCACACCGGCGGAAGACGCCTACGGCGATCGGCTCTTCAACACGGGAGCCGCTGCCTATCTGGAAACCGGCACGCCCCCGCTGCAGGCGCCGGCGGCCCCGACCGGCGTCGGAGCCTCGGTCGGCCTCTACGAATCGGGCAGCCTGGAATACCTGCGGATGGGCGTCTCTTGGACCGAGGCCCCGGAAACGGAAGGCCTGATCGAGTACTCGACCGTCGTCGCCACCCCCGTCGGGGGCTCGAAAGCGCCGGTGCTGAGCGCGACGACGTCGAGCAACTACTTCCGTGAAGCGTTCCTCTCACCGGTCGAACCGAACACGACCTACAGCGTGACGGTCACGAACACCGACCGGGAAGGGACGAGCGCGCAGAGCGCGCCGATCGAAGTCCGCAGCCCCAACTCCGACGGGGAAGCGGAACGCGAACGGCTCTCCTACGTCGTCTGCGCGGGCTCGACCGGGACGATCAAGCTCTCCCCGGGCCTGAGTGAAACGCCGAAGGCCCAGACGATCACGGTCAAAGGCGCGTTGAGCGAATGCGAAGGCCCGGGCGCGCCCGAACGGGGCATGTTCACGGTCAAGGAGCGGACGAGCGAAGAAGTCACCTGCTCCTACCTGCAGTCGACCTCGCTGGAAGCGACCACGACTGCAGGCTCGCTGAGCGTCAAGTGGCTGCCGGCCGAAGAAGGCGGCTCGAAGGGCGCCTTGACCGTGCCGGTCTCGGAAGTCTCGATGGTGGGGATCTCCGGGTCGCTCGCCGGCGGCCCGTTCGCCGAAGCGACCCCGGTCAAATCGGCCTCGATCGCGGAGAGCTTCCCGCAGTGCGGAGTCCCGGAAGGAAAGAAGGGGAAGATCAAGCCGGTCAAGTCCGGCGCCTTCTCGACGGGCGAAGTCCAGTTCCACTGAGCGCAGGGCCGACAGAGCGCACCACGGTCCGCTGAGCGCGAAGCCCACGGACGGCGGCGGAGGGATTCGCCGCCGTCCGGCGCGGGCTGTCAGACTTCCCACCGCCGATGAGAGCGTGGGAGACCCGATCGAGCTTCGCGAGGGTCCTCGCCGGAACCGCGCGCGGGGATCGGCGATGGTGAGCGCGGAGGAGATCGGCGCCGTTCAGATCCTCGGCTCGCTGGGCCTCGAGGAACGCGAGCGCCTTTCGCGTGCGGCCGCGGACATTCAGCTCGTGACCGGCGAGTTCGCGGTCAACGAAGGCGACGAGCGCGCCCTGTTCGGCGTGCTGGAGGGTCGTATCGAGGTGGTGCGGGTGATCGACGGGATCGAGCGGGTGATCGGGGAGCGCAACCCCGGCGACGTGTTCGGCGAGGTGCCGCTGACGCTCGGGACCGGCTTCCCCGGCGCCTACCGGGCGACCGAGCCGACACGGGTGATGCGCCTCGACGTGAACACCTACAACGCCACCGTCGCGCTCGCCCCGGACCTCGGCGTGCAGGTCGCGGCGCTGGCGGGCCGGCGGATCGGCGGGCTGCAGGGCATCGCCGCCGAACCGCCGCCGCCGCGGGCGATCGTCGTCGGCCACCGCTGGGACCCGGACTGCACGACGCTGCGCCAGTTTCTGGACCGCAACCAGGTGAGCTTCAAGTGGCTGATCCCCGACGACGCGGAGGCCGAAGGCGAGTGGGGCGAGCGGCTCCCCGGCGAGGAGGACTGCCCGACGGTGCGGGTGATCGACGGCAAGACGGTCGTGCGCCCGCAGCTGCGGCGGGTCGCCGAGCTGCTCGGGCTCCCCACGCAGTCCGAGCACGCCGACTACGACACGGTGATCGTCGGCGCCGGCCCGTCGGGGCTGGCCGCGGCCGTATACGGCGCCTCGGAGGGGCTGCGCACCATCGTGATCGAGCGCGAGGCGCCCGGCGGGCAGGCGGGAACCTCCTCGCGGATCGAGAACTACCTCGGCTTCCCCTCCGGCGTCTCCGGCGACGAGCTCGCGGGCCGGGCCCTGCAGCAGGCGCGGCGGCTCGGCGCGGAGATCCTCGTCACCCGCTCGATCACGCGGATCGATCCGGCGACCCGTCAGGTCCACCTCGACGAAGGGGACGTCCTGAAGGCGCGCTCGATCATCCTCGCGTGCGGGGTCTCCTGGCGGCGACTCCCGATCGACGGCTTCGACCGGCTGACCGGCAAAGGGATCTCCTACGGGGCGGCGCGCAGCGAAGCGTCGAACACGCACGGCCTCGACGTCCACATCATCGGCGCCGGCAACTCGGCGGGCCAGGCGGCGCTGTTCTTCTCAACGCACGCCCGGACGGTCACGATCCTCTACCGCGGCGACTCGCTCGAGAAGAGCATGTCGAGCTACCTGATCGACCAGCTCGCGACGCGGAGCAACATCGAGGTCGCGTACCGGACCGAGGTGACGGGGGTGCACGGCGAGGAGAGCCTGCGGGCGCTCGACCTCCACGACTCAGACAGCGACGAGACGCGGCGCGTCGAGTCGGGCGGCCTGTTCATCTTCATCGGAGCGGACGCCGAGACCGGGTGGCTGCCCGCCGAGGTCTCACTCGACGAGCGCGGCTTCGTGCTGACCGGCGCGGACGTGCGCGAGGCCGGCGGCTGGAGCCTCGACCGCGACCCGTATCTGCTGGAGACGAACGTGCCGGGCATCTTCGCCTGCGGCGACGTGCGGCGGGGACCGGTCAAGCGCGTCGCCGCGGCGGTCGGCGAGGGCAGCATGGCGATCGCCTTCGTGCACCAGTACCTGCGGGAGGCCGGGGCGTAGCGCTCGACCTGGCGGCGCGCGTGACAGGCGCCCCTGCACCCGGTACGGTCCGCGCGTGGGGTCCTCGCCAGGACAGCCGCCGGCGCTCGCGCGCGTTCACATCGGCGCGCTGATCGCAACCGTGCTCGCGGCGCTCGCGCTCGCGCTGCCGTCGGCGGCGGCGGCCGGCACCTCCGTCTACAGCCAGTGGCCGTGGTCGAAGTCGCGTGTCTTCCACGGCCCGTTCAACCTGCCGATGGCCGGCGTGCAGGGGCTCGGCGCCTCCCCCGACGGGGCGGTCGTGTACGTCGGCACCGGAGGCGTGGTGATCCGCTACAGCGCGAGCGGGGTGTGGCTGGACACGTGGAGCGCCCGCTTCGGCGCGATCGCGGGGCTCGCAGTGGACCCGGCCGGCGAGGTGCTCGTCGCCGACTCCAAGAGCGGGACCGTGCAGAAGTTCGACCCGAGCGGCAAGCAGCTCGCGTCGTGGAGCGTGCCGGGCGTGCGCGGTCTCGCGGCGGACGCGCACGGCGACATGTTCCTGCTCGTCTCCGTCGGGATCGGAGAGGTCGTCGACGTGCGCTCCTACTTCAGCGGCGCCGACAAAGGCGCCTGGCCCGCGCTGCTGCCGGGCACGTGGTTCAACTACTACGGCTACGGCCCGAGCAGCACGGCCTCCGTCTCGACGGTCGCCGCCGACGCCGCAGGGCACGCCTACCTGGTCGGAAGCTCCGTCCAGCACCTCGAAGGGGAAGGCCCCGACTGCCACGGCGTGTTCGAAGCCAACCACGCCCTCCGCTTCGAATTCGACGACCCGAACTACCAGACCGACGTGGCCGAGTACACGGCCTCCGGCGACCTGATCGCGCACGGCTTCGCGACCCTCGCGGACCCGACGTGCTACCCGCCGTGGGGCAGCAGCGAACTGTCGATCAAGAGCGGCGCGGCGATCGCCGCCGACGGGACGATCTGGGTCGGTGACCGCACGCCCTACGCGTACCGGATGTCGCCCCCGTCGTCTTACGGCTACCTGAACGAAACCGAAAACGTCTACTCGCCTTGTTACACGTGCGAAGGGCACCTCGAAAGGGTCAACTTCTACGGGCCGGGCACGTTCGACTGCCAGGGCGACATGCTGTTCGGCGGCGAAACCGCGGTCCTCGAGATGCTCGGCCTCGGCGCCGCCGACTGCCCGAAGCCGATCTCCGCCGCCGAGCGGATCGCGCTCGCGCCGATGATCACGATCTCGCCCCCGAGCGGCTCGGCGAAGGAAGAAGGCGAAAGCAAGAAAGAAAAAGGAAAGAAGAAAGAAAAAGGTGGGAAGAAGAAAGGCAAGCTCGTGCTCGGCTTCGAAGCCGGATGCCTCGGCGGACCCTGCACGGTGGCCGCGAGCATTCGGATACGAAGCCCTCGCTGCCATTGCCTGGTGAAGCTCGCCTCGGGCCGCTTCACCCTCGCCGCCGGCGCCGCGCGCGTGCTCTCGCTCGTCCCGCCCCGCTCGCTGGACGGGCTGCTGCGGGGCCGGCCCAAGGTCCTGCTCAGCGCGCGCATGCTCCGCCACGGCAAGCCGTTCGGGCCGACCTTCAAGGCGGCGGGCGGCAGGGCCCTGACAGCGCTCGAGCCGACCAAGCTCACGCTCACCTGCCCGGGCACCGCCACGCCCGGCTCCACGATCACCGTCACGGGGTCGCTCGGCTTCGTCGGGGCCCACAACGTCTCGGTGAGCGTCGACGGCAGCGGTGCGCGGCTGTTGACGACCGGGCCGGCGGGGTTCACGTTCACCGTGCCGGCGGGCGGCGTCGGGCTGCGTCACGTCGGCGTCTCGTTCGCCGGCGAGGGCGCGCACGGGCCCGCGGGAGCCGAGTGCTCGACCGCCGTGCAGCTGCCGGCCGTGAGCGTCCCGCCGCTGCCGGCCGGACTCTCCCTCACACCGGGCCCGAAACCGGCGCCGCCCGGCGAACCGGCCCCCACCCCCACCTCGCTCACATTGAAATGCCCGTCGGTCGGCTCGGTCGCGTTCACGGGCACGCTCGCGCCGCCGCTGAAGGAAGCGGCGATCACGATCGCCTACGGGTACTCGCCGCCGGCCGGAGGGCATCTGGAAAAAGTCGACGTCGTGCACACCGCCGCCGACGGCTCGTTCTCAGACGAAGAAGGCCCGCCGGGCGGCGACCACGGGGAAGCGACCGCGAGCTTCGCGGGCGGCGGCGGGTACGCCGCGTCGAGCTCGACGCCCTGCAGCTTCTGAAACCCCCGCGGCTTCCCGGAGGACGCAGGCCGCCCCTCCTGCGTGCCGAGCGGGGGCTCGGCTGGCAGGAGGGGCGCGGGTGACCCGGCTGCTTGCGCCTTCGCCTCTTAGTTGGCGCCGTCGGGCGCCTGCTTGCCGTTCGGGAGCATCCCGACCCAGAGCCCGAAGCCGTCCTTGAGGTGGTTCCCTGTCGCCTGGCCGGCCTTCGTGTCGGCCGCGTAGTAGTACAGCGGCAGGCCGTTGTAGGTGACCTGCTTGGTGCCGTCACGGCGCGTGGTCAGTCCGATCAGCGACGCGCTCGCCTTCCCCGAGACCGTCGGGGTGCTCGAGGCGAGAACCGGCGGCCACACCGCGGTGCAGGCTCCGTAACAGGTGCTCTGCTTCTCGTGGCCGCCCGTCGACTTCTGATCGGGCGCGAACACGTAGAGGGTGCGGTTGTTCGCGCCGGTGACGAGCGTGCCGTCTTCGGGCGTCTTGTAGGTCCCGATGACCAGCGACGTCGGCGCTGCAGCGGCGGTCGTGCCTGTCGCCGTCGCGGCGGCGGGTTTCGTCGAGGCGCCGCTTGAGGTGCTCCCGCCGCAGCCCACGAACACGAGGGCGGCGATTGCGAGTGCGCCCACGGCGCACATCGTCGATATCCGTTTCACTTGTTGACTTCCTTGGTCGGGTTCAGAGCGCACGATCCTGGTGGGTGCGCCTAACCCGGCCCTAACCCGGCCGTTAGGAATGTCTCATCGCGGCCGGGCAGGAAAACGCCCTCGGCCCGCCGGGCTCCGCGGGAGGCTCGGCGCCCGGGAACGCAGGTTCGCCGGCCTCCTAAGATGTGATCGCCGATGCCCGCCCGCGCCGCCGAGCCCAAACCGCTGCAGGCGCCGGGCCTTCCGAACTCGGCGGACGTGGCGCCGACCGAGTTCATCGACTCCGAGAGCGACGTGGTGCGCGAGCTCGCAGCGCGCGCCAAGTCGGGCGCCCGCGACGAGCACGAGGTCGCGGCGAGGCTGTTCGCGGCCGTGCGGGACGGGGTGCGCTACGACCCCTTCACGATGCCGAGCGGCCGTTCTGAGTATCGCGCCAGCGGGGTCCTCCGGGCCGGGAGCGGCTACTGCATCCAGAAGTCCGTCGCGCTGACCGCCGCCGCACGAGCGGCCGGCATCCCCTCCAGGCTCGGCTTCGCCGACGTCAAGAACCACCTCCAGTCCGAACGCCTGCGCGAGGCGATGGGCACCGACCTGTTCGTGTGGCACGGCTACAGCACGCTGTTCGTCGGCGGGCGCTGGACGAAGGCCAGCTGCGCGTTCAACGCCGAGCTGTGCGCGCGCTTCGGCGTCCCGCCGCTTGACTACGACGGGCGCGAGGACGCGCTGCTGCACCCATTCACAGCCGACGGCTCCCAGTACATGGAGTACGTGCGCGACCGCGGCGTATACGTCGACCTGCCCCTGCGCACGGTGCTGGACGAGTTCCGTGAGGTCTACGGCTGGACCGCCTCCGTGTAGTCGCGCCACACCACGCGGGCAACTTGGTGTTTAATGCAGTCATGGGGGTGGGGATGAGGGATCGACTGGCAGCATTCGCACGGCGGCGTTTGGCATTCGGCGGCGCAACGGCTCTCCTGCTGTGCGCGCTGTGCCTCCTCACCGCGGCGAGCGCCTCGGCCTTTAGCGCCCGCGGCAGCGTGGAACAGGTCTACGTGACGGGCCTCGAACCCGGCGCCCAGGCGTCGCTGCTCGCCGCACACGGCGAAACGCTCGCCACGGAGAACGCCGACGCGCAGGGCGGTCTGCTGTTCCGCCACGTGACGCCGGGCAAGAAGTACAAGGTGCGACTCGTCCCCACGAGCGAAGAATCGGGGCCGCTCACGGTTCACGACGCCCGCGCGAAGCCGTGGGACCGCAGCTTCTACAAACAGCTGATCCCGTCGAGCGGCTACACCTACCTGACGACGCGCGACGGCACGAAGCTCGCGATCGACGTGCACCTGCCGACCCACACGACGCACCCCGGGAAATACCCGACGCTGATCGAATACGCCGGCTACGGCTACGCGAACCCGGCGGGCCCGGAAAGCGGCCTCGCCCAGATCGCCAACGCGATGGGCTTCGCGGTCGTCGACGTGAACATCCGGGGGACCGGGTGCTCGGGCGGGGCCTTCAACTACTTCGAAACGCTGCAGAGCCTCGACGCCTACGACGTGATCGAGGCGATCGCGCACCAGTCGTGGGTGTTCCGCCACAAAGTTGGCATGTTCGGGATCTCCTACGGCGGCATCAGCCAGCTGTTCGCCGCCCAGACGAAACCGCCGGCGCTGTCGGCGATCGCGCCGCTCTCGGTCGTGGACGCGACCGCCACGACCCTCTACCCGGGCGGGGTCCTGAACACGGGCTTCGCCGTGCCGTGGGCCGAAGACCGCCAGTTCGACGCCGAGCCGGCCGGACCGACGACGGGCGAGCACTGGGCCTACGAACAGATCCAGAAAGGCGACACGACGTGCGCTGAAAACCAGGAACTGCACGGCGAGGCGACCAACCTGCTCGAAGAAATCAAAGAAAACTCGACCTACAAGCCCGCCGTGGCCGACCCGCTGGACCCGGTCACGTTCGTGCACAACATCACCGTGCCGACGTTCCTGGCGTGCCAGTGGCAGGACGAGCAGACCGGCGGCCACTGCGGTGAGCTGGTCAAACACTTCACCGGCACGACGCGCAAGTGGTTCACGTTCACGAACGGCGCTCACATCGACTCGCTCGATCCGGCGACGTTCAACCGCCTCTATGACTTCCTGAAGCTGTACGTCGCGCACGAATCCCCGAAGGGCGACCGATCGTTCGTGGAATTCGCGGCGCCGACCGTCTACGCGGCCGCGATGGGAGCCCCGTCCGGCGACGAAATCAATCTCCCGGCCGACCCGATCGCGGCGATGCCGAAGTACAAGGCGGCGCTCGCCGCGTTCGAAGCGCTGCCGCAGGTGCGGGTGTTGTTCGACAACGGCGCCGGCGTCTCGCCGAAAGGCGGAACGACCGCGGGCAACCCGTACCCCGGCTTCGAAGCGACCTTCTCGTCCCTGCCCGTACCGGGCACGACGGCCCGCTCGTGGTACCTGGCGCCGGGCGGCGCCCTCGCGGAAGCGCCCGCGGGCGAAGAAGGCGTCGACACCTACACCTCCGACGCGAGCGCGACGCCGCTGCGCGACTACGGGCCGAACGCCGGCCCCGGCGGCCTGTGGGGCGTCGCCTCGCAGTGGGACTGGA
>Ga0134125_10000969_pt1 | contig 36528 bp, 37 predicted proteins | sample KB31751_FD_96464 | JGI IMG/M metagenome (GOLD analysis project Ga0134125, IMG submission 96464) | Terrestrial soil microbial communities with excess Nitrogen fertilizer from Kellogg Biological Station, Michigan, USA - KB3-175-1 | ecosystem: Environmental > Terrestrial > Soil > Unclassified ...
CTCAGGTCTTTCGCGAACGGCACATCCTTCAGCAGCGGCACCTGAACTTCGCCGAACGCCTCCTTGACGTCGACGACGCCTGCAAAATTCGCCTGGATCGAGAACTGCACACCGCTGTTGACGCCGGCAAAGGCGCCGGGAATACCCTGGATGCCCAGTGCCGGATTGTTCTTCGGCACGGCTACGTAGCTGGGATTGTTCGTGGGGTTGGTCGGGTCGATGACGTTCTGCGACAGCGTGTTGTGGCGATAGTCGACACCGAACGCGGTGGCGATCGGTCCCGGCTTCCAGAAGTTCTGCAGGAGCTTGCCATCGACCGTCGCCTCGAAGGCATCCTGGGTGTTGGTGAGGTAAGCAGTCTTGGTTCCGGCGGTTACGTACGCGATCGCCTGAGGAGTGGCGCGCCCTGCGCCCAGCAGGTCGATCGGCACACAGCCGTAGCCTGGCTGGTAGAGATTGACCCGACAGGTGATGGCCCCTGTCGTGGGATCCGTGACCGCGTCCATTGCCAGGAACAACCGGTCGGTACGCGGGTAGTTCTCGTCCGCGAGGTCGTTTTCGTTGCGGCCGTGCTCGAAGTAGGAGTTGAAGTGCCAGTCGCCGGGCAGCACGGCCTTCACGCCGCCTGCGAACTCGACCATGCTGTTGGACTGAGCGAGCGTGTCGACGGTGATATCCGCGGGAGTGCTGAATCTGGACAAGCCGAACGAGGCAATATTGTCCTGCGTCATGATCGCCTGGATGCTCGCGGGGAGGTAGGGATTGCCCGAGTAGATCGTCGCCTGGTACGCGCCGGGCGTGAACATCACCGACGGGAAGCCCCGGCTCGTGACCTTGTTGTATCCGGCAAGCGCCTCTACCCAGCCCTCCACGTTATCGGTGACATTGACTGACAGATGCGAGAAAGCGTTCCAGCGGGTAACCCCCGATTCGAGGCCGCCATTCAAGGCCCCCTCTGTCCGGAAGTCGTAAGCATCGCCGCCCGACATTCCCTGGTTGCCGAGGCGAGACTGAGTCCCGTACCCGAGCTTGAACGGAACCGCGCTGCCGTCCGGGAGGAACTGCAGGTTGTTGAGCGGAGTGCCCGGAGCTTGGATCAGTCCACCGGGGGTGTAGATGGAGCTACCGACGTGCGGTGCCACAATGTAATGATTGCTATCTGCGGCGGTGGGATCGTTCACCGCGCCCCAGCTCTGCATCCAGGGGCGCACGCTCTCGATCTGGTTGTTCTCGTAGTAATCGACCGAGGCGATCAGGTGAGCCTTCTCCCCGATGCCGGTTCCAAACGTCAGCTCGCCTTCTTTGTTCGCACCGTCGCCGTAAGTTGTGATGCCGCCCTGCACGCGCCCCTTCAACCCCGTGTAGTCGGTGTCGAGGATGAAGTTGACCACGCCCGCGACCGCGTCCGTTCCATAGGCTGCGGATGCGCCGCCAGTGACGACTTCGGTGCGCTTCAGCAGGGATTGGGGCATGACGTTGACGTCGATTGTGCCGTTGTACGTGGAGGGCACCATTCGGCGGCCGTCCAGCAGGATCAGCGTGCGGTTCCCGCCGAGATTGCGCATGTTGAGGATCGACTGGCCGGCATCCGTGCCGATGCCGTTGTTCTGCGTCGCATCCACGTTGCCCAGGAACTGCGGCAACTGCTTGAAAGCCTCGACGACGTTTCCCGGCGCCACGAGATCCAGCTGCTCGGCGGTCACGACCGTGACGGGGGTGGGCGTGTTCATGCCCGTATCCCGCAGTCGGGAACCGGTGACGGTGACTTCCTCGACCGGTGAAGCGGGTGCGGTCGCACTCGAGTTGGCGTCCTGCGCGCCGGCGGAACCTGCTACCCCGCCCAAGGCGGTGATCCCTGCCAGAAACGACGTCACCAAGCCGTTGCGATGCTGCGCTTTCATTCGAATTCCCCTGTGTACTGCGTGGGTACGAGCCAGTCGCTGCAGGTCCGCCGTCCTGAGGCTCTCAGGGGCGGGATCGCGCGACACGTTTGCGCTTGCGGCAATCTTCTGCGCTTGCGGCAATCTTCCAGGGTAGTAAGACTGGCAGGGCCGCCGGGATGGACCCCCCGGGGTCCATTTGTGCGGGTGGGACGGTCTATTCCGGGATCATCAGAGCCGTTTCGCCGCTTCGAGGCACCCAGGAGGCACCTCATGGTCTCTCGCTCATACCGCGTAGTCGCGTGGCTCGGCTGCGTCCTCGCACTGATTGGTTCGGGTCTCATGGCCGCGAACGCGGCCCAGAAGCCCAAGGAGCCGGACTGCAACCGCCGCTGCCTCCTGGAGTTCCTCCAGACCTACACAGAAGGGTTGCTGGACAACGACACGTCCCGCATCAAGGTCGCAGCCAGGCTGCGTGTGACCTCCAACGGCGCCGACGTGCAGCTCGGCAAGGGTGAGGTCTGGGGTCTGGCCAAGCGCATGCCCTACCGGCAGGCGTTCGTCGACCCGGTCACCGGCGCGGCGATGTTCATGGGCACGGTCACCAATGCTCCGACCAACCAGGGGGAGCGATGGTGGTTCTACATGGTGCGCCTGAAGGTGGTGGCCAGGCAGATCACGGAGGTCGAGGAGATCTCGTACGACGGGATGATCCGCGGCAATCACCCCTCCAAACTCGTACAGGCCGACCGGATCTACGACACCGTGCTACCCCCGAGCGAGCAGGTCTCGCGCGCCGAGCTCATCGCCACGGCGAACAAATACTTCGACGTGGTTTCCGGAACGCTCAACTATCACGACGTACCGTGGCACCCCGAATGCTCGCGCCTGGAGGACGCCGTCCTGACGGTCAACCAGCCCGAGTCGAGCGGCAGCTGCGCCGGTGAGTTCAAGAACCCGCGGATCAAGTGGATCGTGAAGAACCGCCGTATCTACATCGCCGATGTCGAGCGCGGCATCGTGATGGCGGTCTCCAACTTCACCTCGCCACCGGAGTACCCGAACAACAATGCCTCGGTCGCCTTCGAGGTGTTCAAGATTCAGGACGGGTTGATCCGCCACATCGAGGCGATGTTCCGCGCCGACAGCTCGATGAAGGTCTCGACCTGGCCGGATCTGCCGCCGGAGGCGGCGCCGAAGGAGCGCTGAGGCGCCGGATCACGCCCGCCCAGGGGAAGTCATCATCAGGGGTGACCTTCCCGCAGCACCGGCGCCGGCGCGCTCGAGGCTCCCCCTTGCTGCTTCGCGTACGCATCGCGGGCGACGGAAATGACGCTCGCGCGGATCTGCTCGACCTCGGCCGCGCTCAGCAAGTCATCCCAGCTCGGCATCCCGTGCTTTTCCAACAGTCCGCCGCGCACGACGGACTGGAAGGCGGCTGCGTCGCGGATGAAGCCGGAACGACGCAGATCCGGCACAGGGGCTCGCTCGGCGTTGCTATGGCACCCCGCGCAGTTGCGCCCGAACAGCGCGCCACCAGCGGCGATGTCCGCTGCGGTGCCCGGCTGAGCCGGCGGCTCCGGAATCGGGCCGACGGGCGGTAGCGCGGGGGGTATGGGTGTGGCGCCCCCATCGAGGCGGAACGCAAGAATCCGGTTGTCGTTGCCGCGCTCGGCCGCGACATTGCCCGGCATCCAGATGTTCCAGCCACCGCCACCGCTGCCGGCGAGAATCGCGATGTACTGCACACCGTTCGCGGTGTAGGTCATGGGCGCGGCTATCAGCGGACTGCCCGTGTCGACTTCCTTGATCACGGCACCCGTCTCGTCATCGAATACCCGCAGCTTGCCGTCGATGCTGCCTTCAATCACCACACCGCCGGCTGTCGAGAGCACACCGCCATGGTCCATGAAGCTCGGGTACTTGTGCTCCCACACCACCTTGTGTGCGATCGGGTCCCACGCCTTCAGAGAGCCGTGCATCTCCAGGCTGGGCACCTTCTTGAGGTAGCTGGGAGCCGCGACGGGCCGCAGCGCGGGCGGAAGTTTTTCGGGAGGCACGAGCAGTTGGGTCGCGAAGGCAATCTGCACCCCGGAGCTCATGCGCTCGCGCAGATGCGGTGTCTCCGGTACCTGCACGAGTGCCATGCCGCTGTGAGCGGTGGGGATGTAGACGAGGCCGGTCCGGGCCGAAAGGGACATTGGGTCGAAGTTGTGGCCGCCGACCCCTGAAGGGAACACGATCACCGGCTTGCCCTTGGTGTAGTCGCTGTCCGGGTTCTCAGCCGGGCGGCCCGTCTTCAGATCGACGTGCGTCGCCCAGTTGGCATCGACGAACTTGTCCGCGGCCAGCAGCTCGCCACTGGCCCGGTCGAGGACGTAGAAGAATCCGTTCTTCGAGGCCTGCATCAGCACCTCGCGCTCCGACCCGTTGATCTTCAGGGTCGCCAGCATGATCTGTGGCGTCGCGTCGTAATCCCAACGCTCCCCCGGGGTCTCCTGGTAATGCCAGACGTAGTCGCCGGTGTCGGCGTTGACGGCGACGATCGAAGCGACAAACAGGTTGTCACCGCCGGAAGGGCTGCGGTAAGCACTGTTCCACGGCGTCCCATTGCCGGTACCGAAGTAGACGAGGTTGGTCTTCGGGTCGTAGGCGATGCCATCCCATGCATTGCCGCCGCCGCCGCGGCTGAAGTCACGATGCGGGTCCCACGTCTTGGCCGCCATTTCCATCGCCTTGCTCTCATAGGGCTTGGCGGGGTCGCCTGGGACCGTGTAGAAGCGCCAGACCAGACGGCCGCTGTCGAGGTCGTAGGCGGATACATAGCCGCGCGAATCAAACTCCGCGCCACCATTGCCAATCACGATTACCTTTCCCGCAATCTGCGGCGCGCCGGTGATGGAGTAGGCGCGTTCGTGGTCGACGAACGTGTCTACTTGCCAACGGACGGACCCGTCTTTGGCATCCAGTGCGTACAGCACGCCCTCGAAGGTGGCGACATAGACCTTGCCCTTCCAGACGGCGACACCGCGATTGACGATGTCGCAGCACGAGCCGCGGGCGTTCTTGAGCTTCAAAGGCGGCTCGAACCGCCAGAGCAGGTGGCCGGTGGCGGCATCCAGCGCGTAAACCCGCCCCGCGACCCCTGAGGTGTACATCACTCCGTCGACGACGATCGGCGTCGCTTCCATTCCGCGGTTGGTGTCGGTCTTCAGCTCCCACGCGAACCCGAGCCGCGTCGCTGTTTGCCGGTTGATCTGATCCAGGGGCGAATAGTGTGTCTTGGCGGCGTCGCGGCCGGTGGTCAGCCACGCGCCGGGCTCCTTGTCGATCGCGTTCAGGCGCGCGCGGTCAATCCGACCGGCTGCGACTTGCACCTGCGGCGGCGATGCCTGCACGGAGGCCTTTTGGCCACAGGCCGCGAGCATCAGGGACGCGGCGAGGAGCGGCAGGGGCGCAAGTTTCACGGCCCCCCAGCGTAAGGGGCGGGCAGGTACGTTGATCATTGGGATGGCGGCGGTTGTTTTAATCAAGATGTCATGATTGTCCGCTACCCGGGACTGATTTTCATCGGGGCCGGCGTGGAAAAGGCCATACTATTACGTGGGCTGACAGGGCAGGGGCCGAACGTGGGCCGTCCCCGTGCCCAGCCGATTGTCAACTGGGACCGAGAGGCCACGATGTCCGTTCTGGATCAGTCGGCGCTCGAACACTTCCGAACCTTCGGCCGGGTGAGGGTTCGGGAGGCCTTTCCCGCCGCCGACGCGGGCGCGATGTGCAGCGTCATCCGTATGTGCGGGATCTGTGCACGGCGGGCAACTTTGGGGAGCGGATTGCTCGCTTTTTCGAGCAGCTCGAAATCGTCGGTTCAGCAGCCCTACTGGCAAAGCGGATCTGCTGACTGACTCAGGGCCGGCTCAAGCGGCAACGCGGGTCAAGGGCCTGCCGTGGCAACGGGGCGCAAGACCTCGAGGGTCATATGGCTTCCGATGCGTAGCGAGAGATTGCGCGTCGCAAACAGGGGAAGGATGCGAGTGTTCGCGACCACATCGCGTGATAGCTACGCGTTGAAAGCCGTACTGTTCCGGCTTGGGAAGGGACGACACGCATGCGCCCGCCGCAGCGGCAAAGGGGTCACGGACTGTGATCCCTCTGCCGCATCACGCAGTCTCTGCCTACTTGGCGGGGGGCGGGCTGCGATAACGGCCGACGTAGGCGGCCTTCGCAACCGTCTTGCCCTTCATTGCGGCCAGAAGGTCGGCGCGGCTCGCCGTCTCGGGCAGGTCGAGCTGCGCGTTGAGCGCGTACAGCTCGAAGACGTAGTGGTGATAGCGAGGGCCCGGAGGGGCGCCCGGGCCCATGTAGGCGTTCGAGCCCCTCATGTTCTTGCCGGTCACCGAGCCTTCGGGGAGTTTGCCCTCGGGGATACCCTTCGCGGAGGCTGGGATGTTCCAGGCGATCCAGTGCAGTACGTCATCGGTGCCACCGCCGATGGCGACGTCCATGTCGTGGAAAATGATGGCGTAGGTCACCGTGCTCTCCGGCGCGTTGGAGAACTTGAAGCCCGGTTGGACCCCGGTCATCCCAGCATACTTCTGCGGGACGATGCCGCCGTCGGGGAATGCAGTGGTCTCCATCAGCAGGGGCGGAAGTTTGAATCCACCGCCAGGACGCTGCGCGTACGCCGCGCCGCTCCCGAGTAACACGAGAGCCAGAAGGAAGGCGAGTGAGCCGGATAGCCTGGTGCCCATGAGATCTCCCTGAGTTGTTGTGGAATGGCCATGCGAGCGTAGCGTGAATCGCGTGTGGCCGCCCGCTGCCTCCAGTTTCGCCGCTGCAGATGGCCGAGGGGCGGATGCCGCGGGGAGCACCGTCGAGCCCGTGCCGGCGGGCTGCCACGCCTACGATCGCTCGGATGGGTAGGCGATCGCCCGCCCCGCTTTTCCTGGTCGTCACGCTTGTTCAGACTGGTACGGTGAAAACTGTCGCACGCTGTGTCGGTGAGCGCTTTGTCCCTGGCTCATTGTGACGCCGCTTCGGCCCGTTGCATTGCGAGCTCAACGCCCGCCGTGCACCCGCGGCTGGTTCTGGTTACCTCGGTGCTGGCCTCGAGCCTTGCATTCATCGATGGCTCGGTGGTGAACGTTGCGCTCCCGGTAATCGGACGCGCCCTTTCCGCCGACGCGCACGCTCTGCAGTGGACGGTGAATGCCTACCTGCTGCCACTCAGCGCCCTGCTGCTGTTCGGTGGCGCCGCTGGCGACCGCTTCGGCCGCCGCAGGTTGCTGCTCTGGGGAACGACTCTGTTCGCCATGTCCTCGCTCGCCTGCGCCCTGTCATCACACATGGCCGTGCTGCTCGCAGCACGATTCCTCCAGGGTGTGGGTGGAGCGATGCTGATGCCCAACAGTCTCGCTATCCTTGGACAGACCTTCACTGAGGAGAGGAAAGGGCGCGCCGTGGGAATCTGGGCCGCTGCTAGCGGGATTGCCGGAGCGCTCGGGCCGGTGCTCGGCGGCTGGCTCATCGACCTTGGGAGCTGGCGCGCCATTTTTCTGATCAACCTGCCTGTTGCGGCCGTCGCGATTGTGCTGGCGCTGCGTTACGTTCCGGAAGATCGCGTGCGACGGCAGGACCCGCTGGATGTATCGGGTGCCATTCTGGTCACCGCTGGGCTCGGCGTGCTTACCTGGGCGCTGACCCTGGCAGGCAGTCCAGCGGGCCCGACCACGACGGCCGGCGCGATAGCCTTGGGCGCGGTCGGGTTGCTCCTCGCTTTCGCCGTCCTCGATGCACGCAAAGGCGATCGGGCTCTCGTGCCGATGGCTTTGTTCACCCGACGGACAGTCGTGGGGCTGAATCTTGTTACGTTGCTGCTCTACGGGGCTTTGGGTGCGCTGCTAGTGCTGTTGCCCTACGTGCTCATCCAGGCGCTGCGATACTCAGCCGCACAAGCTGCCGCTGCACTGGTCCCGCTCCCCGTCGTCATGGTCCTCATCTCGCCGCTGGCAGGATCGCTCGCGGGCCACGTCGGCCCCCGGATGCCAATCACCATCGGCTCGATCGCCCTCGGCCTGGGTCTGCTTCTGACACTTCGCATCCATTCCTCTGCGGGTTATTGGACGGAACTCTTACCCGCCGTCGTGGTGGTGGCGTTGGGTCTATCCGCCGCCGTCGCTCCGCTCACGACTGCCGTGCTCAGCGAAGTCGAGGTTCGCTATACGGGTGTGGCGTCGGGGTTCAACAATGCGATCGCGCGCACGGGCGGGTTGGTCGCGACGGCCTCAGTCGGCTTTGTATTCGCATCCCGCGGAGGGGGTCTGTTGCGCTCGTTTCACGTGACGATGGCGATCGGTGCCGCGGTGTGTTGGGGTGCGGCGCTGGGCGCGCTCGCGCTCATTCGAAGCCGGAGCCACCACGCGCAGCGCTGAGCATCGGGTGTCCCGCTCCGCCGAGGCAGCGCATCCGGGTGCCAGGGACACAGCTCCGGCGCCGGCGCGGTGCGTGAAGGTGCATGCCAATTCTTCCTGCTATGTCCGTTTTTGAGGGGTTCCCTCGATCTGGGACGCGTTGGCTCCAAAGACACAGGGGCCTGCGCGCGCCCTGTTTGCGGTTGAATCTGAGGTATCATTGATAATGAACTGATTTGTAGAGACATATGTCCAGGATAAAGGCCATCACTGTTTTCTGGCACTTATAGCGCGGGAAACCTGCGATGAACCTTGAATCGCTCGTCTGCCGCGCCCGCCAGGGCGATGTGAGAGCCTTCGTGGAGCGGGCCCACGGCTTCCAGCACGTTGCTTTCTACTCGGCGAGGAGCAGCCGTTCTTTGTCGCGAACCTTACACCCACCGCGCCGGAACCCACGGTGGTGTATCCGAGGCGCTGTACACCTGCCGCGACATCCTTGAAGGCCGATACGACGATCGAGGAGATCCGTGACCGCCACGACACTGCCAAGTAGATGCGGGGATAGTGGCTACCCCCCTTCACAGGCACTGGAAATCATCCGCGCCTATCGGGTGGCAGAAATCGTTCCACTTGCCATCCGAGCGGAAGTAGTCGGCGAATCCAAGCTCCTGCACGAGCTGCTTGAAGCGAGGGTCGCTGTGCAACCCGGTCTTGTTGACCGGCCAGAAGGACAGGTACGCAGTGGCGTGTAGATCGATGAAGCCGCGGCGCAGTGCTGCCAATGCCAGATCCTTGTCGCCGTAGAGATCGGCAACTCCGCCGACCAGGGCCATGAAGTTGCCGATTTGTCGGGCGGGGTCGTTGAACTCCCGATGAAGCGCGGCGAGAGCAGCTGGCCTGTTGGCGAGGTTGTCCAGCGTGAGGCCGAACATCGAGCTTTGATGGTCGGCCTGGAGAAAATCCCGCAGACGGGCCTTGGCTGCCGCGACGTCCAGGTCATTGCGTTCCAACAAGCGGCGCAGGGCGAGATTGTCCACAGAGGCGTGATTGCCGACCAGAGCCCTGCTGCGCTCGTACTCGGCCTGGGCCTCATCGAAGCGGCCGGCGGCGTCGAGAGCCATCTGCAGGCTGAAGGAGACCGTCAGGGACAGCGGGTCGGCCTGGCGAGCGCGTTGAATGTATTCGAGCCCCTCGTTCACGCGCCCAAGCTCCTGCAGGATGACGCCATAACTCAGCCCGACGTTCTCGGTGCTCGGCGCCGATGCCAGCGCCGCGGCGCTTGCCGCCAACGCCTTGGACCATTGGTGGTCCCGCGTTGCCTGACTGGCGAGCACCTGCTGCGTCCACCAGGCATCGGGCGTCAGCGCGACTATCCTGGTCCTCGCTGCGGCCATTTCCCTGCTGATCGTCTGCGTATCCTGTGGCGCGAAAATCAGAGTTTGCTCCAGCGCTCGATACAACCCGAGCCACGCACGCGCAAAATTCGGATCCAGCGCCACGGCTTCACGGTAAAGCCGCACCGACTGTTGAAAGTTGCCTATGCCTCCCTGATTGAAGAAGTCCCGTGCGCGCAGATACTTGTCGTAGGCATCCAGACTATCGGTGCCGCCCTTGGCACGTGACATGTCGCCCACGTCCAGCGCGATGCTCAGCGCCTGGGCCACATCCTTGGCGATGTCCTCCTGGACGGAAAACACGCTCTCCAGCTTGCGGTCGTAGGTCTGCGACCACATGTGAACACCGGTCCTGGCACTGATGAGCTGCGCGGTGATCCGCAGCTGCGTGCCGTCCTTGCGCACGCTGCCCTCCAGCAGGTGATTGACCCCGAGTTGCTCGCCGATGAGGCGCAGATCCTCATTCTTGCCTTTGAATGAAAAGCTCGACGTGCGCCCGGCGACCTTGAGGTCCTTGATCTGTGCCAGCTGGTTCAGGAGCTCCTCCGACAGACCGTCGGAGAAGTATTCCTGATCGTGCTGCGGGGACATGTCGGCAAAGGGCAGGACGGCTAGAGAGGTGCCGCGAGGCGACGCGACGGGCGCCGCGGCCTGCGCCGATGTGCTGGGGGCGACGCTTGAATCGAGGGCATGACCGGCTCGGTGCTCGGCAGAGGTCTCCCCTGGCGAGCGCACCAATACGACCAGCAAACCTGCGCCGATGAGCAGCAGCAGCGCAATGATGGTCAGTTCGCCCTGGCCGACGCGCTTCAAACCCTTGTGACCGTGGTACCAGGCCAGCGTGAGCACCACGGGCAGTCCCAGCACGAGCACACTCATCAGTATCCGGCCGATCAGGTGGGGCCAATCGAAGGCATCTGCCAGCAGCTCTTGTCCATGCGCGATGGCAATCGCGATGCCCACGTAGCCGAGACCCCATTGCAGGATCTTGTGTTCCTGAATCCGGTGCCAGAAGCCCAGGGAGTCGGGTGCGACTACCGGCGCGGAGGATTCCTCCGAGGATCTTGCGAAGTGCTCAACCATGCCTGTCTCGTTGTTTTTGGTCATGCCCGCAGCCAGTCGCTGCTGGACGCCCCCGCCGATATCATAGCCCCTGGCGGGGGGCCTTCCAGCCTGATGGCGATTGCCCTATTCAGATTCAGGGGGTTAGAGCATGCCGAGCCTGCGCGCGCTGTACGCTTTCGCCATCTTCTGGAGTAGTTGCCTGCTATTCCTGGTCGAGCCGATGGCGGCCAAGCGCCTGGTACCGCTCCTGGGCGGCTCGGCTGCGGTCTGGACCACCTGCCTGGTCTTCTTTCAAACCATGCTGCTGCTCGGCTACGCGCTGGCGCATTGGCTGGCCAGCCGCTTCAGCACCTATCGACAGACGCTGGTCTATCTGGCCATTCTGGTGACGGGATTCCTGTTCAGCCTCGATGTCGATCGAGCGCTGCATCCGGATCTTCTGCACCCGGCCACCAGCGTGTTCCTGTTGTTGGCACGCATGATCGGCATTCCGTTTCTGGCACTGTCGGCCAGCGGTCCATTGCTGCAAGCATGGTATGCACGCAGCCAAGCTCGCGGGGCCGTGCTGCATCCCCCCTACCGACTGTTCGTGGTGTCCAACTTCGGCTCTCTGGTGGCGCTCGCCAGCTACCCGGCAGTCATTGAACCGCGCGCCACGCTGCACGCCCAGGGCGTCGCCTGGTGCTGGGGTCTCCTGGTGTACATCGTCGTATGCGCGGCGATCGCCTGGCGCGTCAGGAGCGATGGCGCGGCGGCGCTCGCGTCAGCGTCCGCGACTGATGCCGAATCCCCGCCCGACACGACGCGGATGGTGCTGTGGACTGCGCTCGCCGCCTGTGGTTCGGTATTGCTGTGCGCCGTCACGGGTTACCTTTCCCAGAACATTGCCGCGATCCCCCTGTTGTGGATCGCACCGCTCACCGTATATCTGTTGAGCTTCATGCTGACTTTCAATGGCGGTGTGCGCTATCCGCGTACGCTCGTGTTGCTGCTGCTGGCGGTGTCGCTCGGCGCACTCGGCTATCTGCTGTGGAGCGGAGAGTCCAATCTCAACCTGAACGTCAGTATTCCGCTGTTCTGCGCCGCGCTGCTGGTGTGCTGCACTTTTGCACACGGTGAGGTCTATCGGCTGCGCCCGCCGGCACAGCACAGCACCCGGTTCTACTTGTGCATCGCTGCGGGAGGTGCCATCGGGGCCTTCTTCGTAGGCATTGTCGCGCCACGAGTATTTACCGGCGACTATGAGCTCAGTTGCGCACTACTCGTGACAGTCGTGCTCGCACTGATCACGACCTGGCGGCAAGCGGTTTACTGGCGCGCACTGTGGTTGACGGCAACGTTCGCCCTGTGTGCGACCACAGTCAGGTACGTGCATGACTATCGTGAACACTCCATCGTCAGGGCGCGCAATTTCTATGGTGCACTTCGCGTAACGGAGGAGGCGGGCAGCTCCGGTCTGGTCCGACACCTCTACAACGGCACGATCGAGCATGGTACGCAGTGGCTCCAAGGCGATATGCGCCGCACGCCGACTACCTACTATGCGCGCGACTCGGGCGCGGGATTGGCAGTAGCTCTGTGCTGTTCTCGTGCTGCGCGACGCATTGGCGTCATCGGCCTTGGTGCCGGAACCCTGGCCGCGTACGGAGGCGCGGGCGACGTGTTCCGCTTCTATGAGATCAATCCCTTGGTAGAGCAGATGGCGCACCGGCAGTTCAGCTATCTGGGCGATTCGCGCGCGCGGATTGAAATCGTGCCGGGCGATGCACGCATCTCGATGGCGGCTGAGGCACCACAGAACTATGACGTTCTACTGGTGGATGCCTTCTCCGGTGACGCCATCCCGGTGCACCTGCTCACCGCGCAGGCCGTGAACCTCTACCTGCGGCATCTGCGACCCGGGGGAATCATTGCGTTCCATGTCTCCAATCGATACCTGGCGCTCGAAACCGTGGTCCAACAGGAGGCGGACCATGCCGGTCTGCATTCGGCGCTGATTGAGAGCGACGACGACAATTCCCGCGATGAGTACAGCGCCGCCTGGGTTCTGGTGACCCGCGATCAGTCGTTTCTCGCCCAACCGGCCGTGCGTATGGGCACGAGTCAGATCGATACGATCAAGGGGGTGAGGCTGTGGACCGATGATTACAACAGTCTGCTGCCGCTGCTGCGCTGGCGCGGTCGCTCCGACGCGGACTGATCCATGAGCGCCGCTGCGCGCGACCGAGAGGAGCGTGCTGATGCACTCGATGGCACTGCTGTTCGCGCGCCGGGCCGGGGTCGAACCCGATCCGGAACGCTGGCCCGAGCTGCGGCGCGCTTTACTCGCAGGCCCGCGGTCTGCGGTGTCGTTCCGCCTCGAGGGCCCGGACAGCCTGCCTGAGGCCCCGGTGCGCACCGCTGCGGAAGCGGCGGCGTTCGGCTATCTCGATTCCAACTGATCAGCCGGCGCGGGCGCGTTGCAGGCAAGGGGCCGGCGGGCGCGTGGTAAGCTTTCATGCGACGGAGGTATCCAGCGCGGCTCGAAGGAGGGTCGAATGGTGCATCGATACTGGTTAGCTCTCTGCATTACGTTGTCGATGGCGCAGGCGTCCAGCGCTGCCGAGCTGTTGCAGTACACGGCGAACAATCAACTCCCCGTGCCGGCCGACTATCGGAGCTGGATCTTTCTGACTTCGAGCCTCGATCTGAACTACGACGAACCGGTGCCCGGGGCTGCGACCTCGCGCTCGCTGCTGGACAACGTCTTTGTGAATCCGAGCGCCTACGCCCAGTTCCTCGAGACGGGGACCTGGCCGGACGGAACCGTGCTCATCAAGGAGAATCGCCTGGCTGCCAGCGCCGGTACCATCAGCAAGAGCGGCAAGTTCCAGGCGCAGGTCGTGAGCATGGAGCTGCACGTCAAGGATGAGAGGCGATTCCCGGGAAAATGGGCCTTCTTTGTGACCGATGGGAAAGAGCCCGCTCGGTACGTCGCCCCCGGCGCGAATTGCTACTCCTGCCACGCCGAGCACGGGGCGGTGGACAGTACGTTCGTACAGTTCTATCCGACGCTGCTGCAGATTGCGAGCGAGAAGGGCACCTTGGAGAGCAGGTTCTTGAAGGAGCGCGCGGCCCTCGCCGGCAAGCCCTGGAAATGAGCGCCCCCAGCGCCGGTGCGCAAACAGTCATCCACCCGGAGCCCACCCATGACCCCCACCATCACTGGCTTTGAGCGGTCGCCCGATCGGGGCGGGGGGCTGGCGCGGGACATGCGCGTTCGCTGGGCGCTCGAAGAAGTGGGCCAGCCTTACGAGGTCCGTCTGCTTTCGTTCCAAGCGATGAAGGAGCCCGCGCATCTGGCGCTGCATCCTTTCGGGCAGATTCCGACCTATGAGGAAGGCGATCTCGCGCTGTTCGAGTCGGGAGCGATCGTATTCCATATCGCGCAGCGCCACACGGGCCTGCTGCCGGACGATCCGAACGCACGGGCGCGCGCGATTACCTGGATGTTCGCTGCCCTCAGCACCGTGGAGCCGCCGATCGTTGATCTGACAATCGCGAAGCTCGTGGAGGGCAAAGAGTCCTGGTATGAGCGCCGCCTGCCGCTCGTGGAGGAACGCATTCGTGGACGGCTTAGGGAGCTCGCCGCTCGTCTTGGCGATGCCGACTGGCTCGAAGGCGAGTTCAGTGCCGGTGACCTGCTGATGGTGTCGGTACTGCTCAGATTGAAGACCTCAGGCCTGCTGGAGGAATACCCGAACCTTTCCGCCTATGTAGCCCGCGGTGAAGCGCGGCCCGCTTACAAGCGCGCTTTCGCCGCTCAATTGGCAGTGTTCACCGCCCTATCGAGCAGCTGATCAAGTTCCCGGCCGTCAGCGGCGCGCGGGAGCGAGCCGGCGGCGAAGGCCGACGCGGGAGTTGAAACACGGAAGCTGCTCGATGCCACCGTACGAGCTCTTGCGGCAGGGAGCGGATCCTGCTAGCGTCTGATACCGGTGTCAGACATGAGCCACGGGGAACCAAGCTAAATCAATCATAGGGGCGGCTCTAGATCGCCGCACACTGCTACCGTTGTCAGAGCAACAGGCGGCAGGCGGCTCCAGGGGAAAACCATGAGACAGGCATTTTGGGTTGCCGAGAACAGCAGGTCCTTCGCCAGGAGCGGACCGATCGCGTTGGCCGCGTTCATGCTGTGGATTGCCGCCGGTATGGGCAACTTTGCGATGGCCGCAGGCTTCGACGGGAGTGACGCCGCGAGGCTCGGTGCTGCAGCGCTCGGGAAAGCGGGTCCGTGGTGGTTGGCCACGTTGGATGGAGGGCTGCCGCTGGAGCGGCGTTTGCCCGAACGTGCCGTCATCTGCTCCGTGGTAAGAGCCAATCTACCCTCGAGCGCTTTCGCTTCGCCATCGACCACGGATCCGGACATCGACTCCATCGCGGCCGTCGCCGCCAATCCGTCGAATTCCAACCCCGACACCGCGCGCATCCAGGCGGCGCTGAGCTCCTGCCATGCGGGAGGAGTTGTCAAACTCGCCGCCGCCGGACAGTACGATGCGTTTCTGGCAGGTGCCCTGAGGCTACCCAGTGGCGTGACCCTATGGGTGGATACGGGTGTGACGCTGTATGCGTCCAGATATCCTGCGGACTACACCGCCAGCGGGCTGGTTGCCGGAGATGAATGCGGCAACGCTTCCGCCACGACGACCGGCAAGTCCTGCGAGGCATTCATTACGGTGGCCGCGGGAGCCAGCGGCAGCGGCGTCGTGGGTCTGGGAACGATCGATGGCCGCGGCGGCAGCGCGCTGACCGGCGGGCCCAAGGCCGGTATCATGACGTGGTGGGATGTGGCGCTGCTCAACAAGGTATCCGGCTTCTCGCAGAACTGCCCGGTCTTGCTCGATCTCACTCAGGGTGGGAAGGACTTTCTGCTGTTCAGGATCGCGCTGCTCAACTCCCCGCATTTCCACGTCAAGATCGACTCGTACGACGGGTTCGTTGCGTGGGGCGTGCAGGTGTTGACGCCGTCGCTTGCATACAGCGTCCCGAGCTACGCCTGCAGTACGTTGCCGAGCAACACGGTCGCCGCAACGCGTCCCGGTACTTGCTATACACCGGACTTTGCCAAGAATACCGACGGCATCGATCCGGGGGGCAGCCGCAACGTGCTCATTGCGAACTCCTACATCAGCGACGGGGACGACAATGTCGCCGTGACCGCATCCAACAAGACCAATTGCATCACCACCGCCAACGGGTTCTGCTCCAGCTCCAATACGCTCGTGGCGCACAACCATTTCTACTATGGCCACGGGATGTCGGTGGGCAGCGGCACGCAGGGCGGCGTGACCGGCCTGCTCGTTTGGGACCTGTCGATCGATGGGGAAGACAGCTCCAATGGAGTGGGTCTGCGGATCAAGACCTCGCAGGGTGCGGGTGGGGAAGTCTCCGCGACGTACGCAAAGGTCTGCATCCGGCGCGAAAAGCAACCCATCGTCATCGATCCGTTCAACAGCGCTCCGAGCTCTACCACGGACTTTCAGCCAAATCTGCACGATCTCCGCTACTTCGACATCCACGCGGTGAATCTGCCCGGTGCGAAATATCCGAGCTCCACCAACTGGAATGACGTGATGAATGGTGTCAGTGCGACGAATCTGCTGACCTCGGTCTTGCTGGACAACGTGTTTTTCGACGTAGCGCCGGCCTGGGGCAACTCGAGCAAGGCGCCTTTTACCGGCTCGCCCAACTTTGCCAGTTTCATCATCGGACCGGGATCGACCAGCTTTCCGATACCGACCACCGGGCAGGACGTGACCGTGACCGGTGCTGCGGCAGGTATGGCCTCCAGTGAGAACGCCGTCGATTGCAGTCGCGCTTTTCCTGCGTTCAGCTCGGTGAACAGCAAATCGCCGATTTGATTGATCCGTCCCAGAGGACCTGCGCCTGCTGTGGTTCGCGCTGCGGCATCCCAATCGACCCGCCTGGCTCTGGCCGGTTGCCGCACTGCTGGCCTGGTACGCACTCGAGCCCGCGAACTTCGTCATCCCCGTTCTTGGCGTGCTGGATGATTTCGTGCTTCTGCCGCTAGTGCTGCACGCCGTTCTCAAGTTCCTGCCGATGGATATCCGGGTCAGTTTTCTTACTCGGCCCTTGCCGCGCTAGCGCGCGACCTCCTTGTCGACGACCTCTCGCTATGAGCCGGCGCGACTCGGCTCAGGGGGCGGCCCGGAGGTGGTCGGACTGCCCTGCCCCCGTAGCAACGCCGCGAACTGCTCTGCAGGCAGAGGCACACTGAAGTAGTAACCCTGCATTTCGTCGCAGGCTTTCTCACGCAGAAACGCCTTCTGCTCCGGCGTCTCCACTCCTTCCGCAACGATTGTCAGGCTGAGTGTCTTCCCCATCGCGATGATGGCTTCGGCGATGGCGCGGTCATCCGGATCACGAGGAAGGTCCCTGATAAAGGACCTGTCGACCTTCAAAGTATCCACTGGAAAGCGCTTCAACTGGGCGAGAGAGGAATACCCGGTGCCGAAATCATCGATCGCGAGTCGAATCCCGAGCTCCTTGATCTCCGTCAGCACGCGCACGGCGCGCTCTGCGTTGTGCATGATCATGCTCTCGGTGAGCTCGAGCTCCAACAGATGCGGCGGGAGGCCGGATTCACGCAGTGCCGTACGCAGATCGCCGATGAGTGCCTTGTCCTCGAGTTGCAGCAGTGACAGATTCACGCACATGCGAACCGGCGGCAGTCCCGCCTGCAACCAACGCGCGTTCTGCTCACACGCTGTGCGCAGAACCCAGCGCCCAATGGGCAGGATGAGGCCGGTTGCCTCGGCGACCGGGATGAACTGGACCGGGGGAGTGGACCCCAGCGACGGATTGGTCCAGCGCAGGAGAGCCTCCACGCCCGTGATCACGTCGGTGTCGACCTGAACCTTCGCCTGATAGTGCAGCGAAAACTCGTTGCGTTCGAGAGCGTGGCGTAACTGAGTCTCGATGAGGATGCGTCCGGCGGAGCGGGTGTGAGCGGCCGCGGAATAGAACTGATAGGTGTTCTTCCCCTGCTCCTTGGCCTGGTACATCGCCAGGTCTGCGTGCTTCATGACGTCCTGATCCTCCTGGCCATCATGCGGATGCAGGCAGATACCGATGCTCGCAGTTACCCGGCATTCCTGACCATAGATCTGCACTGGACGCAGGGCGGCCGACAGAAGCAGGCGCGCCACCAGGGCAACCTGTGCCTGGCCCGCCACCTCCGGGAGCAGTACGACAAATTCATCACCACCGAGTCGAGCCAGCACATCGCTCCCGTGCAGGCACTCGCGAAAACGCGACGCCATTTCACGCAGGAGTACGTCCCCGGCCTCATGACCGAGGGAGTCATTGATGATTTTGAAGCGGTCGAGGTCGATATACAGGATGGCGACTTTGCAGTTACGGCGCTTCGCGCTCTCGATCGCCAGCGCGACGAGCTGCCAGAACATCGCTCGGTTGGGGAGGCCAGTCAGGGGGTCGTGCGTTGCCAGATACTGGACGCGCTCTTCGGCTTGCTTGCGCGCCGTGATGTCCTCCACGACGGAAATGTCATACATGCGCTCACCGATGCGGTTGCGGCGGACAGCAATGGTGAGCGACACCCAGATCGGGCGGCCATCCCGGTGCACGTAGCGCTTTTCCAGCTTGAAGGACTCGATCTCGCCGCGACGCAGCTTATCGCGCATTTCATCGCTGAGAGTGGCGTCCTCCTCGTGAGAAATCTGCCGCACAGTCAGTTCCAACAGCTCGCTCTCCGCGTATCCCAACATCTGACACAGGCGCGGATTGGCGTACAGGAACCGTCCAGAGTCGTCGACGTGCGCGATGCCGATGGCAGCCAGCGCGAGTGTCGACGCAAAGCGCTGTTCGCTGTCGCGCAGACGCTCTATCGTGAGGGCCTGGTCAAAGGCGAGCCCGATGACGGTACCTAGCGCCGCGAGGGCAGACATCCGCCCCTCGCTGGGTACCGCTGCAGATCCGGAGCCGAGAGTCAACACGGCGCACAGACGTTCGGTCGATGGAATTGGCAGGACAAGGGCAGGAGAGGGCGGTGTCCACAGATCCGGATGCGCCGCGGCGAGCTCATCCGCCTCGATCTCTCCAACCCAGACCGGCGCCTCGTTCAGCCACGGTGGCAAGGCACCGCTTTGAAGCGTTGGCGGCATGACAGAGTCGCCAGGGTAGCCGGCGAGCGGCGTCAAAACTCCGCTTCGCTCGTCGACTCCCCACCAGATAGCCACGGAGCACGCGCCGCTTTCGCAAAGGAGGCGAAGAACGTCATCCATTGCCCGCGCGCGGCTCTCGGTGTTCGTCAGAACCCGAGCGACTGAGCCGATGAGGCCCGGAAGGTCCGGCGCAGCGCGACTCTGCGCACCCTCGGACAACGAGGATGTCGATGAGTGTGCGGGTGTGTTTGAACGCCCCATCGCAGTCTGATCCCTCGGCGAGTTCCAGTGCGGATGGCGCCGGTTCAGGGCGGGATCCGTGGATGTCAGTCCCTATCGGCCAGTGTCGGACTCGGTTGAATGCTCATGTCGAAAACTGTGACCCAGGTGGGGTGGCGAATGAGGCGGGTGAAGTGGCTCGTTTTGTCCCGATATGTCCATTTTCGAGGCAACCCCTCGATTTGGGACACTCCCGCGCCGGACACGGGAGTCGATGCCTGTCCTGTTCGCCGAGCACGCGCGCCCAAAGGCTAACGTCGGAGTGACTGACCGCGGCTCCGAGTCCAATCATATGCAAGCCGGTGTCATCGGGGAATCCACACTGCGTCGCTTCAACATGACCGACGACTACGGTCACCGGCAAGTGTGGATCGACCCCGACGATAAAGTGCCCACGCAACCCTTCAGTCGCACCGGCCGACGCCTGAGACGTGACACGCCGCACGGCTTCGTGGTGACCTTCGTCATACCCAGCTGCGCAGCGTGCGTCTGGCCGAGATGCTGCCTTAGGGTCGACAGCGGGCTTGCGCCCGTCGCGTCGCGCTGTCGCGAGCGGCCGCAGAACACGGCGGTTCCTGGTGCCGCCTACATGTATTGGTTGAGTTTCGCGGCAGCGAGGTGCACTGTTGACAGTTGCGGAGCGCGTTCTCTACGCAGGGGAGAGACCTCCCGCTGTTCGCGCCATGCAGCACAGGAGAGTGACAGAGTGAATCTCAGCCTGATCGATGCGTTCGGAAGCTTCGGCGCGAAGCCGGGCAATCGACAGCGGGCGCTCTCAGCAATCGCTGCCGACGGCGCTCTGGTGCTCAATTGCGAGCAGACCCATTTTCAACACCCCGAGCGCGGTGTGCTGCGCTACGAGGACAGGCTGTCCAGGGAGTCTGTCGATGCGAAGGATGCGGAGTTGCTGCGGCAGCATCTGACGCTCGCACGCGACGGTGAGTTGCCGGTCCGCATGGTGGTGACGTTTCTCGCGCAGCAGAAAACCCGCGCTCGTCGCTATCACGTGCGGCCTGATCTGGTCGGCAGGGTCGTGACGTTCGACGGGGACCTTTTCACCGTCGACTTCGAGCGGCGAGAGAAGGCGGATGAGGTACGTGTCCGCAGCGGCCGCAAGTGAGCGGGGCTCACTCGATGCTCTGATACGTTGCCGTGATCGCGTAGCTCAGCAGTAGATTGCAGGGCTTCCGTGAGCCGTGCTGCTCAGGGCGATGGCCCGAGCATTGCAGCGTGCCACGTGTCTTTCCCGTCTTGTTGCCCAGAGCGGTGGTTACCGCGCTGGTGAGATCGAACTCTCCGTCGCAGTCTGCATAGGGGCAGCGAAACTCGAAGAAAGCCCGCGCGGGTGGATGCAACACGTGCGATTGCGCGGCCGGCGTGCTTGCCGCCGGACCCTCGAACGACAGCTCGAGCCGCAACTGCTGAACGGTGGGGAAGGCGACGCGCAGTGCTCGCGCCGCCGCGTGCTCGCGCCGTAGCCGTTCCGCGCGCTGCTGGCGCAAGGCATCGGGACTGGATGCGAGCCTCATGTCGTCGGCCCGGACGCCGGCTCGACCGGAGCCGGGGAGTCTGCTGCGCTACCTGCGACAGTCGCGTCGCTGGGAGCGTCGACGCGCGCCGACCGACGTTGCTGTTTTTCCTCCTGACGCGCCTTACGCGCTCGCTCTTTCTGCTTTCTGACCTGCTGGTAGTTGGGTTTGGCCATGGGCTGGATTCTCCGTAAGGATTCGACCCGAAGCGTAGGGCGCCGGTCGCGCCGCGTCGCGGTCCGCTGCGTCCTGGGATCACACCAGCGACGCGGCTCGACTGACAGATGCGGCAGATCAGCGCCGTGGGCCGACGCCCCGGCTACGCCCGCCGGAAGCACTGCGATCTTGCGCCTCGCTGACTTTCAGAGACATCCCGCGAGGCCGGTGCCGTTCAAAGCCTGCCTGGCACTCGATGCGTCGGCGTTGGGCCGCGCTTTCATCGGTGGCGGTGCCAAAGGTCACGATCCCGCCGCACACTACATGAGTCTGAGCGGGATTGCCGAACTCCCGCAGTTGTCCCTTATGATTCAGGTAGTTACGGTCGACCTGGAGCTTTCGACCGCGATCGCGCGGCCGGCGGCGGTCAGCCTCAGAAGCGATACCGACGCCCCACAGAATGACGTCCGTGTCCGGGTTGCAGTCCGTGGCGATCCGATGCCACAGAAAGCGACTATCGAAGTTGCGCAAGGGGCGAACACTTACCGCTTTACCCGCTTTTTGCGCCTGCGCACCGCGGAGGCGGCTCGAGGTGTAGAGGCGTCCGACCTCGAGCTCAGCAGCGAGCTGACCGAAGGTCTGGAATCGCTGAACGGGCATATGCGGCGCAGCGTATCCGGCGATCTGGCCGCCGCGCGCGCCCTGACTCAGGCAGCTCGCGCCATCAAGGCCGTCCGCGTAGAGAATCAGGTCTTCTTCATGAATAGCGAGCACCAACCCTGTGCGCTGATTTCTCCGTCCACCAGTTTGCAACTGTGCGGCGGCTGGAAACTGATGCACCCATCGCAGCGCTGCGTATCTTTCGGCTTATCCTGGTACGCGACGGCTTTCTGCGGCACCTTGGCCTGTGCGCCGGCTCGATTTAACCCGAGGCCGTAGGCGGCTGAGGCGCCAACCGCATAGCTCGCCACCCGCTGGAACAAAACACGTCGTGAAAGATGTTTCGGCTTGCTCGGCATGTTCATCGCTCACCCGTCACAGCGCGACGGCGCGCCACAAGGGTAGAGCGCAAGCCGTGCACCCAAGTAGCGCAGGGGAACGTCTTCTGGGCTTGGGGAACGACTTTGCGAGGCGCGCGCGAAACGCGCGCAGAATTCTCCTGGTCCCTCATCTGTCGCGCGGCGATATAGGGCTACGCCCATTCCGCGTGGCTCGGGACAAGCGTCGCGCGGCCCCATCAAGCACCGCCGCCAGCGCGGGCTCGAACCGCTCTTCCGTCAGCCACTGATGGTGCTGTGCGGCGTTTCGCGAGCTTACCCGAGCGAACAGTGCTGCCGTGCGGGGAAGGGCGCCCGTTTTGAAGAGCTGTTGGCCGAGCGCCTCGGCGGATCGGGCTAGATTAGAGTCGCCGTCGCGCCAAGCGCGGGTTTCCGCAGTACGCAACGAGTGACCAAAAACGAAGTCGTCCACGAGTTGGAGGAGCGCCAGCTTGCCTTCCGGGCCCATAGGAGCTTTCTGCAGAGCTTCGAGCGACTGCTCGAAGTGCCGCATCGCATTCGGGCCCGGGGGCGCCCTGCGCATCGATAGCAACGCCCAAGGGTGACGGGCGAACACGTCGCGGGTGCGGCGCGCGATGGCCGATATGGCCTCGCGCCATCGCCGTGGCAGCTGGCCCTCTGGGACCAGGATCTCTCCCATGAGCGCGTTGTCCATCAGGGCTATGAGATCGGCCTTCGTGTGGACGTAGTGATACAGGCTCATCGTGCTCACCCCGAGGCGAGCCGCGATGCGCCGCATCGAAACGGCCTCGAAACCCTCGACATCCGCGATCGACAGCGCTGCGGAGGAGATCTTCTCGCGAGTGAGGCGGCCAGACCGCTCACCGGGCGCCGGGCGCAACCATATCGAGGCATCTGCAGCACGCTTGGACACGCTATCAGTCTACTGGACTCTGGACGTACAGTGTACGATACTTTCGTACACCGTACGTCTAAACACCGGGTGACTCATGCTCGAGTCGATTAGCCACATAGCCCTCATCGTAAAAGATCCTGCCAGGACCGCCGCGCTGTTTCGGGATCTCTTCAGCGCCCGAGCGGTTGAGCGTGAGGACGCGGAGGGTCATCTCGAGACGTTCGTCAACCTGGGAGGCATCCGGATTGTGCTGGTTGCCGCGACCGTTCAACGCGCCCGCACCGGGGACCACATTGCCTTTCGCGCCACCCCGGAGATCCTCGAGGCTACGGCTGCCAAACTGCAGGCGATGGGGCGCGAGTTCATAAGGGCGCGCTCCGACAGGTCCTTGTACTTCTTCGATTACGATGAGCACGTGTTCGAATTGGATTCCGAGGACCTTGATGAGGAGCTTGGAACATAGAGCGCGCCGCAGTTTTCTACGCAGGCGAGTGGACAGATTCGGGCGCAGCCTGTATCAAAACGTCGAAACCACTATCCCCACCCCGGAGGACGACTCATGAAGCATGCACTGGCTATCTCGTGTGCCATCATCGGCTGCTGGCTGTCGGGGACGGCACTGGCCGGCTACGCGGACGACCGCGCCGAAATCGAGAATCTCTCGAATCGCTACATGATCGCCGTGGATGCGGGCGACATGGACACAGTCATGAGCACCTGGGCCGATGATGGCGAGCTGGTGTGGGCGGATGGGACGGAACACGGCAAAGCCGCGATTCGCAAGGCTATGGTGGGCTTCTCGGAGGCGAGAAATCGGAGCATTCCGCAGGGAGCGACTGCCTGGCCGCGCTCGCGGCACTTCATCCTCAATCATGTGATCGATGTGAAGGGCGATACCGCCATGACTGTAGCTTATTGGTTTGAGATCACGAACAACACGCCGCAGAAGAATGCGCAGCTCGTGTACTTCGGACACTATGAGGATACGCTGGTGAAGCGCGGCGGACGCTGGCTGTTCAAGACGCGCAAGGTCTACAACGAATCACTCTCCAATCGCGCACTCTTTTACCCCAACCTGGGTGAGCGAGATCCCCGCAGTCATTGAACCGTGACGCATCGCAGCTGCCAGGAACAGATGAGCTCGGCAAATCATGCTGCCGTTCCCGGCGATTGCTGCCCGGGGAAGGGCGATCCGGGCACCGAGTGCAAGCAGGATGGTAAACAGACTTTGCACTCGAGGATGCTATGATCCGGGAAAACCCGAAGGGTGGTACATCATGAAGAGCGCTCTATTCGTCGCAGCAATGCTCGCGGTCGCACCAGTATTGGCCGACACGAATCCGGCACCGACCATTGCGCCGCCGCCGACACGGGACGAACAGAAGCAGCCGCGGCCGCCGCGTGCCCGCGGCATCAGCACTGCACTGGCGATCGAGGCCGCTACAGCCGCCAATGCCACATGCCTGGCCAATGGCTATGAGACTACCGCCCTCATCACCGACTCCGCGGGTGTACCGATCGTGCTGATCTCCAATGATGGTGCAGCCGCCATCACACAGAGAATCGCAATGAGCAAGGCTCAGGCGACACTCAAATATGGGAAGACCAGCGGAGAGGTCGCGGCCAAGGCTGCTGCGGACACGGCGTTCGCGGCGGAAATAAAGGCAAATCCTCTGATAGAGACCGCCCGGCGTGGTGCGATCCCAATCAAGGCGGGCTCCGACCTGATCGGTACATTTGCCGTGTCCGGCGCGCCGGGAGGCGACAAGGACGAGGTATGCGCAGTAGCCGGTCTTGCAAAGATCCAGGACCGAATCAAATAGTTTGCGCGAGCCCTGCCACTAAGGCTTGGAAATGGGCTTGCCGTTCTCATCGACCTGAATGGTCTTCACCGGCCCCATGCCAACGAGCTCGAGGACGGCAGGCTCCTTCTCACCGGTGCGCGCGCCATCCCAATGCACGGTGTTCTTGACGTCGATAGAGACCGTTCCTGCGTGGACAGGGTAGGTGGTGCGCTCGTCATAGACGTTGCTCGTGGACACCCACCAGGTACCTGACAGCACATAGGCATAGCGGTCCTGATCGTGGAAATGTGGCTTGGAGAAATGACCCGGCCACCACTTGTAGATCACGCCGTACAGGCCTGCCTTGCTCGGGTCTCCGAATAGCTTACAGGTCTGCTGCGCGCCTTCCTTGCCCACGCACTTGATGTCTTTGGGCAAAGTCACAGGAACGTGGGTGGGATCTGGGACCGGGCCCACTGGATCGTTGATGGTGGTGCCCACCCGCGGGTCGCTCTGTGCCAGCGCAAAGCCAGCGACCACCAGCGCAGCGACGGCCGGAACGAGAGCACGTATGACTGGGAAATCCATGCAATTCTCCCGGGGACTGGGCTAGGGAGAATAGACTTACCGGCGCGATGCCCGCAACGACCACCCGGCGCACAAGGCTTGCAGATCAACACCAACAGTCGGACCGTGGCGCAGCCAACCGCCGCCGCAGGGGGCTCCATCGACCACGTGACGGTTTCCATCCATGTGGCGGAGAGAGTGACGGCCAGGTTCCTCGCCTGTTGACCGGTCGATACCGCGTCACCACTGGCGCAGCGGAACGCGCCGGTCCATGCTCCCGACAACCACAAAAAAAGCGGGGAGAAACGACTGTGGAGTGGAATCGACGCCTGTTCCTGTGCGCCGCCGGCGCCGTGACGGCCAGCCCGGCGCTGAGCTTCGCGCAGGAGGCGCCGCTGCCGGAGCCGCCCTCGGCGGTCGGACCGATCAAGCTGTTCGACCTGGAGGAGCTGGAAGAGCGCGCGGCCAAGGTACTGACGCCTGGATCGTTCTCGTTTCTTGCCGGGGGCGTCGGCGCCGAGTGGACCTTGCACGAGAACCGCAAGGCCTTCGGTCACTTCGTCATCCAGCCTCAATACCTGCGCGGCGCACCGGCGCCGGATCTGTCCACTACTCTGATGGGCATGAAGCTGTCCGCGCCACTTCTGACCGCGCCGGTCGGAGGCCAGGGTCTGTTCCATGCCACCGCCGATATCGGCACAGCCCGGGGCACGGCGGCCTCGGGCCTGCTGATGACCGCCAGCGGCGCTTCGACCGCCACCCTCGAGCAGATCTCCGAGGCCGTGGGCGCGGGGCCCAAGTGGTACCAGCTCTATCTTCCCGCAGACCGCGGCGAGGCGACCGCCTTGCTGCAGAGGGTCAAGGCGGCCGGCTATTCGGCGGTGGTGTTCACCATCGACGCCTTGGGTGCGGGTAATTCCGAAGAACTGCAGCGCACCGGTTTTCCCGTGGGGCGGGCTCTCGCCGCCGCGTCGGCCCGGGTGACTGCCGGCGCGCCTGGCGCGGGAATCAAGCGCGGCCGGCCGAAGAACAGCTTCGACTGGGACGATGTGGAATTCATCCAGAAGGCCAGTGGCCTGCCGGTGCTGCTCAAGGGCGTGTTGTCGCCCGATCTGGCCAGGAAGGCGGTGGAGCGTGGTGTGGCGGGAATCCAGGTATCCAACCACGGCGGACGGCAACTCGACGGGGTGCCGGCCACCATCGACGTGCTCGGCCCCATCGCCGAGGCCGTCGACAGACGCGTGCCCATCATCGTCGACAGCGGCTTCCGCCGCGGCGGGGACGTGTTCAAAGCCCTGGCGCTGGGGGCGGACGCCGTGGCTATGGGCCGCCCGGTCATGTATGGCCTGGCGCTCGGTGGGTCGGATGGCGTCAAGAGCGTCTACGAGAAGCTCACGCAGGAAATCTCCCTGACCATGCGGGCAGCCGGCGCAGGCCGCATCTCGGACATCAGGAGAGCCTATCTCGGCTTCGAAACCCGCGCCCAGGCGTCTCTTTATTGACGTACCGGTCGGACTGGGATGTCGTCCTTCGCGGTGGGCAGGAATGCAACCTCGCGCCAAACCTCCATTGGTTTGATATCGGAGGGCGGCAAAGCGAACGCGCCCAGATAGTCCGTATGTGTGAAAAGCGCTCCGTCGATGGCTTTGACAAACTCATACGGCCCGGTCAGTTGATTGCTGCCGTCGCGATGCATCACGCGCAGATCGAATCGACCACTACACTCGAAGCTACGATGTTGCCGCCGACCGAGTTGCCATAGTCCCTTGTCGTAACTCGCAGCAATGGCATTGTCCGGACCCCTCAGGGTGCAATCCGCACAGATCCTGAAGTAGGCGCCGCGCACGCTTACCGGCGATTCGCCATGCACGGGCCGAAAAGTGAGGATGATCAATTTTCGAGCTCCGCCACCAACTCGAGCTCCGCCTCGATGATTTCCCCCAACGAGCTGGCAGAGAGAGTGAAACCAGGGCGAGCTCGATAAGCATCGAAGGCAACCCAGATCGCGACCATTTCATCGACGTCGAGGCCGGTGAGTGTCAGGCAGACTGCGGTATTGCCATCGCTGGTAATCCAGAAACTGCGTTGCATCGATTGCTGCCAGCGCCGGGCAAAGAACGGCTTGCAGAGCTGTTCACGGATCTCGTCCGCATCCGGGACTTCGTACAGCAGTCGGCTCAAGGCCCTGGCGTCGGCGACCTTTGCGCGCACGGAAGAAATCTTCGTCACGCTCATGACGCCACCTCCGTATGCCTCAGTGCACCACCGCGCGACGCGATGTCGCATCGGCACACGACATATTGATTGAGTTCCCCGGGAATAAGGCGCAGTCTGCATCGACCTTGACTCTGCCCGCGCGGGCCGGAGAAGCCATCTGATGACCCCTGCCGCGGCGACGCTTGCCATCCGTACTCGGTTGACGGGACACAGATTGCCGTACGGGTCGTTATGGCGTTGCCTCGGAGAATACGGCAGCGGTGCTTCATGTGACGGATGCGGGGAGCGCATCACGTCCGCGCAGGCATCCTATGCAGTGGACTTCACGCCGGGCGTTCTGCCCGAGTCGGCCCGGTTCCATCGCGTTTGCTTCGAGATCTGGCAACGTGAGTGCCAGGTGACTGCGCTGCCGTAACGCTGGCATGCAGCAAAGCGCGCCTGTGTACTCGCTGCGTTTCCCAAGAGTACGGCCGCAATGAATCTGACTCTGATCGACGCGTTTGGAAGGTCTGGCGCCAAACCGGGAAACAAACACGGGGCCCTCTCGGCAATCGCGGCCGATGGCGCCATGGTGCTCAACGGCGAGCAGGCCTGTTTTCGACATCCCGAGCGCGGGGTGCTGCGCTACGAGAATCGGGTCTCCACTGACCCTCTTGCGTTGAAGGATGCTCAGCTGCTGGGGCAGCACTTGGCCCTCGCGCGGGATGGCGCCTTGCCAGTACGCATGGTCGTGACGTTCCTCATCGACGGAGAGTCGACGAGTGAGCTGCGCCTGCAGTGCACGCCTATTTGCCACTTTGATACGTTGCCGCAATTGCGTAGGTCAGATGCAGCTTGCAGGGCCTTCGCGAGCTGTGCCGGTCTGGTCGATGGCCGGGGCATTCGAGCACCCCGCACGCTTTCCCACCCTCGGTCGTGAGGGCGCTGTTGACCGCAGTTGTGAGATCGAACCCTCCATCGCAGTCTGCATACGGGCACGAAAACTCAAAGAATGCCCGAGCAGCCGGATGTAACACGTGCGACTGGGCCGCTGGCGTGTTCGGCGATGGGCTTTCGAACGTCAGCTCGAGACGCAACTCTTGAAGAGCCGGGAATGCGACCCGAAGCGCCTGCGATCCCGCACGCTCGCGGCGCAACCGATCCGCGCGCTCCTGGCGGGACACTTCAGGACCAGATGAGAGTCTCATGACGTGGTCTCGGGAACGCTATGGCCTGGAGCGGCGAATTCTGATGCTTGGGTGTCGCCACTCATTTCGTCTGTAGCGTTTACGCGTGCCGACCGGCGTTGCTGCTTCTCCTCCTGACGGGCCTTCCTGACGCGCTCCTTCTGTTTCCTGACTTGCTGATGGTAACTGGGCCTGGGCATAGGTGCTTTCGACGTGGGGACGGGTGGTACCTGCGATTGTCGCCGAATCGTCAACTCGCTCGCTGCGTGCGGGGCGTCCGTTTGGAGAGTCTTTCCTGGACCGGCATCTGGGTCCGACGGAATTCGACCACGAATCGCTCCCCGTCGAACGAAGAGACGCGTCCCACCAGATCCTTCCGGGCGTAATAGGTCATGCGAGCCGGGGCGATGGCGGCAGGATCCGCCTTCGGGACCAGGGCCTCAACGGCGACGATAACGCGGATCTCACTCTCGTTTGACATCGCCTCTGCCAGATGCGCCCGCAATACCCGCGCAATTTCCGTGGTTTGACCTGACAGGTCCTCCTCATACCTCAAGATCTCGATCTGTGCCTTCTTGAAGCCGGCATACCAGCAGCTAATGATGAGAGCGCCGTCCGGCGTCATCGCCGAGCGTAAGCGTCGTGAGGGCTTCACCTTGTAGCTGGCAAACGCTTCCAGCAGATTGGCGTCATTCATCGCAAGTTCTCTTGGTGGCGACCGACTATGCTCCATGGGCGCCTCAGGTGATTCGGCTCACGCGGCGGTACCGGGAAGGCGCTGTGCGTTCACGATGTAGCTCACCTGCAGCCCGCAAGTCTGCCGCGGGATTCGATGCCGGGAGCGTACGCCGCTGCATTCGAGGGTTCCGCTTGCCTGCAGCGCGGTGCCCAGGAGAATCGACTGCGCTGCATGACTGAGATCGTAGATGCCATCGCAATCTCCATAGGGACAGGGAAAGCCAAAGTAGGCTCGAGCCCCTGGGTAGAGCACGAACGATTGGTCCGCGTGCGGCGGCGCTTCGAACTTCAAGAGCACCGCAATGTGCGTCGCTCTTGGGCATACCTCGCGAAGGAGCGCCGCCGTAGCGCGCCCCTTGCGCAATCGTTCCGCACGATCCTGAAATCCAGACACACTCTTCTGAGTCGCAAGCCGCGGTCTAGTTGAGCGCAACGCCACTGGGCTCCTCCGGAGTTGGTTTGACGTCGAGCGCGAGGGCGAGCCCCAGGCGCCCCAGAAGCGAAAGCGATCCAGGCAGAAGCTCCAGACGGAACTCCTCGCGGGCATAGAGGCCGACGTGCCGTTCGGCGGAGCCGCCTTCCTCCTGCAGCCTCCTCAGGAGATCGAAAGACCGACGCAGTGTCCCGAGCGCGCGCAGGATCTCACTCTCGACGCCGACCTGATCTCGCGCCAGCTCGGGCTTTGCCATGACGCGGCCCGTACAATAGCTTTCGCGATGCGTCCCGCCAATCTCGTCGCCTGCAGGAGCACACCGCATGTCGCCCGCGCGCCACGTATGCTGCGGGTCGACGCGCAGTGCCTCTGTGATCTCCGCCGGGTCGATGTGCGGATGGCGGATACGCAGCGACATGATGAATTCGTGGTCGCTCACATGCATCCGGGCGAGGTTCCCGGGCTCGTCCGCCCGGGCTCCTTCATCAGTACCGACGCGGTGCGCCGCTCGGTCCGCCCGAGCGCTCCCGGTCCTGCGCTTCGTTGACCTTCAGCGCGCGGCCCTCGAAGTCCGTGCCATTGAGAGCCTGCATAGCGCGGGCGGCATCAGCGCTCGACATTTCGACGAAGCCGAAGCCGCGGGGACGCCCCGTATCGCGATCGCTGATCACGGAGACCTTGTCCACTGCGCCGTGCGCAGTAAACAGAACTCGCACGGAATCTTCGGTAGCGGTAAAGGGGAGATTTCCAACGTAAAGTTTGGTCACTTAAAACACTCGTTCAAAGAAGATGGGAGTAGGCAAAGACGGTTTGCCTCCGGTCGCGGGGATTTCTGAAATGGCTGTCCGGTGGCCGACTTATGAGCGCATCGACGCGCAGGCCAGGGGCGGGCAAGGCGGAAATTCACGAGGCGGAACGGACACTAGCACGTTCCAGACGCGAGCGCTTGACTTTCGCGTTGCTGCTGTCGGCAGCAAGGAATTGCGCTATGCCAACACGTTGCGCGCAGAGCTTGCGAGGTCGAAAATCTCGTCGCAACGGATACGGCGACTCAAACGCAGAAGGAAGGCGGAGCGGGGTGTAACTACGGCGGTTGGATAACGGTAGTGTTTGTTGCCGCTTTAGTCGCGCACACACCTGCGCACTGCGATATCTTGCCCAAGCAATTTCACAGGTATCACATGATCTGATTGTCATGGGCGCGGATTCGGCCCATGATGCCTGGAGTCGAGTGCGCGATCCGCGATCGCTTGGCCCTGACAGGTGGGATGCCTCGAGACATCGAGCTCTTGCCGTGGCGGCTCACGGAATTTCCAAGTTAGGACCTGAAGTCGCCGTATTCCGGGCTGCACAGCCAGAGGTGAGGCATGAGTATCGATGGTGGCGCGCTCCACATGAACGGCGCACTCGAGGTCTACAAGCTGCTCGATGAGCTGGATCGCCATATCAACAGTCACGATGCGAGCGGTCGGGCCGTTCTGTACCAGGCGAAAGAACGTCTCCGTACGCTCATCATCAGTATGGATCAGTCGAAAACCGTTTAGCGACTGGCGCAGCGTTGCACCGGCAAACGGTTAGCCGGAGTGCACGTCCAGCTGAAAGCGGCCGTCGTTGCGCCGCCGTTTTGCCACGACATCGTGACGGGATGGTGCCGGGGCGCCGACCAGCGAGTGCGGACGTAGCAATTGCTGAACCAGGCTGTGGTCGAACAAACTCTAGGAGCCGCGTAGCGGGCTCGGCACGCTGGTCAGCCAGCGCGGCAGGTAGCACTGTCGGGAATGGGACGGCGCGGCGCAAGTCGACATGGGTTTTGCAACACGGCAGGCGCCGCTATTTCCTTTCACCCAGGCGAGTTGTAAGTTGTAAGCAACAACGCCGAGCCGGCAGAGCGCATGCGGCGCGGAAGTTCCTGTGGAGATTGCCCGTCTCCGTCGGAATGACGACTCCAGAGCTTTCCGACCTCTTTCCCCGGTATATCCCCGTTGCCTTTTGCTAGACTCGAACGTGAACGGGGCGATTACCATCACGCCGGAGAGCAGCAATCGCAACACACATTGAGCTGGTCAAGCAGCACAAGCGGGCGATGATCCGCAAATACGCCGAGTCCGAAGATCGCAGGGGGGCGACACAGATTCTGACGACGTTGGTTCCCTACGTGCTCACCTGGTGGGGGACCGTCGAGTATGCGAGCGTCTCCGCCTGGGTTGCCGTAACGGCAGTTCCGCTGCTGGTCTTGTTTACACTGCGCGTGTTTGCGCTCATGCACGAGTGCGGCCATGGGAGCCTGTTTCGCAGCTCATCGCCGAATCGCTGGACCGGATTTCTCCTCGGCGTGATATCTGGCATGCCCCAGTATGTCTGGTCGCAGCACCATAATTATCACCATGCGCACAACGGCAACTGGCAGAAATACCGCGGACCCTACTCGACGCTGTCGATAGATGAATATTCGGCACTGACCGCTTTGCAGCAGCGCATGTACAGGCACAAGTGCAGCATTGCGGCTGCGCCGCTTGCCGGCTTTATCTATCTGATCTTCAACCCGCGCCTGACGTGGATGAGAGGTACTTGCGGGCTGGTGTTGCACATCGTCAGGGCGAAGATGGCGCGGACCGGCGTATCAGTCCGCGAGTGTGTCGCGAGCTACCGGACGCGCTTTTGGAAGACGACTACGGAATACAGGCATATGTTCTGGAATAATGTCGTCCTGCTCAGTGTCTGGGCGTTCATGATGTGGGCGTGCGGTGCTGAGCTGTTCTTTCTCATCTACCTGTTGAGCGTGTCGATCGCTGGTGGCGTGGGCATCGTGTTATTCACGGTTCAGCACAACTTCGAGCACGCTCACGCAACTGACAGCGAACGCTGGGACCCCGATACCGGCGCCATCGAGGGGACGAGCTTTCTCGTACTGCCTGCCTGGCTGAATTGGTTCACGATCAACATTGGCTATCATCACATTCACCATTTATCGGCGGCGATTCCAAACTATCGTCTCGCGCAATGCCACAAGGAGTACAGGCATCTATTTCGGCAGGTCGCTCGCCTCAGCCTGTCGAAGGTCCGCAGCGCAATGCAGTGCATTCTTTGGGATGTGCGTGCGCAGCGAATCATCACGCTCGCGGAATATCGGGAGCAGATTCGCTGCGGCTCGTCCTGAGGTCGCCCGAGCTACGACTCAGGCGGAGCGCTGAGTGCGGCTCTGAGCTCTTTCACTTCGGCAGAAGCTGTGATGTCCCGGCGGCGCCGGATTATCTGTCGGACAATCCTACGAGAGTGCCTCGTCGGCTCTCTCCGCGATGGCCATTGCAATCGTAACGGCCGCTTCCGCGATCTCCTTCGGGTTGTTCCCTTGTTGCAAAACGGCTGGATTGTTGAATCTGCCCACCATGCCGCTCGCGATCTGCGATGCTGCCAATATCAATGTTTCGGTGTCCACTTGCACGCTCCTTCCGCCTCAATCAGGCCACCGGTTTGGGCCTGATGCCGGTCCCCTATAGTGATGGGACCTGCGGAAAGTAGCAAAGGGGATGGTCTTGCTATCTCAGCGCCCGCCCGGCCGCAAGCGGCCCAGAGGATGACGTTGGGATCGCATGCGGGATCGTCGTACCGCCGGGATGAAGTCGACGCAACACCTCGCCGAGCCCTTCGCCGCAAGAATGACCAGCATGTCGCCGATGGGGATGATGGGCTTCCACGAGCAGAATGATGCCGACCATGTGGGAGCCACCCCAGACCATAAACGCCAGCACGGCGAGTCCTGATGCGATGTCGCGCACGCCCTTGAGACGAAGCCACGACCCGATATGGGGGCCCTCTTCGGGAAGCGGCAGGCCAAAGGTGGGGCACCACCAGCCCCTCAACCAGCTCGCCACTCTTCTCAGTTATATCCCATCGCCCTAGACGGTCTTCGGTGGACGCTTATCTTCAACGTTCATTCAGCGGTTTCCCTCTCATTTGTTGAGCCGCTGATGGGCTGCCCGCGGGTTACACTTGCGCAAAAGCCGGCAGGCGATGGATTGGGGGAGGCCGATGCGAGTTCTGCTGATGAGCCTGATGCTGTCCGTCGCAGCCGTGGGGCATGCGCAGGAAGGGTTCCCGCTCGATGGAACCTGGCGCGGGCAGCGTGTCGCCGGCACGGACACCCCGGTCACGATCGTGATGGTCCTCGGTTGGGACGGGAAGACGATCTCCGGTCTCATCGATCCGGGTCCCAAGTCCATTCAGATCACGAAGGCCGAGCTCATCCCAGAGGGCTGGCGGGTCAAGATCGAGGCGCACACGAAGTCCGGCGAAGCAATCTCCTTCACGGGTGCGATCGGCAAGCTTGGCGCCTACGACCGCACGATCACCGGAACCTGGATCGAGGGCGCACGCAGCTATCGCGTTCGCATGGTCCGTGAGTAGCCGAGCGAGGGCCCCGCTGGCCGCCTTGGCCGGGCTCGGTGCCGCGATCGTCGCGTTCTACGGTGCACCCGTCTGGACTACGTCGGCCGCAGCAGCCGCGCTCGGGGAAGTCCCGCCGCCGCGCTTCTCCGACGGCATGGTGCGGTTCGACCGTGCCCCGGGCGAGAAAGGCTACTGGAGCCTCCCTTCTGCAAGCAGCCTCATCGAGGAGGGGGTGAGCGTGAAGATGGATGCGCGCGGACGGCTCGCTAACCTCGCCGATGCTTCGCGAGTCGCGCCGTTCCAGCCCTGGGCGCTTGCGCTCTATCAGTACCGACAGAAGAATGACTTCGTCGACGACCCTATGCACGAGTGTATCGGGCCCGGCAATCCTCGAGCGATGCTGACGCCCGGAGGCATCCGTATCATCCAGGATCGCAACTACAACCGCGTCTATATCCTCTACGGCGGCGGCAATCACGGCTGGCGGGTGATCTTCCTGGATGGACGCAAGCCGCCCGATCCCGATGAGGTCGTGGGAACCTTCTACGGCAACGCCGTCGGGCACTGGGAAGGGGACACTCTGGTCGTGGAGTCGATCGGATTCAATACCCGTTTCTGGTTTTCCAACGGCGGCCTGCCGCACACCGAGGCGCTGCACCTGACCGAGCGCTTCTCCCGGCCGTCGCACGATGTGTTGCGGTACGAAGTGACCATCGATGATCCCCGCACCTATACTCGTCCCTGGAAGAGCGCCTGGACTTTTCGCTGGGTGCCCGGGGACATCGCCGAGTATTACTGTGAGACGGGCCGTCCTTGAGGGAGATCCACCATGTCGATTCCCAAAACCTCGCACCTCATCTCCTCGATCCTCGTGGTGCTGCTTGCAGCTGCACCCGTGCCGAGCGAGGCCCATCACTCCTTTGCAGCAGAATACGACTCGCTGAAGCCCGTGACGGTCACCGGGGTCGTCACCCGCGTCGAGTGGACCAACCCCCATACCTACATCTACGTCGATGTGACGGACAAGGATGGCAAGGTCACGACCTGGGGCTTCGAGATGGGTCCACCGCACATGCTCCAGCGCGCGGGTTGGAAGAAGAACAGCCTCTCGATCGGCGAGCAGGTCATCGTAGACGGGTGGATGGCCCGGAACCGAAGTCAATACGCGAACGCCCGCAAGGTGACACGTGTGAGCACCGGCGAGGTGCTCGGCGCCGCCTCATCGGGAGGCCAGACGCTCACGGGAAACCCCGGCGGTGCGCGTCCGGACACCCCCTGAGCGTTGCGGGTCTGGCAACATGAGAGCGCTCGCACTGTTCGTCCTTGGGCTCGGCGTGCTGCTTCCCGCTGCGACGCCGGGACAGCAAGCTGGGTCTCCGGGTTCTCAACACCCGGACCTCACGCGTCCTCCGCCGCGGGGACCGGACGGGCGGATCAGCTTTGCAGGGACTCCACAGGAGGTCGGCAACTGGGAAGGTCCGCCGGGCGCCACGATGATCTTCAATAAGGGCCGCCCCGCCGTGCCGGGCGCGGCCCTGCCGACGAACCTGACGGTCGATCAGGTGCCGTTTCAGCCTTGGGCGCGCGAGCAATATATGAAGCGCCAGGCGAACCTGACGGCCGATGATCCCCACACGCGGTGCAAGCCCTCCGGAGGGCCGCGGCTCTGGCATACGCCATACGGCATCGAAGTGCTCGATATGCCCGAGACGAAGGAGGTCATCTTTATCGGCGTCGGCGCGCCCCACAGCTGGCGGATCGTCTACCTCGACGGGCGTCCGCATCCGAAGGACCTGAAGCCGTCCTGGTACGGGCACTCGATCGGTCACTGGGAGGGCGACACGCTCGTGATCGACACGGTCGGGTTCAACGAGCGTTTCTGGCTCACGCGCGAGGGGGTCCCTCACACCTCGAAGGCGCATCTCATCGAGCGCATCTCACGCCCGAATTTCTATCAGCTCAAGTACGAAGCGACGATCGATGATCCCGGCGCGTATACGCACGCCTGGTCTGGAGGCTGGTTCTTGCGCTGGTCCCCGGGTAACGAGCCTTTCGACTATCTCTGCCAGGAAAACAACCGCGACCCGGCGCGCATGATCGGCCCGCAGGGCGAGCACTGAGGGAGCAAGTCAGCCGAGAACCTGTGCATCGATCGTGGGCAGCGGTGGCGCTGTTTGCAATGCGGAAGGGAGCGCGCCGCCGCGTTCCGACGCCGGCATGGGCGCGGTGCTTGATATCCCTCATAGAGAGCAGCGTAGGGGAAGTGGCCGCCGACGAATGGCATCGGCGGTGGTGAGGTTTGCTGCGTGTCGGGTGTCGCAGGTCGAATGGCACCTGGGGATGAGCGCAGGCCCGCACCGGTTGCGGGTTCGAGCTGATAGTGGCTAGGTCAGTTTTCCAGCACTCTCCGACAACGCAGCAGTAACA
>Ga0134125_10000970_pt1 | contig 36514 bp, 27 predicted proteins | sample KB31751_FD_96464 | JGI IMG/M metagenome (GOLD analysis project Ga0134125, IMG submission 96464) | Terrestrial soil microbial communities with excess Nitrogen fertilizer from Kellogg Biological Station, Michigan, USA - KB3-175-1 | ecosystem: Environmental > Terrestrial > Soil > Unclassified ...
AAACCTGCCATGCAGCGTCTCCGGCAAACGTTCGCGAGTAACATTGCGCTTAACGCCGCAGGAACACTCACGACTCCGATTGCTGTTGGCGCAGCCGAAGCATCTTGAACAGGGATGGTGCGTAGAAGACCGCCAACGTCGCGACATAGGTCACGGCACCCAGCGCGACGTGACTGCCGAGGACGATTAGCGATGGCGCTTCGGGGAGGACGTTCAGCACGGCCACCATGATCGCCGTGGCGATTGCGAGCGGGACGAAATGCTCAAGTGGAAGCGTCAGGCCGAAGCGTACGATCGCGATCGCAAAACTCGCCGTAGCGGCGACGAGGGCAGAAACCACGGTGGCGCCCGCGGCGCCTGTCAATCCCCAGTGATTGGTGAAGATGAAGCTCAGCATCAGGGTCACGCCAGCGTCGATGGCCGTGACCACCGCCAGCAAATCCGTTCGATGATGCAGGAGGAAGGTCTGGTCGAGAAAATGCGCGCGCAGGCTGCGAATCGAGCCGGCCAGCACCGAGAGTGGGAGAATGGCCAGGGTCACCTGCTGGAACGCAGGAGCGATCAGCAGATGCACGATCTCCGTGCGCAGCATGAAGATCCCGGTGACGGAAGGAGCAAGGATCGCGATCAAGAGGGCGCTGTTGTCGGCAAGCTGGCGCATGGCGATCTTGGCGCCATACCGTTCCATGCTCTTTACGGCGATCGGATAGGCGGCCGCCGTCACAAGCATGGCGGCAAAGGTCGCCGCCCGCTGCCCGAGACCGTAGCCGACCGCGAATAAGCCCGCGGCAGCCACGCCCAGCATATCGTTGACCACGAAGCGTGACGCATTGAGCCCGACCCAGCCGAGGGCTCCCCCGATGATGAGCGGAATGCCGTAGCGCGCCGCGTGATTGATGATTTCGCGATCAAGCGGCCAGAGGCCGCGGCCGCAACCGATCTTCGGTAGCACGATCAAGGCGGCTGCCAATTGGGCGATAGCGTAGCCAATCAGGGGCCATTCCGCGGAGGGATTGATCAACTTGATCAAAAACAGCCCGATCACAAAGCCAGCGGTGGGACCGACAATGATCTGAACCGAGTAAACGCTGATCTGGTGTCGAACCCGTGCCCGGTCGGCAAGGTAGAGATTGAGAGTTCGCGTGATCACATAGGCGACGGTCGCGGCGACGAGCCTGGCATCGGCGTCGGGCGCGATCACGATGAAGAGGATCGCGACGACGATGGCGCTCTGAATGACGATGGAGCCGAGCAGGACGGCATTCTCGGTGCGATAGAACCGCGCCAAATCGCCTTCGTCCTCATATCGGCCAAGAAAACGCAGGGCGTATTGCGACCACCAGGCCAGAAAGGCGATTTGTAGGAGCTCATGTGTCGCCGTGATCAGCGTGATGACGCCGAGGGTCGGCTCGTCCACCACATGGGTCCAGACGATCATCGCGATCAGCTGGGCCAGCGGGCCGACGATCTGGGCGGGCAAATAGAGCAGGGTGTTTCGGAGCAGCATCGGTCAGGCTCCCAGCCATCGACAGACGCGGGGAGAGGCGAATTCCCTGACGACCGCCAAAGCAATGATGCTGCCGCTCGCGGCGACCACGAACGTGATCAACGAGACCGCAGCCGGACCGAACTGGCCCAGCGGCGCGTGATCGCGCATGAGCATCACGAAGAAGATATGCCAGAGATAAAGGAAGTAGCTGCCGGAACCCAGGGAGGCGATCAGCGGCGAAGTTGCATCAACGGCAAAGAGCAGGCAGCAGATCAACCCGGCGTAAGCGAAAAACGCCACTGAATCATAGTCGGCCGCGTCGCCGACCTGGAACAGCCGCACGGCGGCGTAAATGACATACGCCACACAGGCAGCACCGGCGAGCAGCACGCGGACATCACGAAAAGTGGATCTGATCCCGAAGATGCCGGCGAGAGCTCCGATCGCCATGAAGGCGAACCAGAACGGAACGTCGCGCATCCGGACTTCTTCGATCAGGCTCTCCGGCACTCCGAATCGCGCGAGCAGCGGGTCGAGATAGCTGCCAGCCGTCAGCCCAAGGACAATGGCAAGAAGCAGCAGGGCGACGAGGCGTGTCTGGAATTGCGGGCTGGCAGAAGCCACCGCGAACACCAGCCACAGACAAAGGGTGCAGCCGATATAGACGAACACATAGTAATAGACGAACACATAAGCGAGGACGAATCTCGCTATCGTCGTCGTGGGGCGATGGTCCATCGCCGGATTATGCAGCGCCATGTAGAGATAGGCCGCAACGAAGGCGATCGCGTAGGGAATGATGGCGGCCTTCAGGCGCTTTCCAAGCGGGACCTTGCTCGACAGCGCGGTGAGATATCCGGAAACGAACAGAAAGATCGGCACGCATGGCCGCAACACGGCGTCAATCAGCGTCGGCCAGGAGCTTGGCGGATGCTGCAGTGAATGAATGCCGATCACCATCAAGATGGCGAAACCCCGCATGGTGTCTATCGCGAGATCACGGCCGGCCGCGCGCGCCCGCGCAGGGTGCTCGGATGTCGATGGAAGTGAATCTTGCGCCGCCAAGGAAGTCATGTGATCCGATCCGGCAGGTTTCCGTTAGTGCTCGGCCACTTAATGCCCGACCACTTGGTCGCCGCGAGGCTGTAAAGGAGTAGGCATCGGATTTCGCGCGAGCTTGGCGATCAGATTGATCACGGCGTTGCGGTCGGCACTTGCCAGCGCGTTCCAGCGCTCCAGATTCTGTTCGTCCAAGGCGACATAGCGTGACCGCCATTCTCGATCCGACAGCAGGCCGGCAATCCTTGCCGCTGCGTCGGCCGGATCGGTGGGATCGATAAAGGCGGCCGAGGAGCCGAGAACTTCGCGGAAGATGGCGGCGTCGGGTGCGACGATCGGCAGGCCGCCATATTGGGCCTCTAGCAGCGGCAAGCCCAGGCCTTCCTCATGAGAGGTGCAGATGAAGAGATCGGCGGCCTCGATCAGTCGCCGAACACGCGCTTCCGGTTGATAGCCGTGGAGTGTTACGCCGGGAAAGCGCTCGAGCGCTTCCCAATCGTCGCCCCACCCTTGCCGTCCGACCACGTCAAGCACTGCGTCGGAAAATCCGTGTGCCCGCAGCGCCGCCACGATTCGTGCGGCGGCGATGAAATTCTTCCTCGGTTCGACCGTTCCCAGAGTGACCAGGCGCAAACCGTCACTCTGGCGTTCGGCGCGACCGGCGGCGCTCAGCCCGAAGATGTTGCGGACCGGTGGCCGATAGAGCGTGATCGCGGCGTCGGGACGGCAATGCGCCGCCAGCTTTTGCCTGGTGTCGCGCGAATTGGCGAGAAAGCGCGGATAGGTGCGCAAGGCGAGGCGGAACGGAGCTGCCATGTAGAGCCGCGCCCGCGAATTGAGATCATCCGGCCGCGTCAGCAGGAAGACATCATGGATATAGGGAAGCACGCGGGCTGCGAACGGCCGCAGCAGCGGGCTTGGCGGAAAGCCGGGACATAGAAGCACGGAAGAGGGCGTCGCAAGCCGCAGCGGCAATCCAAGGGTCTGCCGCATGATCATCTGCCCGGTGCCATGCGCCGTGACCGGAACGACATCCAGCGGCGCAAGCGCCTCGCGCGAGAACAGTTCAAGCGTAATGCGCTCCAGGCCGGTGACATGCCGTCCGAGATGGGTGTGATCGACATAAATCGTCATCGGTTGACCTCATGCATAGGCCGGAACCGGCCGTGGTCGGCCCTGAGGGCGGCGAAGCGGCGCGGCCTTGCGCTCGCGCGGCAAGAGCAGCGTGATCATGACGACGAACTGCGCGAGCTGGATGTTCTTCGAGGAGAAGCTCACCGAACTGGCCGCGATGATCACGATAAGCAGCAGGATCAGCCACGCCGCGCCGGTAGCGCGCTTCAGGATCTCCGTGAACAAGGCCGCCAGCCCGACGGTCAGCAGCGTCGTCGCGGCAATTCCGAATTCCATGATGGAGGCTATCCAGAAATCCTCGATCCCGAATTTGAGGCCGAAGGCATTCTGCGCCGCCGCGGCGCGAACCGGATCTGGTCCGAGAACGAGCTCCTGCCAGCGGAAATGCGAGAGCAGGTCTACGGCTGCGATGCGTGTCGAGGCGCTGCCCTTGTCGGAGGAGAACCGCAGCAGCATCTTGTCGAAAATGCCGTGATCGAGCGCGATCACAACGAGAGCCGCGCCGACAAACAACAGACAGATTGCCGCGACAACGGCAAGCAGGGAGGTGCGCCCTCCACGCAAGATGCGAAGGACCTGGAAAGCGGCGGCGCAGCTCATGATCACGAGCGTAGTGACCAGCGAGGTTCGGCCGCCGAACACCATCAGTGAGCAGAGGGAGAACGCGATGAGAGGCAGCCGCAGGATGCTGGGTGGGCAGATCGCCGGACGAAAGACGAGCGCAAGAACGTAGGCGGCGACCACGCCGGACGCCGTCAGCGGGTGGCCCAACAGCGCCGAAGCGCGCCATTCTCCCGTGACCACCACGTCACCGAGTGTCAGCGGGATCAGCCGGTGGCCCGAGAGATATTCATAATAACCGAGGACGATGTTGAGCAGAATGGTGAAGTGGAGCGCCCACACGATCGGTCGACGTCGCGCGGCGGAAAGTTGCCAGATCAGCAGCCAGAGCAAGAGCGGCAGCAGAAAAGTGTCAATGATCACCGTAAACGGCCGGTCCGTCATGAGCCTTTGGATCAAGAGGCAGAGCCAGCAGGCGAGATAGAACAGCAGCAGTCTTGATCCCGAAAACATGCGCGCGATGTCTCCGACGGGATCTCCGTTGCGGATCGCGAGCAGGCCGAAGGCGAGCATCGCGAAATAGGTCGCAGGATGCAGCTTTTCGTAAAAACCGCCACCCGAGATCATGTAATGAATCTTCCAATGCGTCAGCATGCCTGCCGACATTGTGAAGATGCTGACCACGGCGAGTAGCACGAGCGCGGTAATCGCCGCATCGATCAGCTGGATCAATGCGGCCGGCTTGGCGGCAATCCGTGACGCGCGGGGAACAGGCGACGCGGCGCGCGGCAAATGCGGCCCGGCCAGGTTCGCTCGTGGCAAGCGAGGATCCGGTGGCATCAGCTTGTCGCCCCGACGCTGAGACCGGAGGTGGCGTAGGGTTTGAGATAGGCGGAGCTTTTATAGTAGTCGTAGAAGCGCAACTGGCCCAAATCGACGCGGGTCAACACCGTTCCCAGGATCCGGTCATGCACGGGCGAAAGCAGGTCCATGGTGTGAGAAAGGACCTCACCCGGAGTCTGGTCCCAGGCCAATGCCAGCACGATCCGGTCGGCGAGTTCGGCGAGGGCGCGGCCGTCGACCAGCGGCACCAAGGGCGGGGAATCAATGACGATCAGCTCGTAGCGATGGCGGCATTGGTCGAGAATGTCGACCATCTGCTCGGAAAACATCAGCTCGGTAATGAATTCAGAACTCTTGACGGTGGTCGAAGGAAGAATCGACAGGCCTGTGCTCCGATCCACCAGGATCGCCCGTTCCGTGGCCGCGCGGCCGATTGCAACTTCAAGCAGGCCGGTGTCGGCATGCGGGCACAGCGAACGCGTCAGTTGTGGATTGCGAAGGTCGCCGTCGATCAGAAGAGTCCGAATGCCCAGTGTCGCCAGTGACTGCGCGAGATTGGCGGCGAGCGTGGTTTTTCCTTCGTTTTCGAGCCCTGAGGTGACGAGCACGACCTTGATCGGCTGCACGCGCATCGTCCGTTGCAGCGCGAGTCGAATCGAGCGTACCGCTTCCGCGAAAAAGGTGCCGGGTGCCTCGATCGCGTATCGCATCAATGGCGGCTGCAAGGCAGCGGGCAGCAATGTCGTCGTCTTGGGATCGTAGCGGTCCAGCTCCTTTCGTCCTTGCTTCGCGCGTCCGGCAAGCTCGCCGCTGCTGATCAGGGGCACTGCGGCCAACGCCGGCACTCCCGAGATTGCTTCGGCCTGATCGAGCGTCTTCACCCGTTCGTCCAGATAATCCGCGATGAACGCCAAAACGGCTCCGATGCCCAGACCGAGCATCAGGGCAAGGCCAAGGATCATCGGCTTCTTGGGCCAGGACGGCGAGATCGGAATGCTCGCTCTGGTGACGATGTGGGAATCCGGCAGCTGCAGGCTCTCTTGCGCCGTGCTCTCCTTGTAGCGGGCCAGATAGGATTCGTAGAGCGTGCGATTGGCTTCCGCCTCGCGCTGCAGTTCGCGCAAGCGAACCTGCGCCTGTCCGGAGGAGCTCGCCACTTTTTGCAGATCGTCGAAGCTCTTCTGCAAAGATGCCTCGCGCGATTGCGCGACGTTGTAATCGTGCTGCGTGCTCTGCAGGATGCGCTTGATTTCGGCGTCGATCAGGCGCTGAGTATCGCGCAGTTGCGCATGGACGGCGGCCACCGCAGGGTGGCGCGGCCCGTATTTGCTCATGAGATCGGCTTCGTTCTTGGCGATATCCGCGTATTGGGTGCGCAGCCGGGTAATCACATCCGAGGAAATCGCCGCGCTGATGCCGCCGGGGTCGCTGCCGTTCTTGGCTAATTGGTGGGCCTGGTCATATTTGGCCTTCGCCTCTGCGGTCTTGACGCGAGCGTCGATCAGCTGATTGTTGAGGTCGGTCAACTGCTGATCAGTCACCGTCACCCCCTGGGACATCGTGAGGTCGTGGGCGGCGCGATAATCCTCGACCTCCTTTTCCGAGGCTACCACCCGCGATTTCAGCTCGTCGATCTGGCCGTTCAACCATTTTGCCGCGATCTTCGTCGTATCGTTCTTGGCGCGTACCTGCTCATCGAAATATTCATCCGCGACGGTATTGGCGATCAACGCGGCCTTGCGGGCCGATTCGGAGCTCACATCGATTTCGACCAGGAACGTGGTGCCCTGCCGCGCGACCTTCATTCGGTGCTGCAGGATATCGACGGCCCTGGCAGTCGCGGCATCCTGCGCGCTCGCGCCGCCCTTCGGCCCGCTTGTACTGAAGAATGACTTTATATGATCGAGTGCGCTGGGCGGCGGATTGAACTCGTTGTCGCTCGTGAGCTTCAGTTTCTCGACGACACGCCGCAGAATTGCGATCGACTGGATCAGCATCGCCTCGCTGTCGATCGTGGCATCATCGGTCCCGTAATTCGACGTCTCCACCGATGACTGGTTCGATTGAATGGCTGTGGCCTGCCGCGGATCGACGAAGACCGTCGCCGTCGCGGTATAGAGCGTCGTCGACATGACGATGATGTAGATCAGCGCCAGTGCCCCCAATATAGCCGGAGGTATGGCGGCAAGCTTCCAGCGTCGGCGCAGGATTCGCGCCATTTCGCGCAGGTCCACGGTCGGCTGCGACGATTTTGTGGCTGCCGGGGCGGATTGTTCCTCCGGCTCGGGAGGCTGGTCAAAATTGCGCTGTAACATTTATGCCAACCAGGTTTTTGTCGAAGTTGTAGACAGGCACGTCGCTGCTGCGCGTCGTGTACTCGTGATAGACGGAGAGGTAGCCGTATTGATTGAGCATGTATTTGATGCGGGCATCTGTGGTGAACACATCGTCCTTGCGGGTCGTTCCGAAGAAGCGGTCCACCTCGTAGGCTCCAGTCACCGAAAGAATGACATTGCGACGCAGCTCATAGTCGGCGCCGAGCTGCATTGCGTTGCCCAGCACGCCCTGCGAACTGGTCTGGGATGTCTCGCTGACGATCTGCTCGGCCTTGAAGTGAACGTCGATCAGAGGCGTTGGGCGCCAGGTCAGCATGGCCCGATAGGAGGGACCTGAGATGGTGCCGATGGTCTGGTCGACGAAGCTCTGTTGCACATAGCCGGCGCCGATCTCGCCCGTGATGAGATGGGTCAGCGCCATGGTAACGCCCGAAAGCGCCCGGTAGCCCTGCGAATCAAGCGGCTGGCCGGGTTGGCCGCGGACGTTGCGCTCGTTGCCCTCCGCCGCGGCGAACCAGCCGAACATTTCCGAGATGGCGTAGTCGACCCGCCCGTGCAGCGAATAGACCTGGCCGTCGAGACTGTCCTGGTTGATGACGGTGCCATTCTCGGCCTTAGTCGATCCGTAATCATAGGAGTCGGTGCGGAATCCAACCGACGTCGTCAGGCGATTGAATTCCTTGCGCACGCTGACATCGCCGGAGAACAGATTGTAGGGCGTCGGCTGCACCGCGCCGAGCGGCGAGGCCAGCGTGCCGACCCCCACATTCAGATGCGCGACCTCGAAATTCGTCAGCACCGCGAGATCGTTGGAGACGTCGTACCAGGCATTGCCTTTGAGGCTGGCATTGGTCTGGTCGAGTCCGGGATTGCCCTTATAGGCGGTCTGCTGCGCATCGAATGTCAGGTCGACGCCATTTCGTTCCCATAGCGTGTGCGCGCGTAAACTGGGCTCGACCACGGCCGCAACATCCGAACGCTTCATGATGCTCGAAGAGAAGACGTTGCTGTCGTAGAGCGCGCCGGCCATGAACGATGGCAGGAACATCCATGAGCCATCGCGAATCCCGATTTGCTCATATCCGGGATGCTGTCGATCTTTCACCGGCATATCCTCTGGCGCCATCTGCTCGCGGCTGTCCGAATCCGTCAGCAGCGGCAACGGAGTCGGGTCGAATATCCGTTGAGCGTTCCACGGCGGAGCAGTTACATCGGTCGTCGTTGGAACGACCTGTGCGTTCGCCGGTGACGCCAGGCTGAGCAAGATCGCCGCAGCAATCATCGCTGCAAACGTCAAGCCACAATCGCGCGGTGCCCTCACTCTGTGAGCGGCCCCGTCGCTCACGTCCACGTGTGGGATTGCAAACGCACGCATTTCACCAACTGTCCTTTATGGGAAGCGGGATTGCCGCTACTCAACCGCGTTAAATCGCTGCCCAAAAAAACATTGTGAAATTCGCTTGTGGTCCACGTAGTTCATTAGCGTCGCAGAGCATTTGAGTCATCAGGCTGCAAGATTCGCCGTCTCCGCAACGAGAATGAAGAGTGAGAGCTTTCCGCACTGCAGAGCAACTTGCACCTCAAAGAGACGAGACTGTGGCGAGCGAGTCAGACGCGCGTGAGAGCGCTGCAAAGATTTACAATGAATGACGAGGAACTATTTCACATGAAGCGCGTTGCGCGCGCCAACTCGCGGGGCGGAGTGACAAATCGTAAATACGATGCGTATGCAGCCGCATCGACGCGTTGCCTGAGAATAAGACGCGTTGACTAAGAAATTGAGAGAGAGGCGGCAGGTCTCGACGCGAGCGCGGCAGCCAACGTGAAGGCTCGCCATCTCGAACAAAATCCTTGGGTTCCTGTGTTACTCAGAAACACCGATTCGAACGGATGTTAACGAGCTGTTGTGTCGTCAGGCTTCGCCGACAGCGAATTCCAGCAGCACGAGGGGCTTAACCGCCATAAGCGTAGCGTTGGTTCGCTTCGCGCGGCAGTTGGACGAGCGAGCCGCTCCAGGCAGTCCGTGAGCCTGCCAGGCGCTTGCGGACGAGGCGCGAAGCGCTTGGCGGCGTCAGAACCAGCGTTCAGGAATGCGAATGTTGTCGCCGGGGAAGACCGGAACCGGTGTGTCGAGCGAATAGACTTGCTCGGCAGAGGCACCCGCCCGCTGCACATAGACTTTGCTTTCGTTGGCGCGGTAAGTGAAGCCGCCGGCGCTTGCAACTGCATCCATCACAGTCAAGCCGAGACGGTAGGGATATTCGCCGCCCTTCTTGACCTCGCCCAGAATGTAATAGGGCCGAAAGAGTGCGACCTCGACGTTCACACGCGGATCGCGCACGATGCCCTTGGCCAAGGCCGAAGTGATTGCGCGCTCGAGCTGCTTTGTCGTCAGACCTTCAGCCCTGACGCGGCCCGCGAGCGGAATCGAGACCTGACCGTTGCTGTCGATCTCGTATTCTCCGGTGATATCCGGCTCACCGTACACTTTCACGCGGACACGGTCGTTCGGCCCGAGCACATAACTCGTGGCCGTCGGCGGCGGCATCGAAGCCTGCTGTTGCGCCGAAACGGCGATACCCGAACCGGCAAGCACGATTAGAGCAAGAAGCAAAGAGAGTCCGACGGCATACGTCGATCGTCGCTGCATGACTGTATTCCCGAGCAACACCATTCGCGCGGAATGATTGTTGAGTAAAGAAGGCAAAAAGATGTGTGCCGGATATCTGCCCGGCTGCTCGCGCAAGAGCCACGATTTACAAAAACTGAATCGAGGTCTCCTCGAAAATAGCACATGTTAAAATTCCGGAACGCCAGGCAGCGGTGTCGATATTGAGACGATTGTGCCGCAAGTCCGGATGCGCAACCGGTGTATGCCCATGGACGACGAACTTGGTGTGTCGATGAGGAGACTCCAGGAACTCGTCACGGATCCAGAGCAGGTCATCCATGCGTTGCTGATCCAAGGGAATGCTTGGTCGAATCCCGGCGTGCACGAACAGGTAGTCTCCGCAGCAGATCCAGGGCTTGAGACATTTCAGAAACAGCGCATGGGTTCGTGGGAACGCCTGACAAAAGCGTTGATGCAGAGCATGGGCACTTGGCCTGCCTTCGTTGCCCAAGGACACATCGTATGACGCTAGCGTCTGCATGGCCCCGAGTTGCAGCCAGGAGGAGAGGATCGAGGGATCCCGCAGAAAATGCTCCATCAGATATTCGTGATTGCCGCGTAAGCAGACTGCGTTGTTTCGTACCAGCCGAGTCGCGAGCAGCTCGATGACCATCTTCGAGTCGGGACCGCGATCAACGTAGTCACCCAGATAGATCTCGACTGCTTGGGGAATTGGCCTGCGCCAGAGGTCGGCGTCGATTCGCTCCATGGTCTCGCTCAGGAGATCAGCGCGGCCATGGATGTCGCCGATCGCGTAAATGCGCGTGTCGGCGGGTGTCGAATGGGGAAGAGCGGGAATCTCTGCTGCGGATCGTCGTGACATGATCCGCATAGCCACCATGCGACCGCTTCGCGGTCAAACAAAAGCGGCGTTGTCCGACGATTGCGCGACGAAACGAGAAAATCTAGACGAAAATGAAGCGAACCAGCAGGATGATCGCGATCCAGGTAGCTGCGTTCGCGAGAAGTATGAGGTTCCGGAACCTGCGGTCGACCGCGCGATACTCGGCACGCTCAGCGATCATTGATGCCTCCGCATGTGCCGGAGAGACAGGCAAATCGTGAGCCGGGTTCGCTTGGTCCTTTCGCAGCGGTGCTGTCATGGCTCAGTTGTGACACTTTGGAATCGACGGTTGCAAGCCGGCATAATTACGGTGCTGTATTTATTTTTGATGAGCCGTATCGCTCAAAAGCGAATCTCATCTTCCAAGCGTGATGATGCAAAGAGGAGTGTTGGCGAGGCTTGCATCCCTGCGAGACGCGCTAGCTGCCTTCGACAACCTGAAATTCTCTCTGTTCGTTCGTAGGCAAAAGGTTCCAGAATTGTCGATGATGCATGGCTGCATCGAATCGAACGCAGCGCATTTCCGGTGCAGATCGACGTAACTGCTTTTCACTACAAGTGATTTTCCGCGGCGCACAAGTGCGTCGGAGTCGCGCTGTAAGAGGCAAGCGCAACTTTTTTTGTTTTGCTGCCTAATTTCGTTCAAGAACTTAGCAAGAATTCTAACGAAGAGGCGGATCGTCGCGTGGTTTGTGCTTGCTAGAGTTAGCATTTGCAAAAGTGACGGTGACAGCGGAGCGCTGTCGCCAATGTAGCACTGCGCTGCCTTCCGCGTGTCGGAGTGACCAACAATTTAGCAGAGGCAAAGGCAATGGCGGTCAGCATCGCGGCGCGTTTGCGGCAGGATAACGTAGTGCCGCTCGGGAACGAGCGAGCATTCATCTCGGCCAGGCCGGTCGTATGCGGCAACAGTCGGTATAGATACGGCAGATACAAATACGGCAGTCGTTACGCGCGCGCCGCGTCGCTCGCCGACCCGTCGAATTCGCTCCGGAAGCGTATCTTCGACATAATCGTCGCGAGTGTCGCCTTGTTGTTCTTGGCGCCGCTGTTGGCGGCGATCGCGATCACCATCAAGCTTACCTCGCGAGGGCCGGTGCTGTTTTTCCAGTACCGGTACGGCTACCGCAATCGGCGCTTCAAGATTTACAAATTCCGATCGATGCGCGTCGACGCCTGCGATACCGGCGTGAGGCAAGCCGTGCAGGGTGACTCCAGGGTGACCTGGATCGGAAAGATTTTGCGTAAGACTAGCCTTGATGAAGTCCCGCAGCTAATCAACGTCATCAAAGGCAACATGTCATTGGTCGGACCCCGGCCGCACGTGCCGGGAATGCTGGCCGCCGACCGCCTCTATGAGGATCTGGTGCCGTATTATTTCCAGCGGCATACGGCACGGCCGGGCATTACCGGTCTCGCCCAGGTGAGCGGCTGCAGAGGCTCGACCGCCCAATCGGAGCCGGCTATCTCCCGGATCGACTACGATCTCGCCTACATCGAGAGGTGGTCGCTGCGCCTGGACATAATGATCATCCTGCGCACCGTCCGCAGGGAATTTTTGTCGGGCAGCGGCTTCTGAGCCGTCATCAAGAGAAATGATTTGCGAGAGAAATGATCTGAAATGAGTGCTCGGCAACGAACAAAACGGCTATTGAAAGAAGCATTCCCGTCAATTTGGTTGCAGTGGCATTTCATGCACCGGCCCAAATCGGCGGAGCAGGAGCTGAAGTTCCTGGATAGGATCGTTCCGGAACGCGCCGTAACCATCGATGTCGGCGCGAATTGCGGCCTCTACACCCGCAAGCTGGCGCGGCTTTCCAGAAAGGTTCATGCTTTTGAACCATCGCCAAAGATGGCGGCGCTGCTGCGGCGAACCTCGGCGTCGAATGTGAGTGTTCACGAGATTGCTCTGTCGGATCAGATCGGCGACGCCGAACTGTTCATTCCCCAAGATGACGACCAGCCGGTCTACGGTCTGGCGTCGCTCGAACCGCGGCACGTAGCCTCGGACCAGGCGGTGGTCGCAACCAGGGTCCCCACGGCCCGGCTTGATGCGATCGTGCATGAGGAAGTCGCCTTCGTCAAAGTTGACGTGGAAGGACACGAACTCAACGTCCTTAACGGTGCGGTCGAGCTCCTTGAGTACAGCCAGCCGGTATTCCTGGTGGAAGCGGAGGACCGTCATCGCGATCAGGCAACGCGATTGCTGTTCGAGTTCTTTGCCCGGAGGTCCTACCGGGGATATTTCCTGAAAGGCGACGGCGCCTTTCCTGTGCATCAATTTCGCGCCGATGAACTGCAGGATGAGACCGTGCTGCTGCCCGATGGCGGCCGTAGAGGCGGCAGATCCTACATCAACAATTTCTTCTTTTTCCCGCGGCACATGGATGGAGCATCGATCCTGAATGGTTGAGGCGTTGAGAAACAGAGTGTGTCCTGACAAGGGAGCCCGCGGCCTCATGAGATTGATCACCAGGTAGGACCGCCGATGCGCATTGCCATGATAGGTGCCGGCTATGTCGGGCTGGTGTCGGGCGCCTGCTTTTCCGATTTCGGTCATCAGGTCGTCTGCATCGACAATGACGAGGCCAAGATTGCCGCGCTCAAGAGCGGACAGATGCCGATTCACGAGCCGGGCCTCGCTGAACTCGTCGCCAACAATGTGAGCCAGGAACGGCTCGCGTTCGATGTCGACTTGAAGCGCGCAGTTGCGAATGCCGACGTGGTCTTTGTCGCAGTCGGCACGCCGTCGCGGCGTGGCGACGGGCATGCCGACCTGTCCTATGTCTACGCGGCCGCACGCGCGATCGGGGGCGCGATTGCGAAATTCACGGTGGTGGTGACGAAGTCGACCGTTCCGGTCGGCACCGGCGACGAAGTCGAGCGAATCATCCGCGAGGAGAATCCGGACGCCGAGTTCGCCGTGGTGTCCAATCCGGAATTCCTGAGGGAGGGTGCTGCGATCCGCGACTTCAAGCATCCGGACCGGATCGTGATCGGGACCAATGATGCACGCGCCCGCAACGTCATCACCGAGGTCTATCGGCCGCTGCATCTCAACGCGCCGCCGATCCTCTATACCGATCGCCGCACCGCCGAGCTGACGAAATATGCGGCCAATTCATTCCTCGCGACCAAGATCGCCTTCATCAACGAGATCGCCGATCTCGCGGAGAAAGTCGGGGCCAACGTCCAGGAGGTCGCACGGGGAATCGGGTTCGACAACCGCATCGGTCAGAAGTTTTTGCATGCCGGTCCCGGCTTTGGCGGATCCTGCTTTCCGAAGGATACCCTGGCCCTGATCAAGACCGGCCAGGACAACGAGGCGCCGCTGCGGATCGTCGAGACGGTGGTCGCGGTGAACGATCAGCGCAAGCGGGCGATGGCGCGGAAAGTGGCCCATGCATTCGGCGGCAACGGCAATTTGCGCGGCAAGCGCATCGCGGTGCTGGGCCTCACCTTCAAGCCGAACACCGACGACATGCGGGACGCGCCCTCGATCCCGCTCATCACCGCGCTACAGGACATGGGAGCGCAGATTCGCGTCTTCGATCCGATCGGTATGCCGCAGGCCCGGAAGGTGCTCGAGGATGTGACCTTCTGCAGGAGTGCCTATGATTGCGCGAGGAGCGCACATGCCATCGTCATCGTGACGGAGTGGGAGCAGTTCCGCGCGCTCGACCTCAAGGAGCTTTCCGCCATCATGGCGACTTCGGTGATCGTGGATCTGCGCAACATCTATTCGCCCGAAGAAGTGACGCGACACGGATTCCATTATTGCGGGGTCGGACGGCCGATGCCGTTGGCTTATTAGAGCCTGATCCGGAAAAGTGCGAACCGGTTTCCCTCGCGACAAACGCGAAGCATTTGCGCGGAGATCATGCTCGGAACCGTCGTTTGCTGCGCTCGCGCAATTGACGGCTTTCAGAGGGACGGCTTTCGTGATCATCTTCGGCTTGCGGTCGCGCATCCAGGCCTCGCCTGGGTTCCATTCGCGCGAGGCACCGTCGTCGAGGAGGCATTGGCATGAAATTGTCTGGCAAAGTGGCTGCGATCACCGGCGCCGCACGCGGCATTGGCAGGGCTTGCGCCGAGCGGTTTCTGCAGGAAGGAGTGAAGGTCGTCATTTCCGATGTCGACGGCGAGGCGCTGGCGAAGACGGCAAGCGAGCTCGGCCGGGCGAATGATTTGCGTGCCGTCGTGGCCGATGTGACCAAGCGCGCCGACGTCGATGCTCTCATCGCTTCCGCCGCCAAGGCGTTCGGCCGGCTCGACATCATGGTCAATAATGCGGGCGTGGCGCGCAATCGTGAGTTTCTCGAGATATCCGAGCAGGAGTTCGATGAGATCATCGCGATCAATCTGAGGGGCGCGTTCTTCGGCGTTCAGGCCGCGGCCAGGCAGATGATCGCTCAGGGCGGGGGCGGGGTGGTCATCAATATGTCTTCGGTCAATGCGCTTCTCGCGATTCCCTCGCTCGCAACCTACGCGATGTCCAAGGGCGGGATGAAGCAGCTCACCTCGGTCGCGGCGATCGCGCTCGCGCCGCACGGCATCCGGGTTGTCGCGGTCGGGCCGGGAACTATTTTGACGGAAATGGTGGCGTCGGCCATTTTCTCGTCCGACGATGCGCGGCGCAGCGTGCTGTCGCGAACGCCAGCGGGGCGCTGCGGCGAGCCAAGCGAGGTCGCTGCCGTCGTTGCGTTCCTTGCGAGCGAAGACGCCTCCTACATCACCGGACAAACGATCTATCCCGATGGCGGCCGCCTGGTCCTCAACTACACGGTGCCGGTCAACGAGCAGCGCTGATCGCGCCTTAGAGCATGATCCGGAAAAGTGTGTAGCGGTTTTCCGAAAAGATCATGCTCAAACAAGGAGCTCGCGCTCTCGTCTGCGCCAGTTCGCCTCGATCGTGAAATCCGATCTCATCGTCGCCCGCCGACCTCGTCGATATGGTTCAGGAGGTCCGCGGGATCCTCGTAGACGCGAATGGCACCGGCCTGGCGCAGCTCGTCGGGGCCGTAGCCGCCGCTGAGGAGGCCGACACCAAGCGCGCGGCAGCGCGTGGCTGCGAGCATGTCCCAGATGCTGTCGCCGACCACGATCGCGCGCTCGATCGCGACATCGAGCCGGTGCGCGGCGGCCAGGAACAGGTCGGGGTCGGGCTTGGCATATTTGACCTGATCGCGGGTGACGACAGGCGTCTGGTTCGGATCAACGCCGAGCGCGGCGAGATTGACCGCCGCGGTCTCCATCCGGCCGCTGGTCGCGATCGCCCAGGCGATGCCTGCGTCCGTCAACCAGGCGAGCAGTTCGCGCGCGCCGGGCAGCGGACGGATGTCGCGCCCGAAGCGGTTGTAAGCCTCGGCGTGGGCCCGCCGCAGCCGGTCGATACGTTCGGGGTCGATGTCGCAACCGGTTTCTCGCAGCAGCTGGTTGGTGAACAGCCCGCCGCTCATGCCGATCTTGCGGTGGATGCGCCAGACCGATAGCTCGATTCCCTCGGCATCGAGCGCCGCCTTCCAGGCCAGCACGTGCTGATAGACGCTGTCGACCAGGGTGCCGTCGAGGTCGAAGAGAAACGCAGTCTCAATGCGCATCGCAAATCTCCTCCGTTGGGGGCCGGCTTCGTTGCTAACGCACGCCCGCGGCCTTAGGCTCCAGGAATATTAGCAGATGTGATTGACGCGCAGGTGATGCGGCGTATTCCACCTCGCCCCGCCACGCCCGGCGGATGAGGGGGAGGCTCCGCGCGGAGCATGATCTTGACGCGTGCGCCCACGCTCATGCTGATTGAGCGCGGGCTGCCGGTTCGGCTAAGCTATGTGATGTCACTATTGAGGATGCCCTCATGAAACTCAGTGCACGCAATGTCCTGCCCGGCCGCGTCATCGCAGTCACCAAGGGGACCACGACTGCCCATGTCAAGGTCGAGTTGGCGCCGGGACTGACCGTCTTCTCCTCGATCACCAACGAGGCGATCGACGATCTCGGGCTCAAAGTCGGCGACAGCGTCTCGGCGGTGATCAAGTCGTCAGATGTGATGATCGGCAAGTAACCGCCGAAAAAGCCTGCAGCCGTTGCTACGAACTGCCCCTTCCGCACCCGCAGAAGCTCGAAAAGGCGTTGCGCGCGAAAGTTAATTTCGCGAGCCTTTTCAAGCTGATTTGGGTCGTCAAGATCGCTCGCCAAAAATATTTCTGTTTTCCAGAATCTAAAATCAGTTGTATGCTCCGTGCATTCCGCACCGGCATGAGGGGCGTACGCGTCGTCACGAACGTGGAGCGGAATGCGGTGGACGTGATGGTGCCGACCGACGAGCGGCGTCAATCGCGTACGGCGAAGTCGTGTGGTCCTGGCGCGCCCATGCAGGCGCCAAGTTGGCGACGATGCTTATCCATCGCGCCGATGACGGTGGCAAACAAGCTGGTTCACCGAGGAGAGCGCGAAGTAAGCCGTAAAACCACTGCGCAGGGAGGCCGGAGTGTATCCGCCTGTACCTGGTGTCAACGCGCGCCTCGCGCAACTCTTCTGCGCGGGGGCCCCGGGTGCAGCGGCCACCCGGCCTTCCCTGCGCCCTCTGTTTTTTCGAGAGGGTGGTATCGATCAAGACCCGGGCGAATTCCGTCGCGGGAATATGGACGCGTGTCTCTCCCTACCCGTCATGTCCGCGAAGGCGGGCATCCAGTACGCCGCGGCTCATCGGCTCAAGCATCGATGTCTCTGGAATACTGGATCGTCCGCCGTCGCGGACGATGACACCGGAGTGAGTGGCTGAGATAAGGAAACGTCCCAAGGTCGTCCCGGACATCGTGCAAGCGACGCTCACGTCACTGGTGCGGGATTGAACAGCGCGAGGTCGTTGTGAATGCCCCAGCGATCCGACCAGACCTTGGTTCGCCCGCTTGCGACATCGAGGATCAGGCGGAATAATTCCCAGCCCGCCTCCTCGATCGTCATCTCGCCGGTTGCGATCCGCCCGGCGTCGAAATCGATCAGATCCTTCCAGCGCCGCGCCAGCTCGCTGCGGGTGGCGACCTTGATAACGGGTGCCGCTTGCAGCCCGTAAGGCGTGCCGCGGCCGGTCGTGAAAACTTGCAGCGTCACGCCGGAGGCGAGCTGCAGCGTGCCGCAAATGAAATCGGATGCCGGCGTCGCTGCAAACAGCATGCCTTTGGTGCGCGCCTTCTCGCCCGGCGCGAGCACGCCGGCGATCGGGCTCGACCCCGACTTGATGATGGAGCCGAGCGATTTTTCGACGATATTGGCAAGCCCGCCTTTCTTGTTGCCCGGCGTGGTATTGGCGCTGCGGTCGCTCCCGCCGCGGGCGAGATAGGCATCATACCACGCCATCTCACGGATCAACGCGCGGCCGACGTCCTCATTGACGGCGCGGCGCGTCAAGAGCTGGATCGCATCGCGCACTTCCGTGACTTCGGAGAACATCACGGTGGCGCCGGCGCGCACCAACAGATCGGCGGCGAACCCGACGGCAGGATTGGCGGTCACGCCGGAAAAGGCATCGCTGCCGCCGCATTGCAGCCCGATCACGAGATCGGAGGCCGGGCAGGTCTCGCGTCGACGACGGTTGAGTACGGCGAGCCGCGCATCGGCCATTTTCATGATGCCGTCGACGATCGCGCCAAAACCCTCGAACGCTTCGTCCTGCATGCGCACGATCGCGTTGTCGACGCCCTCGGGCAGCAGACGTTCGGGCGCGAGTTTTTCGCACCCCAGACCGACGACCATGACCTCGCCGCCGAAATTCGGGTTGAGCGCGAGATTTTGCAGCGTGCGGATCGGCACGACCGCATCCGGTGCGGTGATCGCGACGCCACAGCCATAGGTGTGCGTCAGCGCGACCACGTCGTCGACGTTGGGATATTTTGGCAAAAGTTCGCTGCGGATGCGCTTGACCGCGTATTCCAGCGTGCCTGCGACGCACTGGACGGAGGTCGAAATGCCCAGAATGTTCTTGGTGCCGACCGAGCCGTCCGGATTGCGATAGCCCTCGAACGCATAGCCTTCGAGCGGCGGCAACGGCGCCGGCACGGCGGTTGCGATCTCGAGATTGTCGAGCGCGGGCGCGTCCGGCATGCGGATGCGCGCTTCGTCAACCCACTCGCCGGCGCCGATGGGCGAGGCGGCATGGCCGATGATCTCGCCATAGCGCAGGATCGGCGCGTCCTTGTCGATATCGACCAGCGCGGCCTTGTGGCCCTGCGGCACAAAGCTCTTCAGCGTGAGCCCACAAGGGAAGCGCGATCCCGCGGGCAGGCCGAAATCGTTGACGACGATCGCGACATTGTCGCGCGCGTTGAGCTTGATGTAGCGGGGCTCTTCGGCCGCGATCGGCGAATGTTTCATGCGCGCTCCTTGCCGACGCCTCCGTTAGACCGGATAGGTGTAGGCGGTCTTGACCGAGGTATAAAATTCCTTGGCGTAAGCGCCTTGTTCGCGCGCGCCGTAGCTCGAACCTTTGCGGCCGCCGAACGGCACGTGGTAGTCGACGCCGGCGGTCGGCAGGTTGACCATCACCATGCCGGCCTCGCTGTTGCGCTTGAAATGCGAGGCATATTTCAGGCTGCTGGTGCAGATGCCGGAGGCAAGCCCGAAATCGGTGTCGTTGGCGATCGCCAGCGCCTCGTCATAATTCTTCGCGCGAATGACCGCGGCGACCGGGCCAAAAATCTCCTCGCGCGCAATGCGCATGGTATTGTTGACCTCGGTGAACAGCGCCGGCTGCAGATAGAAGCCGGGCGCTTCGCGGTTGAGGAGCTCGCCGCCCCAATAGAGCTTGGCGCCCTCGTCCTTCCCGATCGTCAGGTAACGCAGATCCTGGTCGAGCTGGCTCTGGTCGACGACGGGGCCGATATGCACGCCGGGTTTGAGCGCGTCATCGACCTGCAGGCCCTTCAGCCGCTCGGTCATGGCCTCGACGAAGCGATCGTGAATGCCCTCGGTCACGATCAGCCGCGAAGAGGCCGTGCAGCGCTGGCCGGTGGAGAAATAGGCGCCGTTGGTGGCCGCTTCGACGGCGACCTTGAGGTCGGCGTCGTCGAGCACGACCAGCGGATTCTTGCCACCCATCTCGAGCTGGAATTTTTTCATGTTCGCCGAGGCGACGCAGGCCTTGGCGATGTTGCGGCCGGTGGCGACCGAGCCGGTGAAGGAGATCGCGGCCACGTCGGGATGCTCGAGCAGTGTCTGGCCAACGACAGAGCCCGCGCCGACGACGAGATTGAATACGCCGGCCGGCAGGCCGGAGCGCGCGATGATTTCGGAGAGCGCGTGTGCCGAGCCGGGTACGAGCTCGGCGGGCTTGAAGACGACGGTGTTGCCGTAGCAGAGCGCGGGCGCGATCTTCCACGCGGGGATCGCGATCGGGAAATTCCAGGGCGTGATCAGGCCGACGACGCCAAGCGGCTCGCGGGTCATTTCGACCTCGAGATTGGGCCGCACCGACGGTCCCTTCTCGCCGAACAGCCGCAGCGCCTCGCCGGCAAAGAATGCAAAGATCTGCCCCGCACGCGCGGCCTCGCCGATGCCCTCAGGCAGGGTCTTGCCTTCCTCGCGCGAAAGCAGCCGGCCGAGCTCTTCCTTGCGCGCGAGAATCTCGGCCGCGATCCTGTTCAGCGCGTCGTAGCGCTCCTGCGGGGTCGAGCGGGACCAGGCCGGGAAGGCGGCTTTCGCCGCAGCAATCGCCTTTCCGGTCTGTGCCCGGTCGGCGCGGGCATATTCGCCGACGACTTCGTTGGTGTTCGAGGGATTGATGTCCTTGGTAACGCCAGTGCCATCGAGCCATTCGCCGCCGACGAAATTCTTCAGGACTGCTGACATGTGCTCCTCCTCCGAAATCTTTTACCTATCGTACGAGGCAGGGCCGCTTGTCGTCAAAGGTCCAGTCGGGGATGAGGAATTGCATGGCGATCGCATCGTCCCGCGCGCCAAGCCCATGCTTCTTATACAGCGCATTGGCGCCCTCGATCGCCGCACGGTCGATCTCGATGCCGAGGCCGGGCCGGCCGGGAACAGCGATCTTGCCGCCTTTGATCTCGAGCGGTTCCTTGGTCAGCGCCTGACCGTCCTGCCAGATCCAATGCGTATCGATCGCGGTGACCTTGCCCGGCGCCGCGGCACCGACATGGGTGAACATCGCCAACGAAATATCGAAGTGATTGTTCGAATGCGAGCCCCAGGTGAGGCCGTTGTCCCGGCAGGTCTGCGCCACCCGGACCGAGCCCTGCATGGTCCAGAAATGCGGATCGGCGAGCGGAATGTCGACCGAACCGAGCCGCAGCGCGTGCGAGAGCTGGCGCCAGTCGGTCGCGATCATGTTGGTCGCGGTCGGCAGGCCGGTGGCACGGCGGAACTCCGCCATGATCTCGCGGCCCGAAAAGCCCGCCTCGGCGCCGCAAGGGTCCTCCGCATAAGCGAGAACACCATGCATGTCCTTGCACAAGCGGACTGCCTCATCGAGCGACCAGGCGCCGTTCGGATCGAGCGTGACACGCGCTTTCGGGAAGCGTTTCGCGATCGCCGTGACGGCCTCGATCTCCTGCTCGCCCGACAGGACGCCGCCCTTCAACTTGAAGTCGGCGAAGCCATAATGATCATGCGTTGCCTCGGCGAGCCGCACGACCGTTTCGGGTGTCATCGCCTCTTGATGACGCAACCGGAACCAGTCGATCTTCTCGTCCTCGCCGGCGACATAAGGAAGGTTGGTCTTGCGGCGGTCACCGACAAAGAAGAGATAGCCGAGCGTCTCGACGCTGTGGCGCTGTTGGCCCTCGCCGAGGAGAGCTGCGACCGGCAGCCTGAGATGCTGGCCCAAGAGATCGAGCAGCGCGGATTCCACGGCCGTGACGGCGTGGATGGTGATACGCAAATCGAAGGTCTGTTTGCCACGGCCGCCGGCATCGCGGTCGGCAAATTTGGTGCGGATCGCGGCCAGGATGTTGTTGCAGGCGCCGATGGTCTCGCCTACCACAAGCTCGCGCGCATCCTCCAGCGTCTGCCGGATCTTCTCGCCGCCCGGCACCTCGCCGACGCCGGTATGACCGGAATTGTCGGTGAGGATGACGATGTTGCGGGTGAAGAACGGCGCGTGCGCGCCGCTCAGATTGAGGAGCATGCTGTCGCGCCCGGCGACCGGAATCACCTGCATGTCCGTGACGACAGGTGCGCCGGATATCCGGGCGTCGATCGCGTGCGCCATCCTCTACTCCTCCCGTTAGCCGCAGCTCGCGGCGATCTATTCTGCAGCCTGGCTCGCCGATGCGGTCGCAGGCAATTTCGCCACCAGCGCCGCGAGTTCCGCCAATTCCGCTTCCGTCAGGTTCGTCAATGGTGGGCGGACCGGTCCGGAATAGCGGCCGATCACCTTCATGCCGGCCTTGATGATGGAGACGGCGTAACCTCTCTTGTGGTTTCGTATCGCGACCAGCGGCAGAATGAAATCCTTCAATCCTGCATGGATGGTGCGATGGTCGCGCCGGCGGACCGCCGCATAGAAGTTGGTGGCGAATCCCGGCACGAAATTGAAAACGGCCGAGGAGTAGGTGGTCACGCCCATGTCGAGATACGGCAGGGCGAAGGTCTCGGCGGTCGGCAGGCCGCCGATATAGGTGAGGCGATCGCCGAGCTTGGTGTAGACGCGCGTCATCAATTCGATGTCGCCGATGCCGTCCTTGTAGCCGACAAGGTTCGGGCAGCGCTCGCAGAGCCGCGCCAGCGTGTCCGGCTGCAGTATGGCGTTGTCGCGGTTGTAGACGATGACGCCGAGCTTTGTGGAAGCGCAGACTGCCTCGACGTGGGCCGCAAGGCCTTCCTGTTCGGAATGGGTGAGATAGGGCGGCAACAGCAGCAAGCCGTCCGCGCCCGCTTTCTCGACGCCGATCGCGATCTCGCGCGCGATTGCCGTGCCATAGCCAGTGCCGGCGAGCACGGGCACACGCCCCTTGGTCTCATCGACCGCGACCGCGACCACCTGCGGCACCTCGGCCGGCGTCAGCGAAAAGAACTCGCCGGTGCCGCCGGCGGCAAACAGGCCGGCGACGTCGTGGCCGCAGAGCCAGTCCATGTTCGAGCGGTAGGTGGCCTCGTCGAAGGAATAGTCCGCTTTGAACGGGGTCACCGGAAAGGACAGAAGGCCGCCGCCGATTCTCGAAGCCATTTCCTGCGGGGTCATCTTGCTCATCGCGCCACTCCTGGTTCGGGAAAGAACGCGGGCGATGCTGATGGCCTCGCGCCCCATCCGTTTTCTAGCCGTCGGTTCGATGCCGGTCCAAGCCAATCACGGTATCGAACGATGCGCGATCAGCATCGATGTCCGGCTTCAGTCCTTAGGGAGGACAGCGGGGGCGATACTGCCTGCAATGTCGACCAGCGCCGGCAGCAGCGGATTCTCGTGCTCGCGGGGCCAGACCAGGAACAGCTCGACCGGGTTTGGGGTGCGCAGCTTGAGCGGGCGCAGCCTGACGTCGGCGATCTTGAGACTGGCCGCGGCGGCGGGAACGATGGCGACGCCGAGCCCTGCGCGCACCATGGCGAGAATGGAATGGATCTGGCTGAGCTGCTGGACGTAGCGCGGCAGGATTTCCGCGCGCGAAAACTGACTGACCAGGAGATCGTGGAAATAGCGCGCCTCATAGGGCGAGTACATGATGAACGGTTGGCGGTCGAAATCCCTGATGGACAGCGTCTCCGCGGTAGCCAGCGGATGCCTCTTGGGAATGGCGGCAAGCAGCGGTTCGGCCAGCACGCGGCGGCTTGCAAGTTCGGTGCGCGCAATCGGTGGCCGCAAGAGGCCGGCATCGATCTGGCCCGAGGCGAGTGCTTCGAACTGGTCGCCGGACACCATCTCCTTCAGCGAGAAATCGACCTCGGGCAGCTTCGCCCGGCACGCCGCGATCAGTTCCGGCAGGAAGCCGTAAGCAGCGGCCGCGGTGAAGCCGATCTTGAGCGACCCGGTCTTGCCGGCGGCGATGCGATGGGCGACCTGGGAGGCGCTCTCGGCAAGCTTCAGGATGCGCCTGGCCTCGGGCAGGAAGCTTCGCCCCGCCGCCGTCAGCCGCACCGAGCGGCTGGTGCGTTCAAGGAGCTGCGCGTCGATGATGTGTTCGAGCACCTGGATCTGCCGGCTGAGCGGCGGCTGAGTCATGTTCAGCCGCGCCGCCGCCCTGCCGAAATGCAGTTCTTCCGCCACCGTCACGAAACAGCGGAGCTGGTTGAGGTCGAACATCGATGCATGTCCGGAATAGACGAGGCGCCCAAATGCCGCTTCTAGCATCGATGTCCGCGCAAAACAAAGACGGCGGCCGAGGCCCCGTCCGGTCTTCAAGCGAGGAGGCGTGTCGTTAGGTCGGCTGCAGGCGAACCCGCTCGATCTTCCCGACGATGAGCAAATACGCCGCGGCGGCGACCAGCGCGTTGGCGCCGACAAAGACCAGCGCGCCATTGAAGGAGCCGGTTCCGGCGACGATGTAGCCGATCGCGATGGGCGTGGTGATGCCGGCCATGTTGCCGAAGGTATTGAAGAGGCCGCCCGACGAGCCGCCGGCCTCTTTCGGCGAGGTGTCGGAAACCACCGCCCAGCCGAGCGCGCCGATGCCCTTTCCGAAGAAGGCGAGCGCCATCAGGCCGACCACCAGCGCCTGGCTGTCGACGTAGTTGCAGCCGATGATGCACATCGACAGCAGCATGCCGCCGACGATCGGGACTTTTCGCGCCAGCGTCAGCGACTGCGTCCTGCGCAGCAGCGCGTCGGATATGACCCCGCCAAGCACGCCGCCGATGAAACCGCTCAGCGCCGGCAGCGCGGCGATGAAGCCGGCGTGGAGGATCGACAGCCCGCGCTCCTTGACGAGATAGACCGGGAACCAGGTCAGGAAAAAATAGGTCAGCGTGGTGATGCAGTACTGGCCGATGTAGACGCCGAGCAGCATGCGGTTGGAAAGTAGCTGTTTGATATGGGCCCATTGCGAGCGGTTGTCGACGTCGCGGGAATCCTTCGGCGTATCGAGGTCGACCAGCGCCCCACCGTCCTTGATGTAATCGAATTCCGCTTCGTTGATGGCGGGATGATCCTTGGGACCGTACATCGTCTTGATCCAGACAAAGCCCACGATCAGCCCAAGACCCCCCATGACGTAGAAGACGCAGCGCCAACCGAAACCATACGCGAGCCAGCCCATCAGCGGCGAGAAAATGACAGGTGCGAAATACTGCCCGGAATTGAAGAAGGCGGAGGCTGTGCCCCGCTCGTTGTCGGGAAACCACGCCGCAACGACGCGGGCATTGGCCGGAAACGAAGGAGCCTCCGCAAGGCCCACCATCAAGCGCAGCGCAAACAGGACGGCGATCGCGCTTGCGCCAGTGAAGAAGCCGATCCAGCCCTGCATCATCGTGAACAGCGACCAGAACAGGATGCTGAGCGCGTACACCCACCTCGAGCCGAAGCGGTCGAGCAGCCAGCCGCCGGGCACCTGCGCGATCACATAGGACCAGCCGAACGCCGAGAACACGTAGCCCATGGCGACCGGACTGAGATGGAGTTCCTTGGCAAGCGCGGGCCCCGCGATCGACAGCGATGCACGGTCGGCATAGTTCACGGTCGTGACCAGAAACAACATGGTCACGATGAACAGCCTGACGCGAGACCGTCTCGCCTCGGTCACCGCGGACACAATTGCGCTCGTGCGCACCTCCTGAAAAGCTTTCCTCCGGAAAACTCCCTGGAGAGAAGCGCAAGCAGGGTCCAAGCCGAAGCGAGTATGGATCGATGCCATTTTTGGATTGATCGCGACCAATGCGCGCAGGCAGGCTGCGATGGCGGAGCGGCGGCTGCAGTTTTCAGCAGCGATGGTGTCGGCGTTCTTTGCGCCGATAGGCATCGCCAGAATGGTACGACCGATAATGACGCGCGCATTCAGTCGAGCTGCTCGCGGGTCCGAAATAGACCTGCGACGGGTAGGGTCGCGGCGAACGGTAAGGATTGCTTTCGAGAAAGCCGGCGGCACCGATCGAAGCGAGCGGCGGATTGGCGGCAAAATTGCCGGGGAAGGCGCCGTTGGTCGAGAAATCCCGGTTGTCGTTACGAGCGTCGTAAGTCCACCAGGGGCTGGTCACGCCGTAGCGAAGTGGACGAGGGCCGTAATAGTCATCGCCGGCCCATGCGCGATTGCCGAAGGCGGGTGCCACGACCAGCGATGCCACTAGGCCGATCATCAAGGACGCAAGCTTATGCTTCATGGCCGGATCGTCCCCCAATCGCCCTTCCATCCCGTCAGCCGTCCCTTACGAAACTGCAGGTAAAGCCCGTCGCTGCGGATGGACAGGGCACTGCCTTTTATATCGGGAATGGCGAGCAGCAGCTCATTGCCCCGGCTGCCGCGCACGTAATTCAGCGGCACCCCCAGCGCTTGTGCGACTTCCTCAGGTCTCATGCCGAAGTACAGCGGCACCCCGTTCGCCGGCGCGACGAAAGTGGTCTGGCCGAACGCGGGTGTGAGCGCAAGGTAGAGCGAGAACAGGAGCGAAACCGGGTAGCGCGCGCGCATCGCTTACTCCACCGCTGCCGAGGCCAGCGTGCCTCCCGGCGTCCATCCGCCGCCGAGTGCCTGGAACAGGCTGCTTGCCGCCAGCAGTTTGTTCAGCCGAATCTGGACCAAAGCATTTTGCGCGGTGAACAGCGTCTGTTCTGCCTGCAGCACGGTGACGAGATTGATCGTGCCACCTCGCAGCTGGGTTTCCGCGACTTCGAAAGCCTTGCGCGAAGCCGCCACCACGTCGTTCTGCAACCGCTCCTGCAGCGTGAACTGGTGCAAACCGATCAGCGCCTTCTCGACGTCCGAGAAAGCGGACAGCACGGCCTTGCGATAGATTTGCAGATCCTGCAGCTGCAGGCCCTTCGCCTGCTTCAACTGGCTCTCCAGCAAAAAGCCGTCGAACAGCGGCTGCGTGAGGCTCGCCGTCATCGTGTAGAACCACGCGCCCGGCGTGAACAGCGAGGCCAGTGCGGCGCTCTGCAATCCGGTCGTTCCCGTCAGCTGGATCTGCGGGAAGAACGCTGCGCGCGCGGCTTCGACGCTGAAGTTCGAAGCGGCAAGCGTTGCCTCGGCCTGGCGGATATCGGGGCGCTGATACAACAGTTCGGAGGGAAGGCCGGGCGTGACCCGCGGCACCGCGATTCGGCTCGTCGAGCCGCCGCGCACGTTGAAATTCGCAGCAGCGCGCCCGACCAGCAAGGCAAGCGCCGCTTTGTTCTGATCCCGCGTGACCTCGAGCGGAGGGATCGCCGCCCGTTGGGTCGCGGCCAGCGCTTCCTGCTGGGAGACGTCCAGCTGCGAGGCGGTGCCGCCGGCAAACTGGGTCTTGATCAACGCAAGGATCCGCTCGGCCGCCGCCAGATCCTCGCGCGTGACGCGCAACTGGTCCTGGGCGGCCAGAATGGTGAAATAGGTGTTGGCGACGCTGGCCATGGTGGTGAGCGTGACGATTTCGCGATTGTAGCGCGAAGCGGTCGCGTTTTCCTCGGAGGCCGCCAGCGTTGCGCGGTTCTTGCCCCAGAAGTCGAGGATGTAGCTCGCGGTGAGGCTGGTCGAAAAAGTCGAGAAAGTCGACGAGCCGAAACTGCTGAAGCCGCCGCCGCTCAGGTTCGAAGCGGAGCGGCTCGTCGAGCCGAAATGCTGCCGCTCGGCACTTGCGGCACCCGACACCGTCGGCAACAGCGGCGCGCCCGAGATGCCGACCTGCGCGTCGGCCTGGACGATCTGGGCGATTGCCACCGCGATGTCGAGATTATGGAGCTGAGCATCATCCATCAGCGAGGTCAGCTCGGGCGAGCGAAATCCGCGCCACCAATCGAGCGCCGGGACTGCAGCATCGGCGTTGCTCTTCGCCGCCGCGCGGTAGGCCGCGGGCACTTCGAGATTGAGCGCGGGCCGTTCCAGGCCAAGGAAGCAGCCGGACAGTCCCGGGCTGATCGCGAGCGCAAGCAACGCAGCGGCGGCACGAAACTTTCCGGCTCCGCTCGCGGGCTTGAGCCGGACAAGTCCGCGAAGGCTGTGAACCACTCGAACTGATACGGATGTCGGCATTTACTCGCCTGGCTGCAGTGAAGGCCCGGGTGTGTAGGGTGCCGCGTTGCCCCGGCGACGTTGGCTCCAGAGGCGAAACCTGTCCAGATACAAATAGATCACAGGTGTGGAATAAAGTGTGAGTATCTGGCTGAGAGCAAGTCCGCCGACGATCGAGATGCCGAGTGGCTGGCGTAGTTCGCCGCCCTCGCCGATGCCGAGGGCCAGCGGCGTAGCGCCGAGCATCGCGGCCATGGTCGTCATCATGATGGGGCGGAAGCGAAGCAGGCAGGCTTCGCGGATCGCCTCGAGCGGCGCCAGCCCGCGCCGGCGTTCGGCGTCCAGCGCAAAGTCGATCATCATGATGGCGTTCTTCTTGACGATGCCGATCAAGAGAATGACGCCGATCAGCGCCATGATGCTGAATTCGGTCTTGAAGACCATCAGCGCCAGCAGCGCGCCGACGCCGGCGGAGGGCAGCGTCGAGAGGATGGTGAGCGGATGCACGTAGCTCTCATAGAGAACGCCGAGCACGATATAGATCGTCACCAGCGCCGCGAGGATCAGATAGGGCTGATTGCCGAGCGAATCCTGGAACGCCTTGGCTGTACCCTGAAACGTGCCGTGGATGGTGGCGGGCACGCCGATCCGGTTCATGGTTGCCTCGATCGTGGCGATGGCCGTGCTAAGCGAGACGTTGGCCGGCAGATTGAACGAGATCGTATTCGCGACCAAAAGACCCTGGTGACTGACCGCGAGCGGCGTTGCGCCGTTGGCGAAGTGCGCGACCGCCGAAAGTGGAATCATGGTCTCCTGGCTGGTGCTCACGGCGGAGCCCGTGGAGGAGGCGCCCTTGCCGGTTGCGCCGATCGAATTGGTGGCCTGGTTCCGTGCGGCCTGAACGTTGGCCGAGTTTGCGGAAAACGTCTTTCCTCCCGAGACAACGGTCCCGGCAACGGCATTTGTCGCCTGCGATCCGCCGACCGAGCCGCCGGACGTGCTTACATACACGTCCTTCAGCCTCTCCGGATTTTGCCAGTAGCGCGGCGCGACCTCCATGATGACGTGGTACTGGTTGCGCGCGACATAGATCGTGGAGACCTGGCGCTGGCCGAAAGCGTCGTAGAGCGTGTTGTCGATCTGGCTCACGGTAATCCCGAGTCGCGCCGCCGCGTCTCGGTCGATCACCACGTCGGATTCCAGCCCCTTGTTCTGCTGATCGCTGTTGACGTCGGCGAGCTTGGGCTCGTGCTGCAGCGCCGCCACGATCTTCGGCGTCCACTCGTTCAGCTCTTGCAGCGTGGGGCCCTGCAGCGTGTATTGATACTGCGCGTTGCTGGCCCGGCCGCCGACCCGAATATCCTGCACCGATTGCAGGAACAGGGTTGCGCCCGGGACGGCGGCGAGCTGGCGTCGCAACCGCGCGATCACCCCGTCGGCGGAGAGCTTGCGCTGTTCGCTCGGGCGGAGCGCAACGAACATGAAACCGGAATTGGTCGAGCCGCCGCCGGTGAAGCCGACCACCGTCTCCACCGCGGGATCCTTCTTGATGATGTTAGCGAACTGGGCGAGCTTTTGCTGCATGAGCTGAAAGGAAATGCTCTGATCGGCCTGAATTATGCCGACGAGCCGGCCCGTGTCCTGCTGTGGGAAGAAGCCCTTCGGGATCACGCCATACAGGTAGAAATTCAGCCCGAGAACCGCGAGCAGGATCACCATCACCGAACGCGGATGCTCCAGCGCGCTGGTCAGTGTCCGCCGATAGAAGCCCAGCATCGCCTCGAAGAACCGCTCGCTCAGGCGGTACACTGGCCCACGCCGTTCGCGGGAGAATGGTCGAAGCAGCACGGAACACATCATCGGCGTGGTGGACAGCGAGATCGCCAGCGAGATGACGATCGAGATCGAAATCGTCATCGCAAATTCGCGGAACAGGCGTCCGACGATTCCACCCATCAACAGGATCGGGATGAAGACGGCGATCAGCGAGATGCTCATCGACAGCACGGTGAAGGCGACTTCGTTGGCGCCTTTCAGAGCGGCTTGCAACGGCGACAGCCCATCCTCGATGTAGCGGGTAACGTTTTCGAGCACCACGATCGCGTCGTCGACGACGAATCCGGTCGCGACCGTCAACGCCATCAGGGACAGATTGTCCAGGCTGTAGCCCATCAGGTACATGACGCCGAAAGTGGCGACCAGCGACACCGAGACCGCAACCACCGGGATGAAGGTCGCGCGCATGTTGCGCAGGAACGCAAACACCACGATGATCACCAGCATGACCGCAAGGATCAGGCTTCGTTCGACGTCGTGCAGCGAGGTACGGATTGTGGTCGAACGGTCGACCGCCAAATTGATGTCGATGGCGGGCGAGACCGACGCGCGCAGCATGGGCATCAGCGCCTTCACCCCATCGACCGTGGAGATGATGTTAGCCCCAGGTTGCCGATACAAAATGATCAGCACCGCCGGCTTGCCGTTGGCGAGGCCGGCATTGCGAATATTTTCCACGCCGTCGGTGACCTCGCCGACATCGGACAGGTGCACCGCCGCACCATTGCGGTAGGCGACGATCAGGGACTGGTAGTCCTTGGCCTTGTTGGCCTGATCGTTGGCGTAGATCTGGTAGCGCTGATCGCCGACGTCGATGCCGCCTTTCGGACTGTGCGCGTTGGCGCTGGCCAGCGCGGCTCTGACGTCCTCGAGGCCGATACCGTATTTGTAGATCGCTTGCGGAATCAGGTCGACGCGAACCGCCGGCAGCGAGCTGCCGCCGACCACCACCTCGCCGATACCCTCGATCTGCGACAGCTTTTGCGCCAGTACGGTCGAGGCGGCATCGTAAATCTCACCCCGGGTCAATGTGTCGGACGTCAACGTCAGCACCAGGATCGGCGCGTCGGCGGGATTGACCTTGCGATAGCGCGGATTGGTACGCAGGCTGGTCGGCAGGTCGGCTCGGGCCGCGTTGATCGCGGCCTGCACGTCGCGCGCGGCGCCGTTGATGTCCCGGTTGAGGCCGAACTGGAGGACGATGCGCGCGTTACCGACCGAGCTCTGCGACGTCATTTCGGTAACGTCGGCGATCTGTCCGAGGTGGCGCTCGAGGGGGCTTGCCACCGTGGTCGCGACGTCTTGCGGGCTTGCGCCGGGCAGTGTCGCCTGCACCATGATGGTCGGGAAGTCGACCTGCGGCAGCGGCGAGACCGGCAGCTTGAAGAACGCGACCACGCCGGCGGCCGCGAGCCCCAGGGTCAGCAGGGTCGTTGCGACCGGTCTGCGGATGAAGGGTGTCGACGGTCCCATGGCTCAGTGCGACCCGCTGATCTGCCCGAGGCTGCGCGGCCTGCCGGTAAACCGCAGCGCCAGGCGATCGAACCACAGATAGATGACAGGCGTGGTAAAGAGCGTCAGGAGCTGGCTCACCAGGAGGCCGCCAACGATCGAGATGCCGAGCGGATGACGCAGCTCCGAACCCGCGCCCGTCCCCAGCATCAGAGGCAGCGCGCCGAGCACCGCGGCCATCGTGGTCATCAGGATCGGCCTGAACCGCAGCAGGCAGGCCTGGTAGATGGCGTCGCGCGGCGACAAGCCCTCATTGCGCTCGGCGTCAAGCGCAAAGTCGATCATCATGATCGCGTTTTTCTTGACGATGCCGATCAACAGAATGATGCCGATGATCGCGACGATCGTCAGATCATCCCCGGCCAGCATCAGCGCCAGCAGCGCGCCGATGCCGGCCGACGGCAGCGTCGAGAGAATGGTGACGGGGTGAATGAAGCTCTCATAGAGCACGCCCAGCACAATATAGACCGTGACGATCGCCGCCAGAATCAGGAACAGCTGATTGGAAAGCGAAGCCTGGAAGGCCAGCGCCGCGCCTTGAAAGCTCGTGATGACACCGAGCGGCTCGCCGATATCGATCTGGGCCTGCTTGATGGCCGCGACCGCTTCGCCGAGCGATGCGTTCGGTGCCAGATTGAACGACACGGTGGCGGACGGAAATTGGCCCAGGTGCGAAATCTGCAGCGGCGCCGTGGTCTCGCGTACCTTGGCCATCGTCATCAGCGGAACCGGCGTGCTGCTCACCGATGACGGGAGATAGATGTCACCGAGGGAGCGCAGCGAGTTCTGCAGGCTCGGATCGGCTTCGAGAATGACGCGATACTGATTGGAGTTCGTGAATATGGTCGAGACGATGCGCTGGCCGTAGGAATCGTAAAGCGCGTTGTCGATCGTCGCCGGCGTGATGCCAAAACGGGCAGCCTGGTCGCGATCGATGTCGACGTAGACCGCGAGTCCTTGCTGGGCGATGTCGGTCGTAACCTCGGCGAACTGCGGCAGGCTCCGAAGTTTGTCGACCAGCTTCGGCGCCCATTCGGCAAGCTGGGCGGGATCGGCATCTTGCAGGATGAACTGATATTGCGTGCGGCTGACGGTGCCCTCGATGGTCAGGTCCTGGACCGGCTGCATATAGAGGGTAATGCCGGTGAGCTTCGCGGTCGCTTCCTTGATCCGCCGCATGACAGTGGAAATGTCGGATTTGCGCTGGTCGTGCGGCTTCAGGTTGATCAGGATCCGGCCACTGTTGAGGGTGGTGTTGGTCCCGTCGACGCCGATGAACGAGGATAGGTTTTCGACGTCCGGATCCTTCAAAATGATGCTGGCAAGCTGCTGCTGCCGCTCGGCCATCGCATCGTAAGATACCGACTGCGGCGCTTCCGAAATTGCCTGGATCACACCGGTGTCCTGCAGCGGGAAGAAGCCTTTGGGAATAACGACGTAGAGAAGGGCAGTGAGCGCGAAGGTCCCGAGCGCGATCAGCAGCACGAAGGTCTGGCGGTCGAGCACCCAGTTCAACGTGTGTCCGTACAGCGCGATCACGCGGTCGAATGCTTCGCGATTGAAGCGCTGGAATGCGTTCTCGTGAGTCTCGGTCTCCGGCTTCAACAGCTTGGCGCAGGCCATCGGAACCAGCGTCAGCGACACCACTGCGGAAATCAGGATCGTCACGGCGAGCGTAATGGCGAATTCTCGGAACAGCCGGCCGACAACGTCGCCCATGAACAGGAGCGGGATCAACACGGCGATCAGCGAGACCGTCAGCGAGATGATGGTGAAGCCGATCTGTTCGGAGCCGCGCAACGCCGCCTGCAGAGGCGACTCGCCTTCCTCGATATAGCGGGAGATGTTTTCGATGACGACGATGGCGTCGTCGACCACGAAGCCGGTCGCGATCGTCAGCGCCATCAGCGATAAATTGTTGAGGCTGAAGCCGAACAGGTACATGGCCCCGAGCGTGCCGACCAGCGACAGCGGCACCGACAGGCTCGGGATCAGCGTCGCGCGCGTCGAGCGCAGGAACACGAAGATGACAAGCACCACCAGGATGACGGCGAGCGAAAGCTCGTATTCGACGTCTCTGACGGAGGCGCGAATGGTGATGGTGCGGTCGGTGAGGACGTTGAGATCGATCGCCGCAGGGAGCGTTGCTTGCAGCTGCGGTAACAGTGCCTTGATGCCGTCGACCACCGAAATGACATTGGCGCCAGGCTGGCGCTGAATGTTGAGGATGACCGCCGGGGTTTGGTTCATCCAGGCGCCGAGCTTGTCGTTCTGCGCGCCGTCGATGACGTCGCCGACGTCGCTTAGACGCACCGGCGAACCGTTCTTGTAGGCGACGATCAAAGATTTGTAGTCGGCGGCGTCGCGGATCTGGTCGTTGGCTTTGATGGTGTAGGAGCGCATCGCGCCATCGAAATTGCCCTTGGGCGTATTGACGTTCGCGTTGCCGAGCGTGGTGCGCAGATCGTCGATGTTGAGACCGTAGGCCGCGAGCTTGCGGATGTCGGCGCGGATCCGCACCGCCGGCCGCTTGCCGCCGCTGATACTGACGAGGCCGACACCCGGAAGCTGCGAGATCTTTTGCGCAAGCCGGGTGTCGGCGAAATCCTCGACTTCCGTAAGCGGCATCGTCTTGGACGTCAGCCCGAGCGTGAGAATCGGCGCGTCCGCAGGGTTGACCTTGGCGTAGATCGGCGGCGCCGGCAGATCGGAGGGCAGCAGGTTGCCGGCGGCGTTGATCGCGGCCTGCACCTCCTGTTCGGCGACGTCGAGCGAGATGCTCAGGCTAAATTGCAGCGTATTGACCGACGCGCCGGCCGAACTGACCGAACTCATCTGGTTCAGATTGGGCATCTGCCCGAACTGCACCTCCAACGGCGCCGTGATCGAGGACGTCATCACGTCGGGGCTGGCGCCGGGGTAGAAGGTTTGTACCTGGATGGTCGGGTAATCCACCTCTGGCAGCGCGGCCACCGGCAGAAATCTGAACGCCAGCATGCCCGAGAGCACGATGGCGATCATCAGCAGCGTCGTCGCTACCGGCCGTAAGATGAATGGCTGCGACGGGTTCATTGCTTCGGCGCGCCCTCCGGATGGCGCTTTTTCGCAGGGTTCGGGCCGTTTTGACTGGGCTGCGCGGCGCCGGGCGGATTATCGGGTTCGGGCCGCAACACGACCTTGGCGCCGTCGCGCAGCTTGTCGGCACCGTCGATCACGACGCGATCCCCGGGGTTGAGGCCCGAAACCACCTCCACTCGGTCACCATCGGTGACGCCGAGTTCGACCTTGCGCACCGAGACGGTGTTGTTGGAGTTGACGAGATAAACGAATGTTCCTGGCACGCCGCGCTGGATGCCGGCGGTGGACATCGTGGTCACGTCCTTATGCGTGTCGAGCAGCAGGCGAATGTTGACGAACTGGTTCGGATAGAGCGTGCGCTGGTCGTTCGGAAATAGTGCGCGCAGCTTGATCGTGCCGGTGGTCTGGTCGATCTGGCTGTCGAAGGTTGAAAGCGTGCCGTCTGCAAGCTTGTTGGCGCCGCTGCGATCGAGCGCGGTGACCGGCAGCACCGCGCCTGTACGCAGGCGCTTCGCGATCGCCTGCAGATTGTCTTCGGGCACCGTGAACAGCACGCTGATCGGCGCAAGCTGTGTGACCACGACGATGCCGTTGGCGTCGCCAGGCGTGACATAGTTGCCTTGGTCGACCTGGCGCAAGCCGACGCGGCCGTCGACCGGCGACACGATCCTCGTGTAATTCAGGTTGACTTGGGCGGATTGCACGGAGGCGCGGTCGGCCTCGACCGTGCCTTGGTCCTGCGCCACCAGCGCGATTTGCGTATCCAGCGTCTGGTGCGGCACCGCGTTCTTCGCCGCCAGCCCCTGATAGCGCTGCAGATCGACCTGCGCCCCCTTCAATGAGGCTTCGTCACGCGCGAGCTGGCCCTTGGCCTGCGCCAGCGTCGCCTCATAGGGACGGGAATCGATTTCGGCGAGCAGGTCGCCTTTTTTGACCTCTTCGCCCTCCTTGAAGTCGATCTTCATAAGGTAGCCGCTGATCTGGCTCCTGATGGTGACGGTGGCGAGCGAGGCGACCGTGCCGAGCGCATTGAGGGTGACGTTGATGTCGCCCTTGCCGATCGCCTCGTCGGCGACGGACATGGGCGCACCATTTCGGTTAAACCCGCCACGCCCCTCGTGCTGCGGTGCCGTTCCGTGCCTGGTCCACCAGACAATCCCGGCAACGACCAGCAGCACGAGGATGACCGTCAGCACGAACCGCCAGCCGGACCCCGGCTTCGGGGGCGGCGCGCCGGTCATCGGAGCTTTGGTCGGCGGTTTGAGCGGTTTATCCATGAACGTCCGCCACACGGGCTTAAGGGGATCGGAGCTTTTCGTCCCGCGAGCTTACCCGTTCCGCTATTCCGGGGACATTGCGACCACGAGATTTTGAACGATTCCGTTCTGAATTGTCCTATTAACTTTCTGAAAGAATTTGGCTTTCGACTCCGAATCTCGGTCGCTACGGCAAGTCGATCGTGGCCGTCTGTATATCAGGGTCTCGGACGGCTTAGGCACCCCTTCGTGCCGTTGCTCCCGGAACTTTTTTCGATCGGGACCGTCTAAGCTGACGGCTCTACGCGCAACATTTTCATGGGGCTTTTGGCCACCAATCGCGCAGATGATGCCGGAAGCGGAGAGATCACATGAGTGAGGATAACAAGCCAAGCGGACCCGATCTCGCGCAAGGCGTGTCGCTGGCTGATTTCGCAGATGGCAAGCTGCTCGGTCATGTCGGCGACGAGCAGGTGCTCCTGGTCCAACTTGGCACCGAGATTCTCGCCATCGATGCATTCTGCAGCCACTATCATGGACCGCTCGCGGAGGGGTTGGTCGTCGATGACACCATTCGCTGCCCCTGGCACCATGCCTGCTTCTCGCTGCGGAGCGGCGAAGCGGTACGTCCCCCCGCGCTGACCGCGCTCGCGGTCTGGCAGGTCGAGCGCGAGGGCGACAGGCTCTTTGTTCGCCGTAAGCGGGACGCGGCAAAGGAAGCGCCACCCGCGGCGCGCCGAGCCGCTCCTTCGCCTGACCGAATCGTCATCATCGGCGGCGGCGGCGCCGGCTTTGCCGCAGCCGAGATGCTTCGGCG
>Ga0134125_10000972_pt1 | contig 36483 bp, 26 predicted proteins | sample KB31751_FD_96464 | JGI IMG/M metagenome (GOLD analysis project Ga0134125, IMG submission 96464) | Terrestrial soil microbial communities with excess Nitrogen fertilizer from Kellogg Biological Station, Michigan, USA - KB3-175-1 | ecosystem: Environmental > Terrestrial > Soil > Unclassified ...
CGATCCGGGCTCACGCCGCGGTATTGGGCAGCGAGTACGTTGCCGGCTACTGCCTGGACGCCAACATGCAAACCAAACAATTCGACCTGTGGAACTGCCACGGGGCGTACAACCAAAACTTCAACTTCTCCGGCTACGGCGAGGTCCGGGTCGGCAACGATTGCATGGACTTTGCCGGCGAGGGCCAGCCTCTGCGCTTGAACCCCTGCCGCAATACTCCCGGCCAGCGCTGGGGCTACAACCAACGCACACACCAATTCAACAACGAACAGGGCTGGTGCGCGGACATCAAGGGAGCGGCCAAGCAACGGGGCACGCCGGTCATTGCCTGGAAATGCGGTGGCCAGGAGAACCAAAAATGGAGGATCGGTCAAGTCGTGCCGCTGTCCCAGGCGAGCCGTCTGCGTTTGACCGGCAGCCAGTTGCAGCAAATGCAACGGATGGATAGCCTGATCAACTCCCGGGGCGGCAATGTGATCGCCGCCGGCGGGGGAAATGTGATCGCAGCCGGAGGCGGCAACGTCATCGCGGCGGGTGGTGGCAACGTCATCGCCGCCGGCGGGGGCAACGTCATCGCCGCCGGAGGCGGGAATCTTATCGTGATTGATCATCCTTAGCGGAGTCCTCGTGTACGAATGGGGGGCCGGGAGCGCCAGCTTCCGGCCGCTTCCGTTTCAGGGGCCACGAATCGTCCCAAGCGGGACGAACTTCCAGGGCTGTATAGTGAGCCATGGCACGTGGCGAGGAACTGCGCCAAGCGTGGCGCGCCCTGGGGCGCGGACGCGGCTTTGCTTTGGCGGCATTGCTCTTAATCGGTTTGGGGGTGGGGGCGACCACCGCCGTCTTCTCGGCGGTCAACGGGATCGTGCTGCGGCCGCTGGCGCTCCCGCAACCCGGGCAGCTCGTGCTGGTAGGGGAGCGCATCCCGCAGATGCCGCAACTTGCGGGTCTGGCTTGGTACGACACCGCCTCCGCATTTCTGGCCTGGCAGCGCGAGGCCACCGACTTTCGCGGTTTGGCGGCCTTGTACTCGAGCCGGCTGCCAGTGGAGGCCGGGGGCGAGACGCGGCTGTTGCACGGCGTCAAGGTAACGCCCAACTTTTTCGCGGTGCTGGAGACGCCGATGGCGCTGGGGCGCGGCTTCGTGCCACACGACGCCGAGGCTACCTCGGATCCGGTCATTCTCACCGATGCGCTCTGGCGCTCGGCCTACCACGCCGATCCGGATATCGTTGGCCGCAACATTGCTCCGGCGGGCGCCGCGGCGACGGTGGTCGGCGTCCTGCCGGCGGGCTTCCGTCTGGAAGGCCGGGAGCTGGGGCCGATGTTCGCCGGCCAACCGGCGGAGTTCTTCCGGCCGTTTGATTTCGGTTCGGAAGAAGAGCAGCAGTTGCCGGTGCTGAGCGACTTCAGCTATCACGTGATCGGAAGATTGCGGGCGGGCGTGACCCGCGCCCAGGCACTGGCGCAGTTGAACGTGATTCAGGCGGAGTTGGCGCGCACCGCGCCGGAGCGGGTCTCCCTGTTCGCCACGCTTACGGGGGTGCGGGAGTTCGCGGTGGCCGAAGCGCGGCAGGAGCTGTGGCTGCTGTTCGGCGGTGCGGCGGCGGTGCTGCTGATCATCTGCGTCAACCTCGGCGGTTTATGGCTGGGGCGGATGGCCGACCGACGCCGGGAGTGGGCGATTCGGGCGGCCTTGGGCGCCGCACCCGGTCAGTTGGTCCGCCAGGTAATGGGGGAGGGGCTGATGCTGGGAGCCGGGGGCGGCATCCTCGGCTTGAGCTGCGCCGGGTTGAGCCTGCGCGCCCTGATCGCGGCCGCGCCAGCCAGCGTGCCCCGATTGCACGACGTGCGGGTGGACGGGAGGGTCCTCGCCTTCGGTCTGGGACTATCGGTGCTGGCCGGCCTGTTGACCGGTCTCGTTCCCGCCCTGCGTCTGCGCCGGCTCGACCCCCAGGAGGCATTGCGTCTTACCTCAGCCGCCGTTACCCCGGATGCCGCCAGCGTGCGCAGCCGGCAAGTGCTGCTCGGTCTGCAAGCCGCGCTCTCGACCTTGCTGCTGACGCTGGCCGGGCTCTTGGGGTTGAGCTTCTACCGCTTGATCGCGCAGCCCACCGGCTTTGTGGCCCCGCATGCGGCCGAAGCCGAGATCAGCATGATCGGATACGGCACCGAGCCGCGGCTCGCCATTCTGCAACAGCTTCCCGGCGCCGCGTTGTCGCTGCCCGGCGTAACCCAAGCCGGGTTCAGCACCAGCCTGCCGCTCACCGGCGAGCGCGGCAGCACCCCGGCGCGGGTTCCGGGCAAGACGTACTCCGCCGCCGGGCCGCCCTCGCTCTACCTGTGCGACATCAGCCCGGGATACCTGGACGCTTTGGGCGTGCCGCGGCTCGCGGGCCGGGACTTGCGGGAGTCCGACCGCTCGGCAACGCCCCTGGTCATCTCCACGGCCGGCGCCAGGCTGCTCTGGCCCGAGGTCCACGATCCGCACGCGCTGATCGGACTGGAATTGGAGGCCAATGGTTTGCGCTGGCACGTCGTGGGTGTCGCGGGCGACGTGCGCGCCAGCCTCACCGCTCCCGCCCCACCCATGGCCTATGTCCCCTACTGGGTCAGTGATCACTGGGTTCCCTACAGCGGATCGCTGGTGGTGCGCACCACGCTGACCTCCGCGGCGCTGGCGCCGGCCCTGCGGCAGGCGGTGCGGCAGCTCGCGCCCGGCGCGCCGCTCTCTCCGTTGAAGAGCCTGGACCAGCTTGAGGCCGACGCGGTCGCGTCCCAACGCTACCAGCTCCGCCTGTTGTGGGTCTTCGCCCTGCTCGCGCTGGGGCTCGCCGCCCTGGGGATGTATGCCCTGGCGGCGCACAGCGTGGCGCGGCGCGGCAAGGAACTCGCCATCCGCATCAGCTTGGGCGCGAGCGCCGGCGGGATTGCGCGGGCGGTCGTGCCGCAGGCCCTGACGCCGGTTCTCGCCGGCCTGGCCGGTGGCCTGGGCGTTGCGCTTCTCGGCCGCGGGGTGCTGGCGGCGATGTTGTTTCAGGTCAACCCATCGAACCCGGCGGTGCTGGCGGCGGCCGCGGGGTCGGTGCTGCTCGCGGCCGCGGGCGCCTGTCTGGGGCCGGCGCGCCGCGCGGTGCGCACCGACCCGCTTGCGGCGCTGCGCGCCGAATGACGATGGAACACCCGGGAACGACCGCGCGCGCGCAGCCTGGACTGGTGGCGGCGATCGGACGCTGGGACCTGACCGGGCTGGTCATCAATACCATCCTTGGGAGCGGCGTCTTTGGGCTGCCGATGCTGGTAACCGGACTGCTGGGAGCGGCCACGCCGCTGGGATACCTGGCGGCGGCCCTGGGGATCGGGGTGATCGTGCTCTGCTTCGCCGAGGTGGGGGCGCAGTTCCGTGCCGCCGGCGGTCCCTACCTCTATGCGAGCGAAGCCTTCGGCCGTTTTGTCGGGTTGCAAGTCGGTTGGGTGACCTGGCTGATGCGCATTTCGGCGGCGGCGGCCACCGCGCGCATTTTCACGACCTATTTGGCGGTGCTCTGGCCGGCCGCGGGGCGCGAACCCACGCAGGCGCTTCTCATCACCGCGCTCTTCGCGGTGCTAGGCGCGATCAACATCCGCGGCGTGCGCGCCGGGGCGGACACGAGCGATCTGCTGGTGATCGCCAAGCTGGCGCCGCTGGCGGTATTCGCCGGGGCGGGTCTGTGGTTTGTGCGCGGGGCCAACTTTTTTTCCTGGCCGGTGGGGGCCGGGGCCGCTCCGGGGCGCTGGGTGGAGGCGGTGCTGCTGTTGATCTTCGCCTTTGGCGGCTTTGACAACGCCATGTTCCCCGCGAGCGAGATGCGCGACCCGCGCCGCGACGTGCCGTTTGCGCTGCTGGTGGGTGCGGGCGTGGTGGCGGTGTTCTACCTCTCGATTCAGGTCGTCTTCCAGGGCACGGTGAACGCGGCGGCGCTGCACACCGGCTTGGCCGGCAGCCTCCAAACCCAGCCGCTGGCGGTCGCGGCGGCGAGCTTTCTGGGCCGGCCCGGAGCCTGGTTGATCGCGGTGGGGGCGATGGTTTCGATCTGGGGATGGTTCGCCGCCACCATCCTGGGCACGCCCCGGCTCACCTTCGCCATGAGCGAGCGCGGCGACCTGCCGCGCCTCCTGGCCGCGGTGCACCGGCGTTTTCGCACCCCCTACGTTTCGATTCTTCTGTATGTCGCCGCCAGTTGGGGGCTGGCGATGGCGGGCAACTTCGCCTGGAACGCCAGCTTGTCGGCGGTGGCGCGGCTGGTCACCTATGGCGCCACCTGCGCCGCGCTCCCGGTGTTCCGGCGGCGCCACCCGAGCGCGGCAGTCTTCCGCGTCCGCGGCGGCTGGCTGCTGCCGGGCCTGGGCTTAGCCTTCTGTTTGGTGCTGCTGAGCCAGATCGGACGCATCGAGCTGGCGCTGCTCGCCGCCACCAGCGCGATCGCCAGCATGACCTGGCTGGCGACGCGGTGCGGCGTGAAGGCGGGGCGCTTGTCATCGTGACAGACTGGAGTTATCCTCCAGTTACTATGCCTAACAGCCGGCGAGCGCGGGTGGGGATGGCGTGCGCGACCGTGGCGCTTTGGATCGGGGCGGCAGGGGCGTGGGCGCAATCGGCGCCGCCGCTCCAGGTGCAAGTGGGGCCGGATAACGCGCTGCATATTCAGAACAACTACACGGCGGCGGCGACGGCGTACACGGTTCGCGCCGACATCCATCAGGGCCGCTCCTTGGCGCGGGTGGGTGCGCCGAGCGAGGCGCTGGGCATCGAGAGGCTGCAAATTCCGCCGGGCGGCAGCAGAAGCATTCCCCTGGGTTCGAGCGGGTTCGGCGGCGCTCCGCCGCGCCCGAGCATCGAAGCCGCCAGCTCGATTACCGTGGAAGAGCCGGCGGTGATCTATGCCGACGGAGCCACCGCGGGTCCGCCGGCGCTGGTGGAGCAACTGCTGCGGGCGCGCGGATTCGGGTTGAGCGAGCTCCGCACCGTGCAGGCGACCCTGGCGCGCCTCGATGGCGCCAGCGACTGGGGCGTAATGCAGCGCGAGCTGAACCAGGAGGCGGCGGGCGAGGAGCAGGCCCGGCTGGCCGCCGGGGTGGGCCGGGGGCACAATTTTCTGCGCGACCTCGCGGGCGAACTGAACGGTCCCTTCACCACGCCGGAGCAGAAGAGCGCACGGCTGGACAGCTTGCGCGGCCTGTACGACCGCCTGACTCGCGACTACGCCACGAGCTTGCCGGCGCCGATTCCGCCGGGGATCACGCCGACAGCCGCCGAGAGCGCCGCTTGCGGCGATTCCGGAGTCAACCTGCCGCAACTGACTTGTTCCGTGGCCGGCGGGCAGATCGAGGTGAGGGCGCGGAATCCACGCGACGTCGGGGTGACGTACATCGAGGTGCAAACTCGGATTCCCAATCCCGGGGGCGCTCCCGGAACGCGGCTCGCCAGCGGCACCTCTTGGGGGGACACGGTCGCCGACTTGGGCGGGTCCGCGCGCGAGGACCTGCAGCCGGGCATGGAGCGGATGCAGTATCTGGCATTGCCCCGGGATCCGAACTACCAAATGCAGGCGACGGTGATCTACGAAGACGGCATGACCGCCGGCGACCCCGCGGTGGTGCAACAGGAGCTGGCGTACCGGGCGGCGGTGCGGGACGATCTGCGGGAGGTGGTGCCGATCCTCGCCGCCGCCCTGGCGAACCCCGGCACCGACGGCGAGGCCTTGGCGCTCCAGTTCGACCAGCGTGCCGTGGCTTGGGAGGCCGGCTGGCGAAACGCGAGCGGTCCACAGGCGTCGCATCCCCGCGACGTGCTCTGCCGCGGCCTGGCGCTGATGCTGCGCGCCAACATGCGGGATGGCGCGCCGCGGCAACCGCTGGCGCGGCTGCTCGCCTTGAACCTGCGCCAGGCACGCCTCACGCTCGAGCGGCTGGAAACAAGCCGGCCGCCGCTGCCCGCAGCCGATCCGGGCGGGTCGAAGTAGCACCGCGATTGCCTGGGGCGGCGCAGGGAAAAACGCCGCCCCGGCGTTGACGAATTAATGCAGGCCCACCGCGCCGGCGACCGAGGCGGCCAGTTTTTGCGGGTCGTAGCCCTGGCCGTCCTTGAAGACGAGCCGCACGTTCTCGATATCGGCGATGCGCTGGCTGGGGTTGCCGCGCACCACCACCAGGTCGGCGGATTTGCCCACCGCCACGGTGCCGGTGCGGTCGCCGATGCCGAGGAAGTCGGCGCCGTTCTGGGTGGCGATGTGCAGCGCCTGGAGCGGGGTAAAGCCGGCCTCGACCAGCAGCTCGACCTCGCGTTGGTCGCCGTAGCCGGCGAGCACGCCGCCATAGCCGGTGGGATCGAGACCGGCCAGCAGAGTGCCGCCGGCGACCGCGAAGGCGTGCTCGAACTGCTTCTCCTTCTCGAAGATGGCGCGCTGGGCGCCGTTGCCGGTGGCGATGCGGTCGCGCCCCAGTAAGTAGTCGGCCTTGGCCTCGGGCGAGAGCGCGGCGAGCACGCGGGGCTGCAGCGGCGGGCGGCCCGGCACCGAGATCTCAAACACCGGCAGGGTGGAGGTTACCGCGGTGTGGTGGCGCACCAGGTCCTGGATCATGTCGCGGAAGGCGGGACTAGCGAGATCGAGGTTGGTGAGCGTGGTGCTGGTCTGGTTGCCGGCGGGGCAGGTGTCGGGCTGCTTGGCGGCGTCAAACTCGGTATCCACCTCGATGCCGTGCTCCAGGTCGTCAATGCCGAGGTCGGAGGCTTCCTTGAAGCCGATCGAGCACAGGTGTCCGGTGATCTTCAAGCCGTGCGCGTGCGCCGCCTGAATGGCGGCGGCGAGCTCGGCGCGGGTGATGTGCATATAGGCCTTGAACGAGGTCGCGCCTTCGGCGGCCCAGTAATTGACCAGGCGGGTGGCGTCCTCGGGGCCGGTGAGCTCGTGCATGTTGGGAGTGTAGGCGCCGGCGCCTTCGAGATAGGGCCCGGTGATGTAGAGGTGAGGCCCGGGCATGGAGCCGTTGTCAATGCGCTTCTTGAGCTCGAGATCGGTGTAGGGCATGACGCTGCCGGTGGTGCGCAGGGTGGTGACGCCGCCCGCGAGGTAGAGCCGGGGGAAGCTGAAGCCCATCTCGTTATAGAGCGCGGGCTGGCCGGGGACGCGTCCCGCGCCCGAGGGCGCGGGATAGAACAGGTGATCGTGCATACCCACCAGGCCGGGGAAGACGCTGTCGCCGGCGAGGTCCATGACCTGGGCGCCGGCGGGAACGCTGACCGCGCCGTCGGCTCCCAGGGCGGCGATGCGCCCCTGATTGATCACGACGGTCTGGTTGGCGCGGGCGGCGGCGCCGGTGCCGTCAATCACGGTGACGTGCTCGAGCGCGACCACGGGGGCGTGGACGGTGACGAAGTCGGCGGCGGCGCCGCGGCCGGCGCGGCCCTGGGCGGCGAGCGGTAGCGTCAGGGCGAGAGCGGCGAGAAGGGCGAACAGGCGTTGCATGCGAGGTCTCCTTTAAGGGTGGGCGTGGTCAGGCCTTGGCCGGAGCCAGCTCCGGCAAGGGATCTTCATAATCGAGCGGATCGGTTTCGTCGTTCCCGGCGGCGCGGGCGAGGCGGCGGCAGAAGGGCGCGAGCGCGAGCGCCACCGCCAGGTTGAGCGCCAGCGCATCGATGGCGGCGTAGGCGCTGTAGGTGTGTCCGAAAAGATGGAGCGGGTAGAGCACGGCGATGCCCTGCGACCATGCCATGGCGGTGCCGGCGATCATGCCGGCGATCCAGCCGGCGAGCAGCGCCAGCGGGTGCCAGCGGCGGCGGTAGAGGCCGAAGACGATGGCCGGAAACGATTGCAGAATCCAGATGCTGCCCAGCAGTTGCAAGTTGATCACGAAGGCGGGCTTGCCGTACAGCACGAAGGCAAGGGCGCCGAGCTTGAGCAGCAGCGAGACGCGCTTGGAGATTGCGGTTTCGGCCGCGGGGGCGAGCCCCGGCCGCAGGTAGCGGCGATAGATGCTGCGGGTGAAGAGGCTGGAGGCCGAGATCGCCATGATGGCGGCCGGCACCAGGCCGCCGATGGCGATGGCGGCGAAGCAGAAGCCGGCGAACCAACCCGGCAGCATGCGCAACAGCAGGGCGGGCACGGCGTTGTTGTTGTTGCTCACCTGCACGCCGGCGGCGATGGCCATATACCCGAGCAGCGCGATCAACCCCAGCAGCAGCGTGTAGCTGGGCAGCAGCACGGCGTTGCGGCGGATGACGCCGTCGCTTTTGGCGCTGAGCACGCTGGCCGCCATGTGGGGATAGAGGAACGCGGCCAGGGCCGAGCCCAGCGCCAGGGTGGCGAAGGACAGGTACTGGCCCGGGGGCAGGATCAGGAATCCGGGCGTGGGGCGGGCGGCCAAGGCGCGGCCGGCGGCGGCGAAAATATGGGCATAGCCGCCCAGCCGGGCCGGGATATAGATGACCGCCACCAGCACGAAGGTGTAGACCATCGTATCCTTCACCAGGGCCACGCTGGCGGGGGCGCGCAGCCCGCTGGAGTAGTCCCAGACGGCGAGCAGGGCGAAGGCCGCGGCCAGCGGGCCGGCGGTGGAGGTGAAGCCGAGCGCGCCGATCGCCACCTGGATGCCGACCAGTTGCAGCGCGATGTAGGGAACCGTGGCCAGGATGCCCGACACCGCAATGGCCAGGGTCAGCCAGTGATTGCCGTAGCGGCCCTGGGTAAAGTCGGCGAGGGTGACGTAGTTCCGGCGTTTGGCCACGCGCCAGAGACGCGGCATCACCAGGAACACCACCGGATAGACCAGGATGGTGTACACCAGCGCAAAGAATCCGCTGGCGCCCACGCCGAAGACCAGGGCGGGCACCGCGATCAGGGTGTAGGCGGTGTAGAAATCGCCGCCGATCAAGAACCAGGAGAGCAGCGTGCCGAAGCGCCGTCCGGCCAGGCCCCACTCCTCGACCGTCGCCAGGTCGCCCCGGCCCCAACGTCCGCTGGCGATGCCGAGCGCCGCGACCAGGACGAGGCAGACGGCAAACACGATGAGGGCGGCGGCGTTCATGGGCGCGGGGCGCGGGTGCGGGCGTACACCAGCGCGGTGATCAGGGCGCTGCCCAGCACCCAGGCGAACTGATACCAGTAAAAGAATGGGACGCCCCAGAGCGCGGGGGTGGCGCGGGCATAGAGCGGCAGCCAGAGCAGCGCGACAAAGGGCAGGGCCAGGAGGGCGTGCCAGCGCCGGCGGCGCGATCGGGGGACTTGCATGGGGGTGTCCACCATAGCAGGTTTGCCCTCTCACTGTACCGGACGGCGATCTCTCGCGCCCAAAATTAATTTGACTCGTGCCCTGTGCTTTGTTATAACGCGGAACATGGACACTATGCGGCGGGTCTCGTTGGCGGTAGTCGCGGCGTTTTTCCTACTTCTCGGTATACATCCGGCATACAGCCTGCAGACGGGGTCCACCGGCCAGCTGGTGGGCGACATCATGGACCCAAGCGGGGCGGCGATCCCGGGCGCCAAGATCACGGTCACCGCCCTGGCCACCAACGACGTGCGCCAGATCAGCGCCAACGCCGCGGGGCATTACGTGGCCCCGCTGCTGCCGCCCGGGCGCTACACCATCACCGCCACGGCCACCGGCTTCGCCACCGCCAGCGCCCGCGGCGTCACCGTGCCGGCGGCCACCTCCACCACCGTGAATCTCAAACTGGGGTTGAGCTCCAGCACCCAGCAGGTCACGGTCGAGGCGGGCGCCGAGCTACTGCAGACCGAAAACGCCGCCAACGGCTCGACCACCGATCAGCTCACCGTGACCGCGCTGCCGCTGACCGCGCGCAACTACACCGAGATACTGCAACTGGCCCCCGGCGTGGCCAGCAACCTGCCCAACGCCGCCACCCTGGGCAAGGGCACGGTGGACGTCAACGTCAACGGCGCCCGGGTGTCGGACAACAGCTACCAGATTGACGGCGAGGACGCCAGCAACCTGCAGGTGCAGGGCTCGGCCGGCATCCTGGCGGAGTCGGGCATCTCGGTGCCCAACCCCGACTCGATCGAGGAGTTCCGGGTGCAGACCGGGCAGTATGACGCCACCTTCGGGCGGGGCGCGGGCGCCAACGTGGACGTGGTCACCAAGTCCGGCACCAACCAGTTCCACGGGGATCTGTTCGAGTTCCTGCGCAATACCGTCTTCGACGCCAACGATTATTTCCTCAACTCGACCGGCCAGTCGCGCCCGCTGCTCCGCCAGAACCAGTTCGGCGGCACGTTTGGGGGGCCGCTGCTCAAGGACAAGCTGTTCTTCTTCGCTTCCTACCAGGGCACGCGCCAGACCAACGGGCAGGGCAGTACCTCGTTGCAGTCGGTGAAGCTGCCGCTGCTCTCGGCCAGCGCCAGCGGCCGCACCGCCGCGGCGCTGGGCGCCGAGTTCCAAGGTCTCGCCGGCATTCAGGGCGGCCAGAAGATCGCCGCCGACGGCTCGAACATCAACCCGGTGGCGCTGGCCTTGCTCAACGCCAAGCTGCCCAACGGCAACTACCTGATTCCGGCGCCGCAGGTGGTGCAGAGCGCCGCCAACGTCTCCACCGGAGGCTTCTCCGCCTTCACGCTGCCCTCCACCTTCAGCGAGAACCAACTGCTGGGGAACCTCGACTTCACCCCCACCTCGAAGCAGCGGCTGTCGGAGAAATTTTTCTGGGCGCGCGACGATACCGACTCGGCCTTCAGCACCGCCAATCTGCCCGGCGCGCCCACCGTCAACCTCAACGAGAACGATAACTTCTCGCTGCACTACACCTACATCTTCGCGCCCAACCTGATCAACGTCGCCAGCGCCGGCTACCACCGCATCTTTGGCCAAATCAACAGCGAGTACCCCATCACCAACCAGCAGATCGGCATGACGCCCGATTGCAGCTCGATGCCGATCGCGCCCATCATCTCGGTGAGCGGCTCCTTCGCGATGGGCGGCACCTTCAACGACGGGCAGTGGGCCGACACCCGCTCCTACCAAGCCGGCGACCAGTGGACCTGGATCAAGGGCTCGCACAACATGCGCTTCGGGGGCGACATCGAGACCACGCGGCTGCCCTTCGCGGATCCCGAAACCACGCGCGGCACGATCTCCTTCTCTTCGGTTCCCGACTTTCTTCTGGGTCTCAGCGCGTCGCAGAACGGGAGCGCCTTCAGCAACCTGGCGAGCGCGCGCAGCCTGTGCGGGGATGCACAGAAGGAGTTCACCGAGACCGACTACGACGGCTACTTCCAGGACGACTACCACGCCACCCGCAATCTGACCGTCAACCTGGGCATGCGCTGGGACGTGATGGGCCAGGTCTCCGACCAGAAAGGGAAGTTCGCCGCCTTCTGGCCGCAGCTCGCCACCAACCAGTTCCCGGCGAGCGGCAACCTCTACACCGGCTTCGTCGTGCCGGCCAATTTTGTGGGCGCGCTGCCGCCCGGGGTGGCGACCAACAGCAACGACACCTTCGCGGAGTCTCCGACCTCCTACGGCAACATCGGCCCGCGGGTGGGGTTCAGCTGGTCGGTACGGCCCAAGATCGTGCTGCGCGGCGGCTATGGCATCTACTACGGCCGCACCTCGGCCAACGACGCCTACCAGTTCGTGGGCGATCAGCCGTTTGAGATCTCGCAGTCGAACTCCGGGACGCTGGCGGCGCAAGCCACCTTCCAGAATCCGTGGACGCCGTCGGCGCCGCCGCTGGCGAGCGACTACCCCACCTTCGTGCCGCGGACCGCCACCTCGCAGCTAACCTTGAATCTGCCCGGACCGGTCTGGCAGCCGCCGATGGTGCAGCAGTTCAGTTTCAACGCGCAGTACGCGGTCGGCGGCAATACCATGCTGCAAGCGGGCTGGGTGGGGACCAAGACCAGCCACGCCGAGGGGACGCAGAACATCGACCAGGCGCTGCTGACGGTGAACCCGGATGCGCCGAGCGCGGGCACCTTCACCGGGCCGACCACCTCCGCCGCCAACATCCAGAGCCGGCGCCCGATTTTGGGCTTCAGCTCGATCAGCCTGGCGCAGGAGATCTTCCTGGCCAACTACAACTCGCTGCAGCTCTCGGCGGTGCGGCGCATGAGCCGCGGCCTGCAGGTGCAGGTGTCCTATACCTACAGCAAGAACCTCACCGACGACACCGGCAACGGCACCTTCCCCGGCACCGGCGGCACCTCGGGCGACGCCAGCAACCCGCTCAACGGCTACGGGCCGGCGTCGTTCGACATCCCGCAGCGCTTTGTGGCGAACTTCGTGTGGGATCTGCCGACGTTCGGCGCCACCGGGCTGGCCAAGACGATCGCCGGGGGCTGGGGCCTCTCCGGTGTGGTGACGCTGCAGTCGGGCAACCCGATGACGTTTAGCGACTCGAAGTACACCAACATCTACGGCGGCAACTCCCGCGCCCAGATCTGCCCCGGCATGAGCTATCAGAGCATCCTCCAGCCGGGAGCGATCGAGAGCAAGCTGAACAACTATTTCAACATCAACGCGGTCAACTGCGCGCCGCAGGCGATCGGCAACGGTTTCGGCTGGGGCAACAGCGGCGTGGGCATCGTGCTGGGTCCGGGCGAGAAAGACACCGACCTGGCATTGACGCGCAGCTTCCAGGTGCCCGGGCCGAGCGAGGGGACCAACCTGCAGTTCCGCGCCGAATTTTACAACGCCTTCAACATGCCCAACTTCGCCTCCCCCGGCACCAACGCCAACAGCAGCTCGTTCGGGCAGATCACGGCGATGAGTTTGGCGCCGCGGCTGGTACAGTTCGGGTTGAAGTACGTCTTCTAATCCGGAGATCCAACATGAACCGCATGCGATTTGTGGTCTGCGCCGGGACGATGGCGGCGCTGGGCGCGGGAATATTCGCTACCGGGGTGGTGGCGGCGGATGCGCCGACCGCCGCGCTGCCGCGCCAGGCGGCGAACCGCTACATCCGCGAGGCCGACCTGCGCGCCGATCTCGCCTTCCTGGCGAGTGACGACCTCGCCGGCCGCAGCGCCGGCACCGAGGAGGACCACATCGCCACCGACTTCGTGGCCGCCCAGTTCCAGCGGCTGGGCCTGCAGCCGGTGGGCGACAACGGAACCTACTTCCAGAAAATGGACCTGGTCTACGCCGACATCGACCGCGCCAACACCACGCTCTCGGCCACGGTGAACGGCGCCCAGCACCAGTTCGCGATGAACCAGGACTTCCGCTGGTCGCGCCAGAGCGACCGGCCGGAGAAGGTGTGCGGCGAGGTCGCCTTCGCGGGCTACGGCGTGGACGCGCCCGAGTTCGATTACAGCGACTTCGCCGACGCCGACCTGACCGGCAAGATCGGGTTGGTGTTTAACCGCGAGCCCCAGGCCAACGACGCCAGCTCGCGCTTTATGGGGCAGTGGGACACCTATCATGCCTTTAATTGGGGCAAGATCGAGGTGCTGCGCAAGCACGGGTTGGCCGGTCTGCTGATGATCCAGGGCGGCCCGTCCAAGGGAACCAAACCCGTTCCGGCGAGCTCGCCGCGGGCCACCGGCGGGCCCACCATCGCGCTGGCGGGGGAGATGTGGGACCTGCCCATCTTCACCATCACCCGCGCCGTGGCCGACCAACTGCTGGCGCCCAGCGGCAAGACCGCCGATCAACTGCAGGCGGCGATTGACGCCGGCGGCAAGCCCGATTCCTTCGTCGTGCCCAACAGCTCCGCCTGCATGGCCAAGGCCTTCACCAACGTCTCCACGCACGAGGGGCGGAACGTGGTGGGGTTGCTGCCGGGAACCGATCCGGCGCTGCGGTCCCAGACCATCATCGTCTCCTCGCACCACGACCACATGGGCGTGCGCAACGGCCACATCTACCACGGCGCCGACGACAACGGTTCGGGGACCGCGGCGGTGATGGAGATTGCCCAGGCCTTCGTGCGCGGCGGCATCCACCCCAAGCGCAGCGTGCTCTTTATCGCCTACACCGCCGAAGAGCGCGGGCTGGTGGGTTCGTATTACTACGTGACCCATCCGCTGCGGCCGCTGGCGACCACCGCCGCCAACTTCAATATGGATATGATCGGGCGCAACGAGAACGAGCCCAACTGGCCGACGCCGCCCGACGGCAACGTCAACATGGTCAACGTGCTGGGCACGCGTTATAACCCCGAACTGGGCCGCATCATCGCGCGCGCCAACCAGGGGATCGGGCTCAAGCTCGACCACAAAATGGACACCGTGGATCCCGACTCGCTGTGGTCGCGCTCGGACCAGTACTGGTTTGCCGGACTGCATATTCCCCAGGTGCTTTTCCAGACCGGGTTGCAGCCCGACTACCACACCGACCGTGACATTTGGCAGACCATCAACTATCCCAAGATGACCAAGATCGTGCGCGTGGTGTTTCTCTCGGTCGCCGACTTGGCGGGCTCGGGCGAGAAGGTGGCGTTCTATCCCGCCGGAGCGCCGCGGGCCGGCCGCTAATTGCGGGTGGCGCTCCTCGGCGGCACGGGCTTCATCGGCCGCCACATCGCCCGCCAGTTTGCCGAGCGCGGCGATGCGGTGGTGGTGGTGCACCGCGGGCGGACGCGGGCCGCGCTGCCCGCAAGCGTGCGCGAGGTGCTCACACCCGAATCGCTGTTGCCGATCACGCGCTTCCCGCCCGAGCTCACGGCGTTTGCGCCCGAGGTCATCGTCCACACCATGGCGATGGGCGAGGCCGACGCGGCGGCGCTGGTGGCGGCGTTCGGTGCGAGCGGTGCGCGGTTGGTGCTGCTCAGCAGCGGCGACGTCTACCGCGCCTATGGGCGCTTCACCGGTATCGAGCCCGGAGCGGTCGAACCCGGATTGTTGCGCGAGAGCGCGAAGCCGCGGAGCGTGCTGTATCCCTACCGCAAGCCCGGAACGCCGCCGGAGGCGATGGAGTACTGGTACGAGAAGATCCTGGCGGAACGCGCCTGGCAGGGAGCGGGCGAGCACGGCACCGTGCTCCGCCTGCCCAAGGTCTACGGCCCGGGCGGCAATGCCGACCTGGCCACGGTGTACCGCTTCCGTCACCACCCCGGCTGGCGCTGGACCCACGGCTACGTGGAGAACGTGGCGGCGGCGGTGGTCCTGGCCGCGACTCACCCCCGCGCCGCCGGACGCATTTATAACGTCGGCGAGAGCCCCACCCCGACCGTGGGCGAGCGCCTGCTGCGTCTGCCGCCCTCGGCGCTCGAGCCCGACACCGCCAGCGGCTACAACTTCGCCCAGGACATTGCTTACGACACTGCGCGGATCCGGACGGAACTGGGATACCAGGAGCGCATCCCCGAGCCGGAAGCGATGGCCGCGACCGTGCACGCCCATTAGCGCGGCGGTGTCCAAGGTCAGGCGGCGGGCCGCTACCGCACCAGGCCGTGGCGCCGCAGCAGCGAGGAGTTGCGCAGGCGCGCGTCGCGCGTGACCAGCGGGACGCGGCGGGCGAGACTGGTGGCCGCGATGATCTGGTCCGCCGGATCGGATTGGAAGTCGAGCTGGCGCAGGCTGAGCGCCACCGTCTGATCCAGCGGCCACACGGCAATACTCGCGAGCATGGCGGCCATGGTGCCGTCGTCCAGGCCGTGAGCGATGCGCCCGGCGCGGAAGAGCATCTCGATCTCCCAGAGCACGATCGCCGCGATGCCCCACTCCGGCACGCGGTGCAGCAGCGCCTGCTCGGGGCGGGTCAGGCTGCCTTCCATCACCGCGAGCAGGATGTGGGTGTCAAGATTCAGCATCCCAGGCAATGCCGGTGCTGAAGAGATCGTCGCCGGCGTTGACCCGCAAGTTGGGCAAGCTGCCCATCCATGCCAGGGGACTGGACCGGGCCGGAATTACCCGTGCCACCGCCCGGCCCCGCTTGGTCACCACCAGGCCTTCGGGCGGCAACGATTCCAGCAGCTTCAGGCAGCTTCTCCGGAACTCGGAAATGTTCAGCTCGGACACAAGGTAAGTGTACACCGAGTTGTACATGTGGGATGGAGTATCTTTTCGAGTTCTCTCCTCGAGTTCTCTCCCCCACCTCTTTTGGGTCGGGGCACGAAAAAATAATCGGGAAGGCAGCAAACCCTTCGTCGGCCCTGCGGGCTCAGTGGACAGAAAAGGGAGGCCCCTATGCCGTCCGCCCCCGCCGACTTTGTCCCCTTGCACCACCTGGACCCCGCTCCAACCCGGCAAGCCCCGCCCGCCGAAGCCGCGGCCCGCGCCGCGGCGGAGGCCCGGCAGCAGGCAATTGCCCGCCTCCTCGCCGAGGAGCGGCAGCGCCTGCGGCGCGAGGCCGGGCTCGAAACGCGGACGCAGTTTCACCGCCCGGTGGAGCGCGCCTTCACCGGGGCGGAGCGCGACCAGGTGACCATCCTGTTTGGCGGACTCACCTGGAAACATGAACACCTGATCCAGGCGGCGTTCCAGGCGAACGGGTACCGATGCGTCATGTTGCCGGTGCCCGACGTCGCCGCCTTCCAACTGGGCAAGGAGTACGGCAACAACGGCCAGTGCAACCCGACCTACTTCACGGTCGGCAACCTGGTGCAGTTCCTGCAGAAGATGGAAGGCGAGGGGATCCCGCGCCAGGACATCGTCAACAACTACGTCTTTTTCACCGCCGGTTCCTGTGGCCCCTGCCGCTTCGGCATGTACGAGGCCGAGTACCGCTACGCGCTGCAAAACGCCGGCTTCGACGGCTTCCGGGTGCTGTTGTTCCAGCAGAACGACGGCATCAAGGCCGCCTCGGGCGAACCCGGGTTGAAATTCACGGTGAACTTCGGCATGAGCATGCTCAACGCCCTCCTCGCCGGCGATGCGGTCAACGATCTGATCTACCAGATCCGGCCCTTTGAGGTGAACAAGGGCGAGACCGATCGCGTCTTCCGCGAGGCGGTGGAGGAGCTGTGCGACCGCATCCGCCATCAGAAGCCGTTCGAGCTGATGGAACGCGCTCCCAAGCCGGTGGCGCGGTGGCTGGCCAAGCACGGCAAGGTCAAAGACACCGGCAGCGTGCTGGGCAAGGTGCTCGATCACCTCTACGGCAAGGAGTTCCTGGGCGCGTTGCGCGCCTTCCGCGAGCGCGTGAACCAGATCGAGGTGGACCGCACCAAGGTGAAGCCGGTGGTGAAGATCACCGGCGAGTTCTGGGCGCAGATCACCGAAGGCGACGGCAATTTCGGCATGTTCGACTTCCTGGAGCAGGAGGGGGCGCAGGTGCTGGTCGAGCCCATCGCCACCTGGGTGGCGTACATGATCCACCAAGTGCGGCTCAACGCCATCGCGCGCCGCAGGCTGGATGCGCCCTATCCCAAGGCAACCTGGCGCCAGCCGCACCGGCTGCTGCGGAACGAGCTCAAGTTCCGGCAGAAGTGGCTGGGGCTGGTGGCGGGCGAGGCGATGTGGTGCCACTTTTATCACCGCATCACCAAGCGGGTCGGCAACATCACCCATCCCTTGGTGCCGCAAAAGGAGTTGGCGCGGGTCTCGCAGCCTTTCTACAACAACCTGGCGCGGGGGGGCGAAGGACACCTGGAGGTCGGCAAAAACGTGTACTACACCGTCCACAAGCTCTGCCACATGGTGCTCGGGCTGAAGCCCTTCGGCTGCATGCCCTCGTCGCAGTCCGACGGGGCGCAGTCCGGGGTGGTGGGGCACTTTCCCGAGATGATCTATCTCCCCATCGAGACCAGCGGCGAGGGCGCGGTCAACGCCCACAGCCGGGTGCAGATGGCGCTGGGCGAAGCCAAGATGAAGGCCAAGGCCGAAATCGAGAAGGTGTTACAGGAGACCGGGACCACGCTCGCCGAAGTGCGCGAGTTCGCGGCCGGGCATCCGGAGTTGCGCCGGCCCTTCTACCGGGTGCCGCACCGCGCCGGTGTGGCCGGGACGGCGGCGCAGTTTGTGCTGCACGTCAGCCAACGCATGCGGCGCGAAGGCCGGCGGCCGGTGGGGCGGGGCGCGGCGGCGGGCGCGGCCTGAAAGCGGCGCCTTCGGGGGTGCTCTAGGCAAGGAGACCAGGCATGGGGCGACTGCTCATTGGCCTTGACGTTGGTTCGACCACGGTAAAAGCCCTGGCCGCCGATGCCGCAACGAACGAGATCCGGTGGCGCGACTATCAGCGCCACGAGACCAAGCAACCGGAAAAGGTGCTGGAGTTCCTGCGCCGCATGGAGGCCGAGGCCGGGCTCACGCCGGGGCGCGACCGCATCTACATGACCGGCTCGGGCGCGGGGCCGCTGGCGCTGCTCATCGGCGCCAAGTTCGTGCAGGAGGTCACCGCGGTGGCGCTGGCGGTCGAGCAGCTCCACCCCGAGGTGTATTCGGTGGTCGAGCTGGGCGGCCAGGACGCCAAGATCATCGTCTTCAAGGACGACGAGCAGAGCGGGCGGAAAAAGAAAATCCCCTCGATGAACGACAAGTGCGCCGGCGGCACCGGGGCGGTGATTGACAAGATCAACGCCAAGCTGCGCATCCCGCCGGACCAGCTCGGCGATCAGGGCTACCACGGCATCAAGCTGCACAAGGTGGCGGGCAAGTGCGGCGTCTTCGCCGAGACCGACATCAACAGCTTGCAAAAGACCGGCACCCCCAACGACGAGCTCATGGCCTCGCTCTTCGAGGCGATCGTGCTCCAGAACCTGAGTGTCTTGACGCGGGGCAATACGCTGCGTCCGCACGTGCTGCTGCTCGGCGGTCCCAACTCCTTCATCCGCGGGCTGCGCGAGGCTTGGCAGGCCAACATTCCGCGCATCTGGCAGGAGCGCAAGGTCGAGGTCCCCGGTGGCGCCACGCCCGAGGAGTTGATCCGGGTGCCGGAAAACGCGCAGTACTACGCCGCGCTGGGCGCGATCGCCTTCGGGCGCGACGAGGAGGCCGAGGTGGGGGTCTACGCCGGCGTCGCCCCGCTGCTCGGTTATCTGGACGTGGGCCGGCAACAGGAGAAGCTCAAGAGCGGCGGCAAGGCGCTGGTCGCCAGCCCGCAGGAGCTCGACGGCTTCCGCGAGCGCTTCCGCCGGGTGCCGTTCCAGCCCGCCGAGTTCCATTCCGGCGAGCTGGTGCGCGGCTTCCTCGGCCTGGACGGCGGCTCGACCTCGACCAAGGTCGCGCTGGTGGATGAGAACCGCCAGGTGATCGCCAAGGTCTACCAGCTTTCCAAAGGCAACCCCATTCAGGACACGATCGAGGTGCTGACCGAACTGCGCCGCAAGGTGGAGGACAGCGGCGCGCGCCTCGATGTTCTCGGCGTGGGCACCACCGGCTACGCCAAGGACATCCTCAAGGATGTGCTCCACGCCGATGTGGCGTTGGTCGAGACCGTGGCCCACACCGAGTCGGCGATGCTCTTTTATGAGGATCCGCATGTCATCGTGGACGTGGGCGGCCAGGACATCAAGCTGATCGTCCTCAAAGACGGGCGGGTCAAGGACTTCAAGCTCAACACCCAGTGCTCGGCCGGCAACGGCTATTTCCTCCAGTCCACCGCCGAGGGCTTTGGCATTCCGGTGGAGAAATACGCCGAGATCGCCTTCGCCGCCGGCACCATGCCCATCTTCGGCTATGGCTGCGCGGTGTTCATGCAGTCCGACATCGTCAGCTTCCAGCGCCAGGGCTGGCGGGCGGAGGAGATCCTGGCCGGCCTCGCGGCGGTGCTGCCCAAGAACGTCTTTCTCTACGTTGCCGCCATCCCCAATCTCGCGGCGCTGGGCTCGCGCTTCGTGCTCCAGGGGGGCACCCAGAACAACCTTGCCGCGGTCAAAGCCGAGGTGGATTTCATCAACTCCAGCTTCCGCGGCGCCGCCGCGCCCGAGATCATCGTGCACCAGCACTGCGGGGAGTCGGGCGCCATCGGCGCCGCGGTGGAGGCGCTGCGGCTGTGGAAGCGCGGCCGCGCCACCACCTTCATCGGGATGGAGGCGGTCGAGCGCATCTCCTACCGCACCACCCGCAACGAGGCCACCCGCTGCTACTTCTGCAAGAACAACTGCCTGCGCACCTTCATTGACGTCCAGGCCGCCGGCGCGGTCGCCGCTCCCGGGCAACTGCTCGACCCCGCGCAGCTCACCTCGGGGTTCAAGAGCAAGGTTCCCCTGCACGCCGGCGAGCAGCGGCTGATCATCGCCACCTGCGAGAAGGGCACCGTCGAGGAGCTCGGCGCGATGAAGGATATCAAAGCCGGACTCGATTCGCTCCGCGCCGCCCATCCCAACTTCGTGGACCTCGCCGCCCACGAGGCGTTCCGCGTGCGCACGGTCGAGAGCGTCGCCGATACCGCCCCGGCGCGGACCTGGTCCACCGCTTCCAAACGGCGCGCCATGCTCCTGGGCGCCCGGCGGCAGGTCCGCATCGGCATTCCGCGCGTGCTCAATACCTACGTCTATGCGCCGTTTTACAACGCCTATTTGCAATCGTTGGGAGTGAAGCCCGAACACATTGTCTACTCCGACTACACCAGCCCGGAGCTGTACCGCGCCGGAGCGGGCCGCGGCGCGATCGATCCCTGCTTCCCGGCCAAAATCGGGGTGGCGCACGTGCACGACCTGCTGGCGGTGAAGCACCAAAAGACGGCGCTGGACGCCATTTTCTTCGCCATGGTGGATGTGCTGCACACCTCGCTGACCCATCTCACCGGCTCGAACGCTTGTCCCACGGTGACCGCGACGCCGGAAACCGCCAAGGCGGCGTTTCTCAAGGAGCAGGATCTGTTTGCCGAGGCCGGGGTGCGGTTCCTGGGCCCGGTGTTGAACTTCGCCGACCGCCGCCTGCTGGCGCAGCAATTGCAGCAGGCCTTCGAGGCGCTGCTCGGGGTCTCTCCGGAGGAGAGCGAGCGCGCCACCGCCGCCGGCTTCGCCGCGCTCGACGCCTTCGAAAGCGACATGACGCGCAGGGCGCGGGCGACGCTGGACCAGCTCGAGCGCGAGGACCGCGTGGGGCTGGTCATGCTCGCCCGTCCCTACCACCACGATCCCGGGCTCAATCACGAGATCCTGGACGAGTTCTCCAAGCTGGGCTACCCGGTCTTCTCGCAGGCCCACCTGCCGCAGGATCCCGACCTGCTCGAGCGGTTGTTCGGGGATGAGGTGCGCGCCGGCGTCATCCAGGGTCCGCTCGACATCTCCGACGTGTGGAAGAATTCCTACTCGGCCAGCACCAACCAGAAGGTCTGGGCAGCGAAGTTCACCGCGCGTCACCCGAATCTGGTGGCGCTCGAGATCTCCAGCTTCAAGTGCGGCCACGACGCGCCCATCTACGGCGTGATCGAGGGCATCATCGAGCGCTCCGGCACGCCCTACTTTTCGTTTAAGGACCTCGACGAAAACAAACCCACCGGCTCGATCCGCATCCGTGTGGAGACGATCGATTATTTCCTGCGCCGCTACCGCGAGGACATCGCCGACCGGCGCGCCGCGGCGGCCAAGATCGAAGCGCAGATCGAGGCCCGGCTGGCGGCGCTGGAGCGCGAGCTGCTGTCGCCGTCCCCGGCGGCGCCCGTGGAGTTCACCCATGCCTGAGGCATTTTCGGCCCCGCCCCCGTCCACGCCGCCACCCGCCCACCGCCTCGATGTCAGCTTGCACGACTTCCTGATGGGCGCGGAGCGCCAGCGCGCGCCCTACCGCCCCGCGGGCGATCTCACGCTGCCCGAGCCGGTGTTTCCGCAGCATCCCGAGATTCTGGCTACGGCTGGCGCCGATCTCGAGTCGCCCCCGCTCGCCGCGGTGCCCGAACGTCATTGGGAGTGGTTTCATGTGCATCGCACCCTGCGGGGGTGGCTGTACCCTTACTTGCGCTCGCGCGTCTACCGCGGCGACTTTCACCCCATCATTGCCTACCTGTTCACCGAGTGGAAATGCAACCTGGACTGCCATTACTGCTGGGCGTACAACAACAGCGTCAAGGGCATGAGCGAGCCGGTGGCGCGCGCCGCGATCGACTGGCTGGCCGATTGCGGCACGGGGGTGCTGGCGCTGATGGGCGGCGAACCGCTGCTGCGGCCCCAGTTCGTGCACAAGGTGGTTCACCACGCCGCCAAGAAGGGATTGTGGGTCTACCTGCCCACCAACGGACGCCTGCTCCGACCCGAGGTGATTGACTGGTTGGGCGATGCCGGCGTGGCTACCGTGAACCTGGCGGTGGATTCGGTGGAAGTCAAGCCCAGCCTGCCCAAGGCGCTCGCCCCCATCCGCGCCTACTTCGACTACCTGATGAAACGCCAGTACCGCTACGGCTTCACCGTCTTCTTCAATATCAACATCTGCCGCAATAACCTGGAGGACGTGAAGCAGCTGACCGAAATTGCCCGCGACAACGGCATCTCCACCGACTACCACATCAACGAATCACCGATGACCGAGCACGGCGACTTCAAGCACCTCGACCGCAACGAGACCTACATCACCCGCGACGACTGGGGCAAGGTGGAAGAGACCATCGACTGGATCATCGCCAAGAACGAGGCCGGCTATAAGATGGTGGACTCGGTGCAGCGGCTGCAAGGGATGAAACGCTTCCTGCGCGGCGAGCAGGGGCCCTGGAATTGCCGCGCCGGCCAGAACTCATTGATTGTGCGTGTGGACGGCACCCTGGCCCCCTGCTTCCCGCTCTATTCGGCCTCGCAGGACTGGGGAACCGTGGCCGGCCAGAAGTTCGACGTGCCCACCCTGAACCAGATGAAGCAGACCTGCTCCAAGACCTGCTTCTCCACCCTGAACCACAACCTGGCCATGGCCTACGACGACGCCCGAGTGATCAAGTATTTTCTCAAACAGGTGCGCAACCGCTTCCATGGGGTCACCGGCAGCATGGATCAGGGCTAGTGAAAAGGGTGGCGGGAAATCGAGCCAAGGCAACCCATCCGCGGCCTCGCGCCCGGGAGCGTCAATGCGGCACGGCCCGGGCCGCCTGTTGGCGCGTCCGGGCCGTCGCTTCTGCGGCGCATTGCAAGCTAGAAATTCAGTTCCAGGTGCAGGATGTCGGACACGTGGTAGCCGCTGTCGATCAGGCAGAGGTGATCGCCGATGATCACGTAGCGGTAGTGGGGCGGGGGCGGCGCCAGCGTGACCAGCAGGTCGTGCGGTACCGGATGAATGCGGCGGCGGTACTGGGGTCCGAGCACTACGCCCACGCGCAGTCCGGACTCCAGGTTTGCGGGCAGGCGATCCTGTGAACGGAAGCCCACCGGGGGATGGTCATGGTGTCTATCCATCCAGGAGTGTACTTGCTGGCGGTCGTGATCGTCGAATTGGCGATGGTCCTGGCGACCTTGATTCCGATGATCCTGGGCCTGAGCCCGGGCCCCAAAGCTGATCACGCCCAAACTCAGGGCCAAGAGCGGAACGCAGGCAAATGTCTTCATCCAAATTTTCATGGTGGAGTCCTCTCCTCCTTTAGTGTGACTGCATGGCGCTACCCATTCGATGCCGCGGACGAGGCGGCAGGTACCAAGAAAATCGCCGGCCGCTTGAGGTTGGATGACATATCCGGTGGCGAAAGCGGCGACGGCGCGCGGCGAAGGGATGAGCGCGGCCCCAGCGCGGAAGGCCACGCACCCGGCACTTCCGGGCGCCTTCGGGTTGCGCTACGCGTCTGCGCCTACATTTCTTGTTTAGCGGCGAGATGAACAAGGGGTCGGGAGCGACGCCCCTGACCCCTCGCACGCCAATGTGCATTGTTCTGCCTGCCGCGCTATGGAAGCGGGGCGCCTGCGCCGCCCGGACCGCCGCGTCCCGCGCGCCGTCCGCGGCCGTTGCTCGCGGTATAGCCGGACGGAACGGTAAAGAGGGTTGCATCCGGCTCGCTGGTCGAGACGTTCTGCAGCGTGTAGCCGCTCTGCCCGCGCCGCGGGTCATTGACGCTTTCGCTGACGGTCAGATGCAGCGCCGAATCCACCCACACCTGGCGCACGATCACGATCGGCTGGGTATTGCCCTCGCGCCCGGCGGGGATGGTGGTGGTGTAGCTGGTGCCGGTGACCGGCACGCCGGCCAGAGTGGAGTCGCCGAGCGAGGCAGCCTGGGGGGCGTTCGGCCGGTTGGGATTGGGGCTGTGCGGCGTCCGGGGCGGATGGTTGCCGCCGCGGCCCGCGGGTAACTTGCGGGCGATGGCGAGTTGGCGCGCCGGATATACGGTGTAGGCCATGTGGGCTACCGGGTCACTGATGAAAATGACCGACTGGGCGGCGCCGTTGGCGTCCGCCCCGCGTCCGGCGGGACGCGTGACCTCGATGCGTGTGCGGCCGGAGGAGTCGCGCGCGATCAAGGCGGTTTGGGTGTGATCGGTATGGTCGCCGTTGGACAAGGTACGCTGATCGGTCGTGACCGCCTGGGCGGAAAACGGCGCGCCGGTGACGCCCGCGCCCAGACCGCGTGCGGCGATGCGCATCAGCCCGCCGGGGCCGCCGAACCCGCGCCCGGCCATGAAACCGAAGCCCCGCCCCGGCGGTGGCGCCGGGTTTTGCGCGATGAGGGGAAAGCTGCAAGCCAACGCGCCCGCGAGAACGAGCGCCGGACGAAGCATGCGGAATCCAGGCATGATGAAATCTCACTTTCTAGTAAAGCCCGCCGCGCCGGTACTTCGGTTTAAACCCAAAACCGCATGCCAGGTTGCGGACCGGGGCGTCAACTCCGCCCGCGCAACCGCGAAAGCTGGCGCCGGTCGCGTTTGCTCGGCCGCGCATCGGGAACGGCTTCAAACTGCCGCGTCAGCCGCCGCTCGGCAGCCAACTGCTGCCGTCGCCGGGCGCTTTCTTCGAACTCGCGGTAGAGGGTTTGGGCCACCGCCGCCCCGCCCCGCACCTCGCTCAGCGCCAGCACCTCAATCTCGAAGTCGCCTGCCTCCGTCGTCACCCGCAGACGGTCGCCCGGATGCACATCCCGCGCCGCCTTGGCGACCACCCCGTTCGATACCACCCGCCCCAGCTCGCACGCCCTGGCCGCCAGCCCCCGCGTCTTGAAGAACCGCGCCGCCCAGAGCCACTTGTCCATCCGCACCGCGGGGGCGGAGGCGCCAGGCGCGGGCTCGTGGCGAGATCCCATGCTGCCATTGTAGGCACGGCGCGGTTTGTGTTTCCAGGAGCGACCTGGCATGCTGACCCGGTATGTCAGCCGAGGCTCCGCGCTGGGAACTGCTGCCACGCGCCTGGTATGCCGCCGATCTTGTGGCGTTCCGGGAGGCGGACCCCTCTGCGATTCTCGGCGAACTCGCCGCCAAAGCCGAGTTCACCATCACGACGGAGCAGACCGAAGCCTGGCGCAGCGAAATTGAGATCCTGCGCGTCGCGCTTGCCGACATCACAGGCACGTTGCTTCTCGAGTTCACGATACCGCGCATGGGGCACCGCGCCGACGCCGTCGTGCTGGCGGGTCCGGCGGTCTTCGTCATCGAGTTCAAGAGCGGCGCCAGCTTACTTCCCGCTGATGCGGCACAAGTGTGGGACTACGCTCTGGATCTGAAGTACTTCCATCAGGCAAGCCATAATGTGCCGCTCATCCCGCTACTTGTTCTCCAGTCGGCTGCGGAGAGTTTTCAGACACCGCTCCAGGCGGGTCCCGACCGGGTATATCAGCCGATTTGCGTCAGCCCTGTCGGCTTGGCCGACGCCATGCATGCGGCGCTGGCGACGGTTGGCGGCGGACCCATTGACGTGGATTTCTGGCGGGCAGCGCCCTACCGGCCCACGCCCACGATCATCGAGGCGGCGCGCGCACTCTTTGCCCGTCATAGCGTTGCCGAGATCGCAAACTCCGAGGCGGCCGGGGAAGACCTGCGCCGCACCTCCGCGCGCATCGATGTGCTGGCGGACAAGGCCCGCGCGGAAGGCCGCAAGGTGATCTGCTTCGTTACGGGAGTTCCCGGCGCCGGCAAGACGCTGATCGGCCTGGATGCGGCGACCCGGCGCGCGGCGGCGGGCGAGTCCCACGCTGTCTATCTTTCGGGCAACGGGCCACTGGTCGAGGTACTGCGTGCGGCCCTCTTGCGAGACCGGAAGGAACGCGACAAGGCGGCGGGCCAATCGCCGCGGCGCGGCTCCCAGGACATCAAAAGCTTCATCCAAAACGTGCACCATTTTCGCGATGAAGGCTTGAAGGATCCTGCTCCCCCGTCGGAACGCCTGGTGATCTTTGATGAAGCCCAGCGCGCCTGGACGCAGCAGAAGCTCGCGGATTTCCTCCGAAGGCGTAAAAACATCCGCGACTTCAGGATGTCCGAGCCGGAGTTCCTCATCGAGTGCATGGACCGGCACCAGGGGTGGGCGCTGATCGCCTGCCTGGTGGGAGGGGGACAGGAGATCCACAGCGGCGAGGCCGGGATTGGAAACTGGCTAGAGGCGATCAACCGCCGCTTTCCGCACTGGGATGCCTATCTGTCTCCCCATCTCACTGATCACGAGTACGCCGCCGATGAAGCAATGGCCGCTCTCCGGCAGCGAGGGAACATTCTCTATGATGCGGCGCTGCATCTGGCCATTAGCGTCCGACAGTTCCGTGCGGAGAACCTGTCTACCTTCGTCAAAGCTCTGCTCGACTGCGAGCGAGAACGGGCCCGGGTCGAACTAGCCCGGTTGCGCAATCGGTATCCCATCGTGCTGACCCGCGACCTGGCGCTGGCCAAGCGCTGGGTGCGCGCCCAGGCGGAGGGCAGCCAGCGCTATGGCTTGCTATGCACATCGCGCGCCCTGCGGCTCAAGCCCCACGCCATTGACGTGCGGGTCGAGATCAACCCGGTGCACTGGTTTCTTAACGGCCCCGAAGACGTGCGCTCCAGCTATTATTTGGAGGATGCCGCCACCGAGTTTCAAGTGCAAGGCCTTGAGCTGGATTGGGCCTGCGTCACCTGGGATGGCGACCTCCGCTTCCGGAAAGACCGGTGGACCCACCATAATTTTCGGGGCTCGCGCTGGGAGAATGTGAACGACATCTGGAACCGAATCTATGTGCGCAATGCGTATCGAGTCCTGTTGACGCGAGCGCGGCGGGGCATGGCAATCGTGATTCCCCCGGGCGAGGTGTCCGACCCCACCCGCCTGCCTGACTACTACGACTCGACCTACGAGTACATGGCCGATCTGGGTCTTCCGCTGCTGCACTAGATGCAAGGCGGGCGCGGGAACCTGCGAATCCCGCGCCCACCGTTGCAACTCGGTCCTGCCGCGCTACAGGTTACAGCAAGTCTTGGGCTTCTCGGGCGGCTTGCTGTTTTTTCCGCGGCTGGCCGGCTTCGCCGGTGCGGCGTGCGGCGCCGGCGCCGGACGCGCGGGGGCGGCACGATTTGCCGGTGCGCGCGGGGCTGGGGCCGGGCGCGACGGTTGGGGACGGGCCGCGGGGGCGGCGGGGTTCGCGCTGGGCGCGGGCCGGCGCGGCTGCGCCGCCGGGCGTGAGGGCGCGGGCCGCGCGGGCGCCGCGCGGCGGGTGCGGGGTGTTGGCCGCGACGGCTGCGCGGAGGGCTGCGCTGGCGCCGGGCGCGAAGGCTGAGCGCGCCGGGCCGGTGCGGTGCGCGTCGTGGGCGCGGGACGCGCCGCCATCGCCGGACGGCCCGACTCGGCCGCGCGGTTCGTCGCCCGGGCCGCCGGGGCCGCCGGCGCGGCATTGCGCGGCGACGGACGAACTGCCGGCGCGGGAACGGTGCGCGGGTTGGCAGCCGCCACGCGCGGCGCGACCGTGCGCCGGCGGGCCGCCACGTCCGTGTAGGTCACATTGTTGTGCACGCTGCGGAAGGAGTTCAGCCGGCTGTAGTCGGGTTGCCGGTCCACCACGGCGCGGTTCACCGGAACCTGATTGTAATAGGTGTTGTTGACGTACACGTTGTTGATGGTGACGCGCGGCCGCGAACGGGCGATCCATCCGCTGCCCTGCCACCCGGTGTAGTAGACCTGCCGGTTGGCCCAGTGGAAATCGAAGTCCAGCCAGGCGCCGATGGCGAGGCCGGCGCCAAAGGAGATGAAATTGCCGCGCCGCGCGTAGACGTACGCCGGATTATAGGTCGGCACGTAGATGTACTGGGGCTGGAGCGGGTCAATCGCGATGTAGTTCCCCTGGTACAGCACCTGCTGGTAACCATTGGAAGCCAGGTTGCCCTGGGCGCGGGCCTCGCGGCGCAGGCGCTGCACCGCGTCCATCACATCGTCGGGTTCGGCCACGTAGGCCTGGCCCAGCGAGGTGGTCCAGTCGGGCTGCTGGGCCAGGGTCGCGAGCACGCGCGGGTAGTGCGCCACCGCCTTCACGCTTACGTCCCAGTTCATGTCGTCGATGTCGCGAGCGCCGTAGCCTTGCTGCTCCCACTGAGCCGCGCTCTGGATCTCGTCCGGATAGGTGGAGGCGATCAGTACCTGGGCGAGCAGGGGATCGGGATACAGCGCCACCGGCGCCACCAGATTGTCGAGCTGGTCCGGTGTGAACAATGTTTGCGCATAGTAGCCCTGGGCTGCCGCCGGCGCCACGCCGGCCAGGCAGACGCACAGAACCACCACGCAAGAAAGACCTACCCACCATGCGGATTTCATACCGATGCCTCCCCGTTTGACCTTTATAAAGAGATGCTGCACGCGGGGGGCCAACGGCCGGTAGTGTTCCGGCCCGGATCATGAGGAGGACTCTTGCGGGTTTGCTTGACACTCCGGCCGCTACATTCTAGATTGAATCTAGATGAAACAGGTGGGACTGTTCGAAGCCAAGCAGAAGCTCTCGCAGTTGGTGGATGAGGCCGGCCGCGGGCAGCGGATTGGCATTACGCGCCATGGCGTACTGAAAGCGGTCCTGGTCCCGGCGCCACAAACGCCCCGCCGCTCGCTGGATGAGATTTTCGCCTCGCTGCGGGGCAGGCTCAAATTGGCGCCGGGCGAAACCGTTAAGGACCTGATCCAAGAGGGCCGGCGCTATTGAGTGATTTTGTCCTCGACGCCTCGGTGGCCTTGGCGTGGATTCTCGACGAACCACAGTTGCCCTACGCCTCCCGGGTGCGGAAGCGAATGCGCGCCGGGGCGCGCGCCCTGGTACCGCCGCACTGGCACCTGGAGATCGCCAACGCCCTGCTGACCGGGTTGCGGCGCGGCAGGTTGATACCCGCGGATCTGGACCCCGCACTTCAGGATATTGCCGATCTAACATCGTTCATCGATACCGACGATCAGCCGGACAACATTGCCGCCCTGGCCGTCCTGGGCCGTGACCGGAGCCTCACGGCGTACGATGCCAGCTACGTGCGCCTGGCCCTCCGCTTTGACCTGCCATTGGCTACCGAGGACAAGGCGATGGTGGCGGCAGCGCGCGCCATGGGGATCAGCCTCTTCACCTGAGTTCCGCGGAGGGGAGCGGAAGCGCGCGGGCCGGGCGGCGAACCCGGGGGCGCTGCGCGCCGCGGACAATGCTAGAATGCGAGGGTGTCCTCACGTTTGACAGCGGCGCCGCGGCGCGTGCCTTCGCAGGCGCGCGGACGCGAGCGCGTGGCCCGGCTGCTGCAAGCCGCGGCGGCGGTGCTGGCCGAGCAGGGGTACGCGGGCACCACGATGTGCGCCGTCGCCGAACGAGCGGAAACCGCCATTGGCTCGCTGTACCAGTTCTTCCCGCACAAAGACGCCGTGGTGGAGGCCCTGCGCGCGGCCAATAGCGAGGCCGCGGCCCCGCTCTGGTCCGAGCTGATCGAGGCCGCCCCCGGGCTGAGCGCTTCCGGCCTCGCCGCCGGGCTGGTCGAGCTGATGCAGGCCATGCTGCGCCAGTGCCCGGCCTTCGCCGCGCTGCTCGACGCCCCGCGCACCGCCGGTTCGGCGCACCGCCGCGACCTCTTTCGCCAGCGCGTGGCGGCGGTGCTGCGCGCCCGCCAGCCCCGTCTCACCCCGGCCGCCGCGCAGCGTACCGCCGCCGTGGTACAGCACCTGCTGCGCGGCTTTGCCTCGCTGGGCGCGGCCTACGCACCCGAGTTCGAGGAGATCATCGCCGCCTATTTGCAACCCCGTTTGGGAGAAACGCCATGAACGTCCGTGAAGTCTGTATCGTGGGCCTGGCCGCGGTGTTTGCGGCGGGCTGCTCGCACGCCGCCGCCGGCGCGGCCGCTCCGCCGCCGCCGGCGGTGGTGGTGGCGCCGGTGGAGATGCGCCCCGTCACCCTCACCAGCGAATGGGTGGCGACGCTCGACGGTTTTGTCAACGCCAACATCCAGCCCCAAGTCGGCGGCTACCTGATCAAGCAGGACTATCGCGAGGGCGCACCGGTCAAGAAGGGCGAGGTGCTATTCGAGATCGATCCGCGCCCTTTCCAGGCGGCATTGGACCGGGCCAAGGGCCAACTGGCGCAAGCCCAGGCGCAGGAGGTGCAAGCCGAGGCCCAGGTAGGCGAGGCCCAGGCCACGCTCAACGCCAACTCCCTCAACGTCGAACGCGACACGCCCGAGGCCGAGGCCCACGCCATTCCGCAAAGCCAGCTCGAGAACGATACGCAGGCCAAGCTGGCCGCCGGCGCCGGCTTGGCGGCGGCGCGCGCCGCCGTCGCCAGCCAGAAGGCGGCGGTGGTGGCGGCCCAAGCCGCGGTGGAGCAGGCGCAGCTCAACCTCGGCTTCACCCAGGTACGCTCGCTGATTGACGGCGTCGCCGGCATCGCCCAAGTGCAGATCGGCAACCTGGTCTCGCCGCAAGCGGTGCTGACCGCCGTCTCGCAGCTCGACCCCATCAAGGCCTACTTCCCCATCAGCGCGCAGGACTACCTGCGCAGCATGAAGCATCAGGATGGCGCCGTGGATCTGCTCGCCTCCTCCGCCAGGCTGCAACTGGTGCTGGGCGACGGCAGCGTCTTTCCCCATCCCGGCAAGATACTCTTCGCCGATCGCCAGGTGGACGCGGCCACCGGCACGCTCCGCCTGGCGGCCGCCTTTCCCAACCCCGGGAACCTGCTCCGTCCCGGCCAGTACGGACGCGTGCGCGCCGCCACCCAGGTGCTGCGGCAAGCGCTGCTCGTGCCGCAGACCGCGGTGACCGAGCTTCAGGGCGCCTATCAGGTGGCGGTCGTCAACCCCGGCAACACGGTCGCGATCCGTTCCGTGACGTTGGGCGCCACCAGCGGCGCGGACTGGGTCGTCACCAGCGGGGTCCACGCCGGCGAACAGGTGGTGCTCGAGGGCACCGCCAAGGTGCATGACGGGATGCGCGTCCGGCCTCGTGCGGCCAAGCCGGAGGAGGCTCGGTAGATGTCCCGCTTCTTCATCAACCGCCCCATCGTGGCGATGGTCATCGCCATCATCATGGTGCTGTGCGGGATCATCGTGATCTACCAGCTCCCGGTGTCCCAGTTCCCCGACATCGTCCCGCCCGAGACCAAGATCCAGGCGACCTTTGTGGGCGCCGACTCCGAAACCCTGGCCCAGTCGGTGGCCACGCCGATCGAAGAAAAGATGAGCGGCGTGGACAACATGAACTACATGTACTCGGTCAACGCCACCGCCAACGGCGGCATGACCATGGTGGTGGACTTCGACGTCAACACCGACCCCAACACCGACCTTATTCTGAGCCAAATGCGCGAAAGCCAGGCGGCTTCGCAATTGCCCGCCTCGGTCAACAACTTCGGCGTCACCATCCAGAAATCCACCACCGCGCCGCTGATGCTGGTGGCGGTCTACTCTCCGCACGGCTCCTACGACGCCAGCTTCCTTGCCAACTACGCCTACATCAATTTGGTGGATCCGCTCACGCGCGTCTACGGCGTGGCCAACATCAACGTCTTCGGCGCCGGTCAGTACGCCATGCGGCTGTGGATCAAGCCCGACCAACTCGCCAAGCTGGGCCTCACCGTTTCCGATATCGCCAGCGCCATTCAGTCGCAAAACACCGTGAACCCGGCCGGCCAGATCGGCGGCGAGCCGGTGCCGCCGGGCCAGAAGTTCACCTACTCGGTGCGCGCCCAGGGCCGCCTCAGCACGCCGGAGGAATTCGGCGACATCATTGTTCGCGAGAACCCGGATGGCGGCGTCGTGCGCCTCAAGGACGTGGCCCGCATCGAGCTCGGCGCCCAGGTCTACACCCTCGCCGGCCGGCTCAACGGCCAACCCAGCGCGGTGCTCGCCATTTACCAGCTTCCCGGCACCAACGCGCTCGATGCCGCCAATGGAGTCAAACAGCTTCTAACCCAATTGCAGAAGACGTTCCCCAAAGACGTCGCGTACGTGGTGTCGCTGGATCAGACGCGGGCGGTGAGCGAGGGCCTGAAGGAGATCCTCATCACCCTCGGCATCGCGCTGGTGCTGGTCATTCTGGTGGTATACCTGTTCCTCCAGGGCTGGCGCGCCACCTTGATCCCGCTGCTGGCGGTGCCGGTCTCGCTCATCGGCACCTTCATCTTTTTCCCGTTGATGGGCTTCTCCATCAACACCCTCTCCATGTTCGGCATGGTGTTGGCCATCGGCCTGGTGGTGGACGACGCCATCGTGGTGGTGGAGTCGGTCGAGCGCCATATCGAGGAAGGCAAGACACCCAAGGCGGCCGCGCTCCAGGCGATGCAGGAGATCTCCGGCCCGGTGGTCGGGATCGCCCTCGTGCTCTCGGCGGTGTTCATCCCCACCGCTTTCGTGCCCGGCATCACCGGGCGCCTCTACCAGCAGTTCGCCGCCACGATCGCCATCTCGGTGATTCTCTCCGCCTTCAACGCGCTCAGCCTGAGCCCGGCTTTGGCGGCGTTGTTGCTGCGTCCCAAGGACAAACGCGGACATGGCGGCCCGCTCGGCGGCTTCTTCCGCTGGTTCAACCGGCGCTTCGGTCAAGCCACCAACCTCTACGTGCGCGGCTGCGCGGGGCTCGCGCGCAAGAGCGTCGTGGCCTTCGCGCTGCTCGCGGCCTTCGCCGCCGCGGGCCTGTGGTTCGGCAGCCGTCTGCCCAGCGGCTTTCTGCCCGACGAGGATCAGGGCTATGTCTACGTCAACTTGCAGTTGCCCGAAGCGGCCTCGCTGCAGCGCACCAGCGCCGCCGCCCGGCAGGTGGAGGACGTGCTGCGCCGCACCCCCGGCGTGCGCTACACCACCAGCGTCATCGGCTTCAGCCTGCTCAGCTACGTACAAACCAGCTACAACGCCTTTTTCTTCGTGGTATTGAAGCCGTGGGGCTCGCGCACCACGCGCGACGAGCAGTACCAGGCCATCAAGCAGAGCCTGAACCGGGAGCTGTCGCAGCTTCCGGTTGGCACCGCGTTCAGCTTTTCCCCGCCCCAGATTCCCGGCGTCGGCACCTCGGGCGGCGTGACCATGGTGCTCGAAGACCGCGCCGGCCAGGGCATGGACTATCTCGCCCACGAGGTGGATGTGTTCGCGGCGGCGGCGCGCCAGCGTCCCGAGATCGCCAGCATCTCCTCCTCGCTGCTTCCCTCGGTGCCGCAGCAGTTCGTGCACGTGGACCGGGAACAGGCGCTCAAGCAGGGCGTGGCCATCGACGACATTTACAACGCCCTGCAAACCTACCTCGGCGGCCTGTTCGTCAACTACTTCAACCGCTTTGGACGCCAGTGGCAGGTCTATGTCGAGGCCGAAGGCCAGTACCGCACCAGCCCCGCCGACCTGAGCCAGTTCTACGTCCGCAACCGCACCGGCGCCATGGTACCGCTCTCGGCCGTGGCCTCGCTCACGCCGGGCGCCGGGCCCGAGTTCGTGATGCATTACAACGAGTACACCTCGGCTCAGCTCAACGTCACCGCCGCGCCCGGGGTCAGCTCGGGACAGGCGATGGCGGCGCTGGAGCAGGTCTTCCATCGGTCCATGCCCAGCGACATGGGTTTCGACTACATGGGCATGTCGTTCCAGCAAAAAAAGGCGGAGGAGGGCGTCTCTCCCGCCGCCATCTTCGGCTTCTCGGTGCTCTTCGTCTTCCTTATTTTGGCGGCCCTCTATGAGAGCTGGTCGCTGCCCTTCAGCGTGCTGTTGAGCACGCCGGTGGCGGTCTTTGGCGCCTTCTTTGTGCTCTGGCTGCGGCGCACGCTGCTGATGGCCTTCATGCCCGCCTACACGGTGCAGATTGAAAACGATATCTACGCCCAGATCGGGCTGGTGATGCTGATCGGGCTGGCGGCGAAGAACGCCATCCTGATCGTGGAGTTCGCCAAGACCGAGTACGAGCGCGGCCGCCCCATGGTGGAGGCGGCCCTAACCGGGGCGCGGCTGCGGTTGCGGCCCATCCTCATGACCTCGCTCGCCTTCATTTTGGGCTGCGTGCCGCTCTGGACCGCCTCCGGCGCCGGCTCGGTCGCCCGCCAGGTGATGGGCACCACCGTGATCGGCGGCATGCTGGCGGCCAGCGCGCTCGCCATCTTCCTCATCCCGGCGATCTACTACGCGGTGGAGCGCATGGCCGGCAAGCCGGCGCAAAAACCGCCGGTGCACGCGGAATCGCTCGCGACGGAGGTGGTATGAGGCGCACACGGATTCTGAGCGTGGCCATAGCCGCCGCCGGCGCCGTGCTGCTGGGTGGATGCCTCATGGGTCCCGACTACCAGCGCCCGGCCATTTCCACGCCGACCGTCTACCGCGGGGCACCGCCCGAGCCCAGGACCGGCGTCGCCGGCAGCATCGGCGACGAGAAATGGGTGGATCTGTTTCAGGATCCGGTCTTGCGCCAGCTCGAGCAGCAGGCGCTCCAGCGCAATTACGACATCCGCATCGCCGCCACCCGGGTGCTGGAAGCCCAGCAGGAAGCCGGCATCGTGCGCGCCGCCGAGTTTCCCGAGGTCAACGCCAACGCCGACGCCATTACCCAGCGCAATCCCAAAATCGCCAGCGCGATCAACGGCTACAGCACCCGCTTCGGCGAGCTCAACCTCTCAGTGCTCTGGAACCTCGACTTTTGGGGACGCTACCGCCGCACCACCGAAGCCGCCCGCGATCAGTGGCTGGCCACGCAGTGGGGACAGCGGGAAGTCGTGTCCTCGGTGGTGGCGCAGGTGGCGAGCGGCTACTTCCAACTGCGCCAGCTCGACGACGCCCTGGCGCTGGCGCACAAGGCGCTGGCGGCGCGCCAGGATTCGCTGCGCCTCACCAACATCCTGGAGCAGCACGGCTCGGCCTCGCAGTTGGATGTGAGCCAGGCGCAGGAGCTGGTCTCGCAAGCCGGCGAGACCATCCCCGACCTCGAACGCCAGATCGCCCAGCAGGAGAATGCCATCAGCACCCTCACCGGGGCGAACCCGGGAGTGGTGCCGCGCGGAGCGGCGCTCGAGGCCCAGCCCAACCCACCCGCGGTGCCGCCCGGCCTAACTTCCGAGATCTTGGAGCGCCGCCCCGACGTGCGCCAGGCCGAAGCCGCGTTGATGGCGGCCAATGCCGAAATCGGCGTCGCGCGCGCCGCCATGTTCCCCAACATCAGCCTCACCGGTGACGGCGGCCTCGAAAGCTTCGCCCTCAACCACCTCTTCACCAGCGCGGGCAGGCAGTGGAACTTCGGCGCCGATCTGGTCCAGCCCGTGTTCGCCGCCGGCAGCCTGCACGCCGCCGTCCGCCTCACCGAGGCGGAGAAGCAACAGATGCTGTTGACCTACGGCCAGACGGTGCAACAGGCCTTCCGCCAGGTCTCGGACTCGCTGGCCGCGCTGCAGCGCGATCACGAGTTCCGGCAACAGCAGCAGACGCTCACCGAATCGGCGGAGAAAGCCGAGCAGCTTTCCAACCTGCTTTACCGCCACGGCGGCGGCAGCTTCCTCCAGGTGTTGGTGGCCGAAACCAACTCCTTCAGCGCCCAGCTCAACCTCTCGCAGGCCGAGCTTAACGAGCGCCTGGCCCTGGTGCAGCTCTACAACGCCCTCGGCGGCGGCTGGCAGTAGGCGGTCACTTCCGCACGCGGTCCCGCCCTGCACCACCGGTTCCTGTTCTGCTACAAGGCCCCTCGATAGGATATATACTTGCCGGGACCGCGTAGGAGGGGGCCATGGTCAAATCGGCGGCGGTGGTCATTGGCTGTTATGTGCTGTCGGTGCTGCTGGTGCTCGCGACCGATCCCTTGCTGAGCCGGCTCTTCCCGGGCGACTATGTGGTGGGACGGGTCCCGTCGTCGCCGGCGCTCGCCGCCAGCACCGCCTTCTTCATTCTTATCGCGCTGTTCTGCGCCTGGCTGTGCGCCCGCCTGGCACCCGACCCGGGGTCGCGGCCGCTGCTCTGGTTTTTCGTCATCGGCGAGGCAATGGGAGTAGCGACCATCATTCCCAACTGGAACCGAGGCTGGCCGCACTGGTACTGGCTTTCCTGGCTGTTCGCCTGGCCAGTGTGCTGCTGGCTGGGCCTGCGCGCCGCCCGCCGCGTGCCGCGGACGGCGTAGGCCGCACGCTTCAACCGCGAAACATCGTATCGCAGTGGTATTGCAGCGCTTCGTCCGATGGCAGCGCGGCCCGATCGGCGGGAAGCCGGATTTCCCGCTCGGCTAGTGTAGTGCGTCACACAAAATGACGTTTAATTTCGGGCGAAAGCGTGCGACTTTTCTTGGGGAAAAGTCGCATACGGGGCATTGGCATAATGCCTGCTATTTGTGACGCACTACACTAG